>Ga0207661_10000773_pt1 | contig 20768 bp, 17 predicted proteins | sample KBSC713LmetaG_FD_184337 | JGI IMG/M metagenome (GOLD analysis project Ga0207661, IMG submission 184337) | Corn rhizosphere microbial communities from Kellogg Biological Station, Michigan, USA - KBS C7.1-3L metaG (SPAdes) (version 2) | ecosystem: Host-associated > Plants > Roots > Rhizosphere ...
ACTCGCCGCTCCGGGCAACGTGCGTCGCCCGCTGCTCGGAGTTCGTCGCCACGAGATCGAAGCCTATGCGCGCGAGCGCGGTCTGGAATGGGTGGAAGATCCGTCGAACAGTTCGCGGCGGTTTTTTCGGAATCGCATTCGACACGATGTACTCCCGGCACTCCGCGTCGTTTGGCCGGAGGCAGATGACTTCTTTCTGCGACTCGGATCCAGAGCTGCCGCTTGGCGCCGCGATGTCGACGCATTCATTGCTGAGAAGCTTGATGTCAGGCTCATGGAAACAAGAAAGGGCCTCGACGTCGATGCGAATGCACTCGGGAGATGTTCGGTCTTCGAGCTTCGCGAGATCTTGCCGGCGGTCTTGGCCCGTGCCGGATGCGTTCTGGATCGGCGAGGAATCATCCGGCTTGTGGAGTTCGCACGGCATTCTCGGGTAGGCTCGCGGATGCAGCTGTCCGGGGACTGGCAAGTCGTTCGCTCTCGTGACGCGCTACAGCTTCGCGCGTCGACTGACACGCCCCCAACGCCCACCGCCTTGGCGTTGTCTGAGTCTACGAACTGGGCCGTATGGCGCTTCATCCCAACAAGTGCCGAGCGCCTAGAAGATCCGTGGCGTGCCCGTCTTCCGGCCGGTCGTCCGCTCACGATTCGGGCGTGGCGTCGCGGGGACGTCATGATTGCCGGCGCGGCGCGCCGAACACGAAAGGTGAAAGAGCTTCTCAGCAGGGCAGGCGTCACGGGTCACGATCGGATGAACTGGCCGGTGGTGACGGTGGGCGACGACATCATCTGGATCCCTGGAGTTCGCCGCAGCGAAGTGGCAGCCGACTCGGCCGGTCAGCCGTGGTTATCTTTTCTCTGTGAATACCTCAACCGCTGACCCGCGTTTACTCGGCCGGAAGGTTCGCCGAATCGTTTACACGAAGGAGCAGATCGCAGCGAGGGTTCACGAGCTCGCCAAGGACATCTCGGCGGCGTATCCCGACGGGGAACTGCTCGTCCTCGGACTATTGAAGGGCAGCTTTATATTTCTCAGCGACTTAGTTCGGGAAGTCGACAGACCACTTCAAGTCGATTTTCTGGTTGCGTCGAGTTACGGGGACGCGACTGTTTCGAGTGGTTTGGTTCGTTTGCTGTACGATCCAGAAACTGAGCTCGAGGGGAAACACATCCTGTTGGTGGAAGACATCGTAGATACCGGTCGGACCTTGAGTCGACTGATGGACCTTCTCCAGGCACGGAATCCGCGATCTCTCGAGATATGCGCACTCTTGCATAAGCACATTGCAACTGAACTTCGATATCCCACGCGATTCATTGGGTTTGATGCACCAAACGAGTTCTTAGTGGGGTATGGGTTGGATCACGCGGAGAATTTCCGGCACATTCCGTACATAGCGAGCCTGCAGTAATGCCAATTCCAATGCCGCCGAAAAAGAAGGAATTCAGTTGGGGACGCTTCTCGAAGACGCTGTCCTTCTGGATCCTCATTTTGCTCATCCCGGTCATCCTGATTCAGCTCACCGGCGCGAAGTCTGAAGCGTCGAAGCCGATCAGCTACACGGATTATCGAGGAGAGCTCGAAAGCAACAACATCTCGAAGATCACCATTACCGCGGGAAAGACGGGCAATGGGACCTTCAAGCAGCCCGCGACGATTCAGGGCCAACCGGTCAAGAACTTCAGCGTTCGATTCCCGGTCGAAAACTCTGAGCACGAAGTCGACGCGCTGAATCAGCACAACGTCTCGATCGACGCGAAGGACGCGAGCGTATCGGTCACCGCGTGGATCCTGAACTTCGTGCCGTGGCTCCTCCTCATCGGCTTCTATCTGTTCCTGTTCAAGCAGATGCAGGCTGGCGGCGCCAAGGCGTTCTCCTTCGGTAAGTCGAAGGCGAAACTCCTCACGGGCGACACGCCGAAGATCACGTTCGCCGATGTTGCCGGCGCCGACGAAGCGAAGCAGGAGCTTCAGGAAATCATCGAGTTCCTGCGCGACCCGCAGAAGTTCACCAAGCTCGGTGGACGTCTTCCGAAGGGTGCGCTGCTTGTTGGCCCGCCAGGAACCGGTAAGACCCTTCTCGCGAAGGCGGTCGCCGGCGAAGCGGCGCGTCCGTTCTTCTCGATGTCGGGTTCCGACTTCGTCGAGATGTTCGTCGGCGTCGGCGCGAGCCGCGTTCGCGATCTCTTCGAGCAGGGCAAGGCACATGCGCCATGCATCATCTTCATCGACGAAATCGACGCGGTCGGCCGCCATCGCGGCGCCGGCCTTGGCGGCGGTCATGATGAGCGTGAGCAAACGCTCAATCAGCTGCTCGTCGAGATGGATGGCTTCGAGTCGAATGATGGAGTGATCCTCATCGCCGCGACGAACCGTCCTGACGTTCTCGATCCGGCGCTTCTGCGTCCGGGCCGCTTCGACCGTCAGATCGTTGTCGACGCGCCGGACCTCAAGGGCCGCGAGGGCATCCTCAAGGTTCACCTTCGCAACAAGCCGATCGCGGATGATGTCGACATCACGACGCTTGCCCGCGGTACGCCGGGAATGGCCGGTGCCGATCTCGCGAACCTCGTGAACGAGGGCGCGTTGCTCGCCGTTCGTCGCAGCCACGACAAGATCCACATGATGGATCTCGAGGACGCGAAGGACAAAGTCATGCTTGGCGCCGAGCGGAAGTCGATGGTCATGAAGGAAGAGGAGCGTCGTCTGACCGCGTACCACGAAGGTGGCCACGCCATCTGCGCGATGCGCGTCGCGGGCAACGATCCGCTGCACAAGGTCACGATCGTTCCGCGCGGCCGGGCGCTTGGTCTCGCGTTCACGCTGCCGGAAGACGATCGCGTGTCGGTGACTCGCCAGCAGCTCGAGGCGCGTCTCGTGATGGCCTACGGTGGTCGCACGGCTGAGGAGTTGATCTTCGGTCATGACCGCGTGACCACGGGTGCCGCGAGCGACATTCAGCAAGCGACGTCGATTGCGCGCCGCTACGTGACGCAGTGGGGTCTGTCCGACAAAATCGGCCCGATCCTCGTTGGCGACAACGAGCAGGAGCTCTTCCTCGGCCGTGAGATCCAGCATCGCCGAGAGGTCTCCGAGCAAACGGCGCAGCTGGTCGACGCCGAAGTGAAGGCGCTGATCAATCGCACGTACGAGATGGCGAAGGCGACGCTTCAGCAGAACATCGACTTGCTGCACAAGGTCGCGCAGGCTTTGCTCGAACGTGAGACGCTGACGCGTGACGACATCGAGATGCTTTCGCGTGGCGAAACGCTTCCGCCGCGAATCACGGGCGCAGGCCCATTGCCGCCGCCAGCGGCTCCGGTCCCGGCGGCGGGGCCAAAGCGTGTTGCCCCGCCTCTCCTCGGCGGACCTGAGCCGAGTCCGGCGTAAGAACAAAGAAAACGGGAGCCTTTCGGCTCCCGTTTTCTTTGTTGCGGATGGGGGACGGGCGATGGGCGACGGCGAGCGCGACGACGTGAACCCTTGCAGTTCATCCGCATTCCGTCCGCCGTCGCCCATCGCCTGTCCCCGGTAGTTTCAGGCAATGGACTGGCGTCACGCGACCGGCGAGCTCGCACTCGATCGCCCGAGAATTCTCGGGATCGTCAACGTCACGCCTGACAGCTTCAGCGACGGTGGTCGTCTCGCTACCGTCGACGATGCACGGCGGCTGATCGACAGCATGATCGCGGACGGCGCCGACATCATCGACATCGGCGGTGAGTCCACGCGCCCGCAAGGGGCAACGCCGGTGAGCGTCGATGAGGAGTTGCGACGCGTGATTCCTGTGATCGAAGCAATGCGCCGCGACCACCCGCGTACGCCGATGTCTATCGATACCGTGAAGTCGACGGTCGCTCACACCGCGCTCAATGCAGGAGCGTCGATCGTCAACGACGTTTCGGCGTTTCGCCTCGACAGCGCGATGGCGCGGGTCTGCGCCGAGGGGGGAGCAGGGGTTGTCCTCATGCACTCGCGCGGCGACGTTGCTGACATGGCGACGTTTGCGCACGCAAACTACGGGGAAGACATCGTCGGCGAGATCGTCGACGAGCTGACGGCGCGTGTCGTCGAAGCCGAGCGGGCCGGCGTGCCACGAGAGTCGATCGTCGTCGATCCGGGAATCGGCTTCTCCAAGCGCGGCGACCACTCGCTCGCGACCTTGGGACAGCTGCGCCGCTTCGAGGCGCTTGGTTTGCCCGTGCTCGTTGGGGTTTCTCGCAAACGATTCATCGGCGAGCTCACGAGCGTCAAGCAACCGGACGCGCGCGTCGCTGGAACAACCGGCGCCAACGTGGCCGCGCTCGATCGAGGTGCGATGCTCTTTCGCGTCCATGACGTAAAGTCTGCCCGACATGCGCTCGACGTCGCGTGGGCGATCAAGCAACACGAATCGCCATGAACGTATTCGAGCAGTTTCGGCTTCTGCATCCGGGCTGGCGCGACATCGTCGAGGTCGCGCTGGTGAGCTTCGCGATCTATCGCGTTTTGCTGCTCGTGTATCGAACGCGAGCCATGCAGGTGCTTGCGGGGATCATCGTCCTCGCGATCACCTACGGCATTTCGTACATGCTGCACCTGGCGATCATCGTGTATTTGCTATCGCTCGTGTTCAGCTACGGCGCATTCGCGCTCATCGTGGTGTTCGCGCCCGAGCTGCGCGCCGCGCTCGCGCAAATTGGCCGATCTCCGATGTCGCGTCTGTTCGCGCATATGGCGGAGACCGAGATTGCGGACGAGGTCGCGGACGCCGTCGAGCGATTGAGTCGCTCTGGAATCGGCGCGATCATCGCGATCGAGCGCGAGGTCTCGCTCGAGGAATACGTGCAGTCCGGATCCGAAATGAACGCCAAGGTCTCGGCAGATCTCGTAGCGACCATCTTCACCCCGTATTCGCCGCTCCATGACGGCGCGATTCTGATCCGCGGCGACACCATCATCGGTGCCGGCTGCATTCTACCGCTGTCACAGGCGGCGCTCATGGACCGATCGCTCGGAACGCGCCACCGCGCCGCGCTCGGATTGAGCGAGGAGACGGACGCGCTCGTCGTCGTCGTATCCGAAGAAACCGCGGCGATCACCGTTGCGGCGAACAGCCGGCTGTGGCGTGAGGTCACGCCAGTGCAGGTGCGAGATCTGGTCGCGGGTCGTCCGCTGCGACAGATCTCGCCAGAGACAGGACTCGAAATCCACACGTGACGGCGCGGCGCGCGGCGCTCCTCGCGGGCGGCACGATGCTGCTGGTCTACCTGGCGACGCTCGCTCCGAGTGTGACGTTCTGGGACGCGGGCGAATTCATTGCCGCGGCGCGTGTACTCGGCATTCCGCATCCGCCCGGAACGCCGTTGTTCATCGTTCTGCTGAACGCCTGGGCGAAGGTGTTGTCGTTCGTTCCATTCGCCGTCGCCACGAATTCGTTTTCAGCGATCTGCACGGCGGCCGCGATCGGGCTCGTCGTGTGGTGGCTCGCGCGCGCGCTTCACCAGCCGCTCATCGCGCTCGGTGCGGGCATCGCGGCTGGAGCAACGTCGTCGGTCTGGATGAACGCCACCGAAACCGAGGTGTATGCGGCGTCATTGTGTCTCGCCGCGTGTGCGATCGCGGCTGGTGATGTCGCTGGCCGCACCGGCGAGCAACGCTGGCGGTTGCTCGCGGTTTACCTCCTCGCGCTCTCGCTCCCGCTGCACCTCAGCGCGGTCGTTGCCGCACCGGTGGTGATCTACCTCGCGGCCCGGCGGCTCGACGGAACGACTGACTGGAGCACCGCGATCGAACTGATCGGTACCACGTTGTTCGTCGTCGCGGTGAGTCGCGAATCAGTCTTGCTCGGCGCGATTGCGATTGTCGCGGTCATAGCTGGAATCTCACGAAACTCGGCTCGGTCTTTCAATCGAGCGGCAGACGCGGCGAAGACAATCGGATTGCTTGTCATCGGTTGCTCCGCACTGGCGTTCCTGGTAGTTCGCGCGCGGCATGATCCCGCGATCAATCAGGGGAATCCGGCGACGATTAGCGATCTCTTATACGTTACCGCGCGAAAGCAATATGATGTCGCCGGCCTGTTTCCACGCCGCGCGCCGGTGTGGCTGCAACTCGCAAACTGGTTCGAGTACGCAGACTGGCAGTTCGCGCTCGGCCTTGGTCCAACGGTCATTCCTACAATTGCGCGAGTGACGATGTCGTTGTTATTCGCGCTCCTAGGTGTGATTGGCGCGCGTTGGCATCGGCGCGCGGACCCGCGAACATGGTTCGCCGTTTTGCTCCTCTTCGTTTGCGGATCGCTGGGCGTCATCGCGTACGTGAACCTCAAAGCCGGGACCTCTTTCGGGTACGCGTTCGTGCCCGACTCGAACCAGCATGAGGCGCGAGATCGAGACTACTTCTTCGTGCTCGGATTTCTCGCCTGGGGACTCTGGGCCGGAATGGGCGCGATGTCACTCGCGTCTCGGTTCAGCGCGCCGCGGTTTGCCGGCTTGATCGTCGCGGCGTTGCCGATCGCGCTCAACTGGTCGGCGGTGACGCGCCGATCGGAGCCCGAGGCGAGCATGCCGAGCGAAGTGGCGGCGACGCTGCTCGGTCCATTGCCAGCCAATGCTGTGTTGTTCGTCTCGGGTGACAACGACAGCTATCCGCTGTGGTTCGCGCAGCAGGTGAGGGGCACGCGACGAGACGTGACGGTCGTGACGATGCCACTGCTCACAGCGCGTTGGTACGTCGCTGAATTGGATCGGCGCTTTCGATTGATCGGCGGAACGATCCAGGGCTCGGAGATCGACGTCGCGCGACGGGTGGCCGAGCGGGCAAGAGCGATGGGGCGGCCGGTTGCCGTTGCGCTTACGGTCGATAAAGCGGACCGCGCTCGGCTTGGGTCGAAATTGGTCTCTGTCGGAATGGTTGCCCTCGACCGAGGCGGCAATCTGTCGGACCTCGATTCGAGTTGGTCTCGAATCCCGATCGCGATGCGTCGGACGACGACGGCGCGAGATGCGATCGAGCGGTGGCGCGGAGGCCGATCAGTCCATCCGTCGATCGATCCCATTCACGAGTATTTCGAGGATGTTTTGTCCTGCCCGCGATTCGCGCTCGAGAAGCCGCCGAGCTCCTTCGCACTCGCGAAGCTCGATTCGCTTTGCAATCTGCGCTGACCAATCCGATCGCCCCCACGATCCGAGCAAGGATTCGTTATGGATGCGTCATCGCTACCTTTACGTCCGTCGCCAATGGCGGCAGGACATGTTGAATCACCCTGTAACCACCGGTAACTTGGTCGCTTATGCCGTTTCCTGATCTTCTGGATCGGCTCCAAAGCGTTCGTGAGCGGATCGATGCCGCGGTGCGACGCGGCGGGCATGGCCAGACCGCAACGATCATCGCCGTTACCAAGACCCACGGGGCCGACGCTGTGCAGGCAGCATGGGACGCCGGGCTTCACGATGTCGGAGAAAACCGGGTGCAAGAGGCGTTGCCGAAGATGAAGGAAATCTCGGCTCCGGTTCGCTGGCATCTCATCGGACACCTTCAGCGAAACAAGGCGAGAGCCGTTGCCGATTTCGACCTCGTTCATTCACTGGACAGCCGTCGCCTCGCGGATGCCGTCGACGAGATCGGCCGGTCGGCAGGCAAGCCAATCGAAGCCCTCGTTCAGGTCAACGTCGTCGGCGAAGAATCGAAAGGCGGCTTCAGTCGTCCCGAATGGGCGGCGATCGCTGATCGTCTTCATTCGTGCACCGGTCTTCGCGTCCGCGGCGTCATGACTATGGCTCCGCTCGACGCAGATGAGCGAGTGTTGCGAACCGTGTTCTCCGGTGCTCGCGAGGCGCGTGAGGTGTTGCGCGCGGCGGGACACGATGCAACGGAGTTGTCGATGGGTATGTCGAACGACTACGAGGTCGCGGTGGAAGAAGGCGCCACGTTCGTTCGCTTGGGAACGATTCTCTTCGGAGCGAGACCTGTATGACTGACGAAACCTTCCATCTGACCCCACTGGATGTTCGCCGCTATGAGTTCGGCAAGCGACTCAACGGCTTTGATCCGGAGCGCGTCAACCAGTTTCGCGATCAGGTTGCCGAAGAGCTCGAGCGATTGTCGCGGCTGAACCAAGATCTCGACGCTAAGGCTCGAGGATTCCACGAGCAACTGCGTGCGTTCCGAGAGCGCGACAAGGCGATCAACGACGCGCTCGTGTCCGCGCAACAGCTTCGCAACGAAATCCGCGAGCAAGCCGAGAAGGAGGCGCACCTCATCGTGCGTGAAGCGCGCGCGGATGCCGAGCGCGTCGTTGAGGAGCTTCGAACCGAGATTCGTCGTTTGCAGGACCAACTTGTCCAACTCGACCAGTCGCGACGTGCGTATCTCGCGCAGCTACGAATCACAGCCGAGCGTCAGCTGTCGGAGATTCAGGCGGCTGAACACGCGCACGTATCTGAAGCGGCGTTCCGAGATGCGGCCAAAGCATCGCCCGCCTGGCTCGGATCGTTGGTCAAGGACTCGGCCTGATGTCGTCGCCGCTCGCTCCGGGTGGCGCGTTCCATACGTCGGCGCGGATCGAGGAAGCGGCAGCGGTCGTACGCTCGCGATTCGCCGCGACGCCCGACGTCGCGATCATTCTCGGAACCGGACTTGGTCGGCTCGCGGCGGAGATCGATGCGATCGCGAAAATCGAGTATCACGAGATTCCGGGCTTTCCCTTATCGACGGTCGAGTCGCATGAGGGCAGACTGTTGTGCGGAACGCTCGCCGGGAAAACGGTTATCGCGATGCAGGGACGCTTTCATCGCTATGAGGGCTATTCGCTGCAACAGGTCACGTTTCCAGTGCGAGTACTTCACGCGCTCGGAGCGAAGACGCTCGTCGTCTCGAACGCGTGCGGCGGATTGAACCCGCTCTGGAACTCCGGCGATCTGATGCTCATAGCGGACCACATCAACCTGCTCGGCGACAGTCCGCTCATCGGACCGAACGACGACGCCCTTGGACCTCGCTTTCCTGATTTGTCGCAGCCGTATGACGCGAGGCTCCGTTCAGTTGCGCGTGAGGTCGCGGCGGAAAAGCGCGTGACTCTCCGGGAGGGAGTGTACGTCGCGGTAGCCGGACCAAACCTCGAGACCCGCGCGGAATATCGTTTTCTGCGAGCGATCGGCGCGGACGTCGTCGGCATGTCGACCGTGCCGGAAGTTCTCGTCGCTATTCACTCCGGGATGCGCGTGCTCGGGTTGTCGATCATCACGGACATGTGCTTGCCCGACGCGCTCGAACCGGCAACGGTCGAGCAGATCATCGGCGTCGCGAATCGCGCTGAACCGCAGCTCACGACCGTCGTGCGAGGAGTCCTCGAGCGGCTATGACCGCCGGGGGACCACCGCGATATCAAATCCTGCCGCCCGATCGTCCGGCCGACGAGGTCGAGCGGGAACTGCTCGCGCGCTGGCAGGCTGAGAACCTTTTTCAGAAAACGCTCGACGCGAATGTGGACGGTCCGTCATTCGTATTCTTTGAAGGTCCGCCGACGGCGAACGGTCGGCCGGGCATCCACCATGTTTTCGCCCGGACCGTAAAAGACCTCTTCTGCCGCTACCGGGCGATGAAGGGAATGCGCGTCGCTCGCAAGGCTGGCTGGGATACGCACGGCTTGCCGGTCGAGATCGAAGTCGAGAAACAGCTCGGCATCAGCGGCAAGCAACAGATCGAAGCGGTGGGCGTTGCCGAGTTCAATCGGCTGTGCCGCGAGAGCGTGTTTCGATATCGCGAAGAGTGGGAGCGGCTCAGTGCACGTATTGGGTACTGGCTCGACTACGAGCACCCGTACGTGACGTTCACGAACGACTACGTCGAAAGTGTATGGTGGGCGCTCAAGACACTGTTCGACAAAGACCTGCTCTATCGCGGACACAAGGTTCTGCCGTACTGCCCCCGGTGCGGAACAGCGCTGTCGAGCCACGAGCTCGCGCTCGGGTATGCGGACGTCGAAGATCCGAGCGTCTACATCGCGCTCGATCTCGAGGAAGGAAATCGGCGCATTCTCGTCTGGACGACGACGCCGTGGACGCTGATCTCGAACGCGGCGCTGGCCGTTCATCCCGAGCTCGAATACGTCGAGCTTGCGCGACGACCGGACGAACACGGAACGCCGGCGCGCGATCAGCGAACTGTGATCGTCGTCGCCGCGCGGGTTCGCGCGGTGCTCGGCGAAGACTATGACAACCGTTGGACGATCGCCGGGCGGATGCGCGGAACGGACCTCGTCGGCAAACGATACCGGCGGCCGTTCGATTGGCTCGACTACCCGCCAGGCACCAACAATCAAATCATCGTTGGCGAGGAGTTTGTTTCGGCCGACGATGGCACGGGCGTCGTGCACATGTCGCCGGCCTTCGGCGCCGACGACTACGCCGCAGGCCAACGACACGATTTAGCGTTCTTGAATCCCGTCGGTCCGCGCGGCGAGTTCCCGTCGTCGATGCCGGTTGTCGGCGGACTGTTCGTGAAGGACGCGGACGCACTACTGATCGAGGAGCTGAAGCGCCGCGGACTATTGTGGCGCTCGGGGCGACTCACGCACTCGTATCCACACTGTTGGCGATGCGGAACCCCGCTCCTGTACTACGCGCGCACGTCGTGGTTCGTCCGCACGACTGCATTTCGCGACGCGATGCTCGCGAGAAACGCACGCGTCGACTGGCATCCGCCTTCCGTCGGCGAAGGACGGTTTGGCGAATGGCTCACGAACAACATCGATTGGGCGATCTCGCGCGATCGGTATTGGGGGACGCCGCTGCCCGTTTGGGTGTGCGAGACGGATGCGCAACACGTCGAATGCATTGGAAGCTTCGGCGAGTTGTCGGCGAAAGTCGCGCATCCGTTGCCGCGGGAGTTCGACGCTCACAAGCCGCATGTCGATCATTACACATGGCATTGTTCCGTCGCCGGGTGTGGCGGCACGATGCGACGATCGCTCGAGGTCATCGACACGTGGTTCGACTCCGGGGCGATGTCGTTCGCGCAATGGCACTATCCATTCGAGAATTCTGATAAGCTCTCGGAGCAATTTCCCGCGGACTTCATCGCCGAGGGGGTCGATCAAACGCGCGGGTGGTTCTACTCGCTCTTGGCGATCGCAACCGGGCTCGGCGACGCGCTGCCGAACAACCACGGCGTGAGTCGAGACGGACGCGTCGTGGACGGGATGGTGACGGAGCGAACGGATTCGAGGCTGGGCCCGGCGCCGTACGGCGCGGTCGTGGTCAACGATCTCGTTCTCGACGCCGACGGGCAGAAGATGTCGAAGTCGAAGGGGAACGTCGTCGATCCGTGGGGCGTGATCGACCGGCACGGGGTCGACGCGGTTCGCCTGTTTCTCGTTGCGTCGAGCCATGTGTGGGTGCCGCGCAGCTTCGACGAACGTGTTTTAGCGGAGCAGGCGGGCCGCTTCCTGCGGACGTTCAAGAACGTCTACAGCGGGATCTTCGCTCAGTACGCGAACTTCGGCTGGTCGCCCTCCGCCGGAGATCCGGAACGCCGAGACCGTCCGGTGCTCGACCGATGGATGCTGAATCGCTTGGCGACACTCGAGCGAAGCGTCGACGCCGCTTTGCACGCATACGACGCGACCACCGCTGCTCGCGCGATCATGGGATTCGTGGACGACGATCTCGCGAACTGGTACGTGCGGCTGAGCCGAAGCCGGTTCTATGACATCGAGACCGCGGACAACCGCTCGGCATTCGCGACCCTACATCACGTTCTCGCGTCGGTCTGCCGACTGCTGGCGCCGATCACCCCGTTTCTTGCCGACTGGATGTACCGGGAACTGACGGGGGGATCCGTTCACTTGGCCCCCTATCTTACTACCGAGTCCGACGGGTCCGATCTGCCGATCGACGCCGCCATGGAGGCCGTCCGGACGTTGTCGCGGCTCGGCCGAGCGGCGCGCGAAGAAATGGGGGTGAAGGTCCGCCAGCCGCTGTCCCACCTGGTGTGCGTCGCGCCGAGGGTGAGCGATGCGGCCCTGGAGCCTCTGGTCCCACTCTTGGCCGCTGAGTTGAATGTGAAGCGTGTAGAATTCGTGAGCTCCGGGGACGATCTCGTGACCCTGGAGGCGAAACCGAACTTCCGGTCTCTGGGTAAGAAGTTCGGCAAGAGAACCCCGCTGGCTGCCGTGGTGGTCTCGGGGTTTGGCGGGGATCAGTTGCGATCGTTTCTGCGCGGAGAGCCGCTCGTCGTTAGCGTTGATGGCGAGTCGCACGAACTCGGAATCGATGATCTGACCATCATTCGGCGTGCGGCGGGCAGTTTTACGGTGCAGGAAGAGGCAGGATTTTTCGTAGCGCTAGACCCGGCGGTGACGCCAGAACTCAGGCTGGAGGGGTGCGCCCGCGAATTGATTAGTCGGGTACAACGTATGCGAAAGGAGTCCGGACTCGCGGTGAGCGACCGGATCGCTGTTCGAATCGCTGGGGACGACGTCGTGCGACAGGTCATCGAAGCGCACGGCGCGTGGTTTTCGGAGGAAGTGCTCGCAACCGAGCTCGTGTTCGAAGAGGTGAAAGGCAGTACCCCGGATGCGCACGCCATCGATCTCGACGGAATCACGGCCCTCGTGGCCATTACCAGGATAGAGTAGCAATGCCGACGACCAATAGCGCGAAAAAGCCGAAGGGAATGAACAAAAAGTCGCTCCAGCATTTCGAGAAGCGACTGCTCGACGAACGCAAACGCGTGCTCAAAGAGCTTGGTCGAGCGGACGAGGCGTTCGGTGCAACGCCGCAGTCGGCCGATGGCGATTTGAGCAGCTACTCGTTCCACATGGCGGACCAGGGAACTGATGCGATGGAGCGCGAAAAGGCGTTCCTCTTCGCGAGCCAGGAAGGCCGATTCCTCTGGCACATCGACGAAGCGCTGCGACGCCTTTATCGCGCGCCCGAGACGTTCGGCAAATGTCACCAGTGCGGCAACGAAATCGCATACGAGCGTCTAGACGCGCTACCGCACGCACGTTATTGCATCGATTGCAAGACACGCGAGGAAGATGCGAAGAAGTAACGGCCGATCGTTCTGGCCAGTTTTCCTGCTCGTCGCCGCCGTGGACTTCGTCACGAAGTCCATGGCGTTGCGGTTGGATGGTTCAGGACCGCACGAGCTCTATGGCGAATGGGTTCGTCTGTCGCTCGTCCGTAACAAGGGCGCGGCGTTCGGGCTTTACGTCGGCCAGCATTCGCGCTGGATCTTCATGGTCCTCACGATCATCGCGCTCGTCATCCTCGCGCGTCTCTATGCAGCGACGCGCAACGGCGACCTGATTCGCTCCGTGTCGCTTGCGCTCGTGTGCGGCGGCGCAGTCGGCAATCTCATCGATCGCATTTCATCGGGGATGGGCGTTGTCGACTTCATCGACGTCGGCGTCGGCGATTCTCGATGGCCGACGTTCAACGTCGCCGACATGGCCGTGAGCATTGGTGCGTTTCTGCTCGCGTGGGTTTTGTGGGGGGAGGACAGCGAGAATGAAGTGGTCACAGTCCCCACGCCGGCGACCATGCCCGGCGCAGATACGCGAGAACTCTCTTAACGCCGATCGACATGGATAGCGGAAGCAAGAACGGCCCAGTGTTTTGGTCTGCGGCCGTCGGCGTGATCATTCTGGACGTCGTGACGAAAGCGCTCGCGGTGGCAAACCTGCAGCCCGAGCACATGCCGCATGGGGTCCTCGGCGAGATCGTGCGATTCACCCTCGCCTACAATCCGGGTGCGGCGTTCAGCATGTCGCTCGGCTCCTATTCGAGAGTCGTGTTCGGCGCGTTCGCGGTGATCGCGCTCGTAATTCTGTACCGGCTATACCGAACGACTGAGCCGACCGACGTGATGCGGGTGTTGGCGCTCGGGCTTGCGTCCGGCGGCGCCGCGGGAAATCTCATCGATCGTCTGCGGCCCGGCTCGCGCGGCGTCGTCGACTTCATCGACATCGGCGTCGGCGATGTGCGATTCTGGACGTTCAACGTCGCAGATTCGGCGGTAACGGTCGGTGCGCTGATGCTCGCGTGGGTGCTCTGGCGAGAGGATCGTCGTGCGCTGGCGATCGCAGCTGCCGAAGCGGCTCAGCGAGAACCGTCGGCGGGGCCCCCGGCGGATCGGATAACCGGCTGATCGGCGCTCCAGAGTCGTCTCGAGGAGCGTAGCGACGAGGGATCGTCGTCCGCGCGAGGCAGTTCAACTGCCCTAGTGAAAGCGATCCCTCGCTCCGCTCGGGATGACCATGTTTGTAATTACAAATGCCACGACACGAAATCATCGCCGAGGTCGACGACCCACGGCTCGACCTTCTGGTCGCGCAACGGCTCGACGTTTCGCGCAACCAGGCCGCAACACTCATTGCGAACGGCAATGTGACCGTGAATGGACGACGCGAGAAAGCCAGCTATCGCGCCTCCAACGGCGAGCGGATCGTCGTCGACATTCCAGAGCCGAAGGGACGCGAAGTGCTCGGGGAGCAAATTCCTTTAGCAGTCGTGTTCGAGGACGACGACGTCATGGTCGTCGACAAGCCCGCGGGCATGGTTGTACATCCAGCGCCAGGCAATTGGTCGGGGACGTTGGTCAACGCCCTCAAGGGGCGCGGCGGACCGCTGTCGAGCGCCGATGAGGAGGGACGCGAAGGAATTGTTCACCGTCTCGACAAGGAAACCTCGGGACTGCTGCTGGTCGCGAAGTCTGATCGGGCACACCGTGTCCTCGGGGCGGCGCTTCAGGCCCGGCAAATCGTCCGCCGGTATGCCGCGCTGTCGTGGGGGCATCTGACCGAGGACCGGATCACGATCGAAAAGCCAATCGCGCGGGATCCGCGAGACCGAAAACGGATGGCAGTCGTCAATACGGGACGGCCAGCCAGAACTGATCTCACCCGCCTCGCGCGGTTCGACGCGGCGGATCTCTTGCGCGCCCACCTGTACACTGGGAGGACGCACCAGATTCGCGTCCATTTGGCGTCCGTGGGCCATCCGGTCGTCGGCGACGATACATACGGCGGAGGTGGAGGAAGGAGGTTAGTAAATCTCCCTCCGCGCCGACACTTCTTACATGCGGCCTGGCTGATCTTCCGTCACCCGGTTTCGGGGGAGACGGTGGATCTGCGTTCGCCGTTGCCCGCCGAGTTGCATCGCGCACTCGTCGCGGCAGCTGGACCAGACGTGTCGCTCGCCGATACAAACCCACTCGACTTCTTTGGATTCTATCGCACAGATCCCTGACGCACCGACGTTCCCCACGCTGCTGTTTCGCGTGGGGCGGGATTTGTACGGCTCCAAAGTCACCAGCGCACAAGAAGCCATTCCACTTCGCAACACGACGCGCGTTCCCGGCGCGCCGGCGTACGTGCGCGGCCTCATCAACCTTCGCGGCACGATCGTGACGGTCATCGACCTCGGCGCGCGCCTCGATGCGACGCATACCGGCTCTGATGAGGGCTCGATTCTTCTCGTTCGACAAAATGGCGGCGATCGCATCGTCGGCGTCGTCGTCGACGAGGTGTTGGACGTTCGATCGCTGTCGATCGACGAAAGCGCGGCGACAGCCGGCGCGCGCGGCGGTGTGACGCGTGGACTCGCGATGATCGACGACACGACGGTCGTCATCCTCGATCTCGATGCACTGATTTCTCAGGTTTTGCTCTCTTAGGGAGGCACTGCGGTGAGCCAGACAGTTTTGATTTGTGACGACGCGATCTTCATGCGGACCATGGTCGGCGACATTCTCACGCAGGCCGGTTTCGAGATCGTCGGCGAAGCGGAGACAGGCGTCCAAGCGGTCGAGAAGTACCGGCAGCTGAAGCCCGATCTCGTGACGATGGACATCGTGATGCCCGACATGGGCGGGATCGATGCGGTTCGAGAGATCTGCAAAACGGATCCGACCGCGAAGATCCTGATGTGCAGCGCGATGGGCCAGCAGGCGCTCGTCGTCGAGGCGATTCAGGCCGGCGCGAAGGACTTCGTCGTGAAGCCGTTCCAACCGGGGCGCGTGCTCGAAGCCGTTCAGCGCGTTCTGGCCTAGTCGGCGTTCGGTTGATCCGTCGTGAATAACCAACAGTACGCAGAGCTCTTTCTCACGGAGAGTCGTGAGAACGTCTCGGCCGTCAACACCGCGCTGCTCGAGTTGGAGCGCGATGCGACCGGTCCGGGCGCGGCTGCGTCTGTCGACGTCATCTTCCGCGCGGTTCACACCATCAAGGGCATGGGTGCGACGATGGGCTTCGCGACCGTTGCGGAGCTCGCGCACGAACTGGAAACGGTGCTCGATCGCGTTCGACGAGGCGAGCTCGCGATCGACGCCGACGTCAGGGACGTTCTCTTCCGCTCGGCGGACGCGCTCGAGTCGGCGGTCGAGGCGGCGGTCGTCGGTCGCGATGGCGAGGACGATGCGTCGGAGCTCGTCGCCGAGCTGCGAGTGCTCGCTGTCGAAGAACGATCGACGCGCGGATGGTCAGTCAGGGCGCCGAGCGGCCCGGGCACACTGATTCGAATCCGGCTCGCGCCGAACACTCCGCTTCGTGGCGTGCGCGCATTCATCGTCGTCCAAGCGATTGGAAAGCTCGGCGAGATCGCGGGTGTCGAGCCGTCGCTCGAGAAGCTCCAGGCCGACGAGCTCGGGGACGACTTCGCGCTTCGACTCGTGTCGTCGGCCAGTCACGACGACATCGAGAGCGTCGCGCGCAAAGCCGGCGACGTCGCGGACGTTCGCGTCGGTGAAGATCAGAGCCGTCGTGCGACGCCGCTCAAATCGGCGGCGGCGATCCCTGAGCGTTCGGCAGCGCTCGAAGCACGTCGCTCAGGCGGTGATCGGCGCTCGGCGCCTCGATCGATCCGCATCGACGTGCGCCGACTCGATGCGCTGATGAATCTCGTCGGAGAGCTCGTGATTGCACGCGGCCGGTTGTCACAGCTCGCGGACGACCTCGGAGACTCGTCGCTCGAGGAGACGGTCTCGCATTCGTCGCGCCTCATCACGGAAATTCGCGATCAGATCACGGCGAGCCGAATGGTTCCCGTCTCGCAAGTCTTCGATCGATTTCCGCGCATCGTGCGCGACGCGGCGAAGGGGGTCGGGAAGCAGATCGATTTCGTCGTGGACGGAAAAGACATCGAGCTCGATCGATCGATGCTCGACGAGCTCGGCGACTCGATCGTACATCTGCTCCGCAACGCGATCGATCACGGCATCGAGAAGGCGGAGGCGCGGATCGCTGCCGGTAAGCCCGCGACAGGTCGCCTCGTGCTCAGCGCGACGCGCGATCGCTCAGCCGTCGTCATCAAAGTGAGCGACGACGGACGCGGGATCGATCGTGCGAAGGTGCTCGAGCGTGCGAAGCGCGATGGGATCGTCGATCAGAAAAAGTCGGAGCTCGACGAGAGTGAGCTCGTCCGCATTCTCGCACGCCCGGGATTCTCGACGGCCGATCGCGTCACGGGCATGTCCGGTCGCGGCGTCGGCGTCGATGCGGTTTACACACGCGTTCGCGCACTCGGTGGCGCGATGGACATTCGTTCGGCGCCCGGCAAGGGAACGACGATGATCCTTCGCCTCCCGCTGACGCTCGCCATCGTCCGTGCAGCGCTCGCGCGCGTCGCGGGCGAGATCTACGCGATCCCGCTCGCGCACGTCAGCGAAACGATCGAGCTGGAGCCGGACATTCTTCGTACGGTGAAGGGAAGCGAAGTGCTGCTCGTCCGCGACGAGGTGCTGCCGTTGCTTCGGCTGCGATCACTCGTTGGGCTCCAGCCTTATGCGCCGGCGAGCGAGATCGAACTGGAGCAAGTCGTTGTGATCGACGTCGGCGATCGCCGTGCAGCACTCGTGATCGATGAGCTCACGGGGCAGGAAGAAATCGTGGTCAAACAGTACGACGCCGTTCGCGGCGGTCTCCCGTTTTTCGCAGGCGCAACGATCCTCGGCGATGGAACGCCATCGTTGATCGTCGACGTCAGCAGTCTCATTTGAGGATGCTCATGGAAGACATTCGGTCGCTGAAAGCCCTTCAGGTCGACGCACTCCGCGAAGTCGCGAACATCGGCGCGGGACACGCCGCGACCGCGCTTTCGCAGATGGTCGGCGAGACGATCATGATCAGCGTGCCGACGATCAACGTCTCGCGCCTCGAGGACATCCCACCGCAGGTCGCCGCACCCGACGAGCCGGTGGCCGCGGTGCTGATGCACATGCTCGGTGATCTCACCGGCCGGACGCTGCTCGTCTTTCCGCGCCGGACGGCGATTCGTCTCGCCGAGCTACTGCTGCGGCGTCAAAGCGCGCAGGATGACTTCAGCGAGATGCAGCAGTCGGCAATCAAGGAAGCCGGCAACATCCTCAGCTCCGCGTACATGAACGCGCTCAGCGACTTCATGGGGATGATGCTCCTGCCATCGCCGCCGAGTCTCGCCATCGACATGTCGACGGCCGTGTTGTCGACGGCGTACCTGCAGTTCGGGACCGACAAGGATTACGTATTCTGCGTGGAGAGCGAATTCATCATGGGCGGCCGCGAGGAGCGTATGCGCGGCTTCTTCCTGCTGCTGCCGGATCCGGCATCGCTCCAAGCAATTCTCAAGGCAGTGCGCGTCGCCTGACGATGGCGCTTACCTCGGAACGCGACCGCGAGGTTCTTCGTTCGTTCGCCCGCCGCATCGATCCCGGCGATGCGGGGGCGCACAATAACCTTGGTGTGCTCTATTACAACAAGGGATTGTACGAGGAGGCCGTCGACGCGTTCATGAAGGCGTTGGAGCTCGACTCGAAGATGAACGTCGCCCAACGCAATCTCGAGATCACGTATTTCAACACCGGCTACTACGACACGCGGCTTCCGCAGTTGCGTGACCGTTTGCGTTTGCGCCCAGACGATCGCGATGCGCGATGGGAGCTCGGGCGCACTCTCGCGTTGCTCGGGAAACAGGACGAGGCGGCGATCGAGTTCAGGGCGCTACTCGCATACGCCCCGAACGACGTCCCCGCGTTGCTGCAGCTCGCGCTCGCGGAAAAAGAATCCGGCGCGATCGAAAGCGCGCAGCAGTGCATCGAGCGTGCGCTGTATCTCGATCGTGAAAGCTCGCTGCTTCACTTCACGCTCGGCGAGATCCTGTACCACCGCGGATTGAACGAGGAAGCGCTTCGAGCACTCGAGCGCGCCATCGACTTCAACCCGGAGAACTACGACGCGCTATACCTCATGGGCTTCGTGCTCGGCGACATCGGCCGGCACGCGGACGCTCAGGAAGTCACGCGTCGCGCGGTAAAACTCAACCCGGCGCTGTCGCGGTCGCAGGCGAATCTTTCGATCGATCATCGCGACACGCCGCCGTCGCCGGCTCACGCCGCCGCGACCGAAGAGCTCCAGGTCTCGGGCGAAGGACAACTCGCGCGCTACAACCTCGGTCTCGCATTCAGAAGCAAAGGCTACTACGCCGAAGCGCTGCGCGAATACGGCATCGCGCTGGAGCGCGGAGAAGAGCGCGATCTCGTTCTTCAAGCGATGGCAGAAGTCCATCTGCTCAGCGCGCGTCCGTCCGACGCGCTGCCGATCTATGAGGATTTGCTAAGGCGGCAGGGTTCGAGTCCCAAGTTGTGGAATGAGCGCGGCGTGGCGCTCCACCAGATGGGCCGATTCGCCGAGGCGGAGCTCAGCTACATGCAGGCGGTTGAAGCCGAGCCGACCTATTCGATCGCGCACAACAATCTCGGCGTGTCGCGTTATCATCGCGGCGCGACGGATCAGGCGATCGCGTCGTTCGAACGCGCGCTCGAAGCGCATTCGGACTTTGCGAAAGCGCGACTCAACTACGCGCTGCTGCTCTCGCGCGGGAAACGGCTCTCGCCGGCGCTCGAGGCGTATCGTGCGGTGTTGAATGCGGACGCGGAGAACGCCGTCGCATGGAACGGCATTGGCCTCGTCTTGGCGGATCTGCAGAAGCACGAAGAGGCTCGAAACGCGTTTGCCCGCGCGATTCAATCGCGGCCGAAGTACGCGCAGGCGCACTACAACATGAGCTTCACGCTGTCGAACCTCGGCGACTTCGAGGGTGCGCTGCGCGAGACGAAGATGGCGTTGGAGCTCGACCCGTACTACGTGCTGCAGAAGTTCGAGCTCGCGATGGACTTCGAGTACGAAGATCCGGACCTCTCGGTTCACGCCGAGTTCGGTAGCGAGGCACGGACGAGCGACGCGTCGATCGCGGAGTTCTCGTTCGACGCGAAGTCCCTCGACGGATTGTTCACGGAGCTCTCGTCGCCGCCGCAGTCAACGCCGACCGGCACGCGTTCGTACGACTCCGCGCCGTACGCGATGGCGACGGACTATCTGTCGAAGGGACTGCTCGATCGTGCGTCGGCGGAAATTGCACGCATGATCTCTCGCGGGGCGCCGGCCGGTGAGGGAACCGCGCTCCAAGCCGAGGTCTTCGCGCAGCAGGGATTGTACGGCGAGGCGCTCGAACGTTTTCGCGAGGCACAGCGTCTCGACGCCAGCGTGGCTCTCGCGTTCCTCGGCGAGGTGCGGTGCCTCATTCGGCTCGGCCGGCCGGCGGAGGCCCGTCCGATTGTCGAACGGCTCGTCGTCGAGCGGCCGGACGATGTCGAAACGCTGATGCTCGCCGCGTCCGCCTCGGCTGACACGGGCAATCCGGCCACCGCGCTTGCGCGGCTCGCTGAGGCGCGCCGGCGTGCGCCACATCGAGCCGACGTCATGCAGAAGACAGGCGACGTTTCGCGCAAGATCGGCGACATCGATGCA
>Ga0207661_10000774_pt1 | contig 20762 bp, 21 predicted proteins | sample KBSC713LmetaG_FD_184337 | JGI IMG/M metagenome (GOLD analysis project Ga0207661, IMG submission 184337) | Corn rhizosphere microbial communities from Kellogg Biological Station, Michigan, USA - KBS C7.1-3L metaG (SPAdes) (version 2) | ecosystem: Host-associated > Plants > Roots > Rhizosphere ...
AGGTCGTCCAGGACAACGGCAAGATCGAAGTCGGCGGCGAGCCGTTCGAAAACGCCGGCGGGGTCGCCCACGGGGCGGTCGAACTGCGCCGCGCCCTGCAGGTCTCCTCCGACGTCTACTTCTACCTGCTCGGCTTGGACATGTGGAAGACCAACGACCTGCAGAAAGAGGCGCACGAGCTCGGCATCGGCCGGCCGGCGGGCCTCGACCTGCCAGAGGAAGGCGAAACCCTGCTGCCGAGCAAGGCCTGGCACGAACAGTTCGTCAAGGAAGGCCTGGCGCTGGAAGACCGGCCCTGGTCGGCGGGCGACAACATCCAGCTGGCGACCGGGCAGGGGGACCTGCAGACCAATCCCCTGCAGATGGCGCTCGCCTACGCGGCGCTCGGCAACGGCGGCAAGATCCCGACCCCCCACGTCGGCCTCGAAGTCGAGGACCCTGCCGGCCGCGTGGTCAAGGAATTCGACTTCAAGCCCCAGCGCAAGGTCCACATCGACCCCCGCTACCGCACGGCGATCCTCGAAGGGCTGCACGCCGCCGCGCAGGAAGGCGAAGGCACCGCGGCGGGCGTCTTCGGCGGCTTCCCGATCGACATCGCCGGCAAGACCGGGACCGCCGAACGACCCGGCCACGGCGATCAATCCTGGTTCGCGGCGCTCTCTCCGTACCCGAACCCGCGTATCGTGACGATTGCCACCGTCGAGGAAGGCGGCTTCGGAGCCGAATCAGCGGCGCCGGTCGTGCTCGACATCCTCGAAGCGATCTACAAAAAACAGGCGTCAGCCGTCGCCAGCGGCGGTGGAGCCGAATGAACACCTACGCCACCCGCACCAGAAACGCCCGGCCCGAGCCCTTCGCGGTCCGCGTCGGCATCGCCGAGCGCCTCGGCCTTGCCCACATGGACTGGCCGTTGACGATCGCCGCCTTCGCGCTGATCGCCTTCAGCGTCTTCGTCCTCGGCGAGGCGACCCAGAACGACATCCCCGGCGACCCGCACTACTACCTCGAGCGGCAGGCGATCTACGCCGGCCTCGGGATCGTCGGGATGGTCCTGATGACGCGGATCGACTACTCGCGCTTCCGCGAGCTGCGGGTCGGGATCTACACCTTCCTCTGCGTCAGCGTCTCGCTCGTCTTCGTCTTCGGCTTCGCCGCCCGCGGCTCCCGGCGCTCCTTCGAACTTCCCTTCTTCAGCTTCCAGCCGTCGGAGCTCGGCAAGCTCCTGCTCGTGCTCGCGCTTGCCGGATTCGTGATCGACGGCGCCAGGCGGGGGTCGGCGGTGCAGCGCACCGTCCGCTACCTCTGCCTCGGCCTGGCTCCGGCCGGGCTCGTCTTCCTACAACCCGACCTCGGCACCTCTTTGGTGTACGTGGTCGCCACCCTTGCCGTCATGTACTTCGGAGGCGTCGCATGGACGCACTTCGCGGTCATCGGCGGGGCCCTCGTCGCGTTCGTCGCGATCGTCCTGGTCGTCGCTCCGGCGGCCGGCGTCCCGCTGCTCAAGGGCTACCAGGAGGAACGTCTGACGTCCTTCCTTCATCCCCACGAGCACGAAGGCGGCGCGGGCTACCAACAGAATCAATCGAAAGTCGCCATCGGCTCCGGTCAGTTTGCCGGCCGCGGCGACAAAGCCACCCAGACGCGGCTCGACTTCGTCCCTGAGCGGCACACCGACTTCATCTTCGCGGTGATCGGTGAGCGCTACGGGTTCATGGGCGCCGCGTTCGTCCTATCCCTTTACGCCCTGCTCTTCTGGCGGGCGCTGCGGATCACGACACTCTCGAAGAACACCTACGGGACCCTGGTGGCCGGCGGCATCGCCGTCGCGCTGCTGTTCCAGACCTTCGTCAACGTGGGGATGAACCTCGGGGTCATGCCGATCACCGGGATTCCCCTGCCGTTGATGAGCTACGGAGGGTCCTCCGTGGTCGCTACTTTCCTGGCAATCGGAGTTCTTCAGAGCATCAACGTCCAAGCGCATCTCAGTCAGAGGGGAAGGTTCGCCTGGTGATCTCTGGAAAGAGATCCGGCATTGCGTACCTAACGAACTGAGCTGAACAACAAATGAAAAAAACGATTTTGGTCTCCGCCGAGCGCGGCGAGACCCGTGTCGCCGTCCTCGAGGCAAAGCAGAAGGGCGGCAAAGCCAACGTCGCGGAGCTCTATATCGAGCGCCGCGGCCGGCGATCCATCGTCGGCAACATCTACAAGGGCAAGGTCGACAACGTCCTGCCCGGGATGGAGGCCGCCTTCGTCGACATCGGCCTCGAGCGCAACGGCTTCCTCCACGTCGACGAGATCGTCCTCCCCAACGGCGAACAGGCGCCGAAGCGCGGCCGCGGCAGCGGCCGCCGCATCAACGAGCTGATCAAACCGGGGCAGGAGATCCTCGTCGCGGTGGTCAAGGACCCGCTGAAGTCGAAGGGCGCCCGGCTCTCGATGAACCTCTCGATCGCCGGTCGCTACCTCGTCTACTCGCCGCAGGGCAGCGGTGTCGGCGTCAGCCGCCGGCTGGCCGACAAAGAGCGCGACCGGCTGCGCAAGATGGTCGACCGCACCTACAAGGGGCCGGGCGGGCTGATCGTCCGCACCGCCGCCCACGGGGCGAAAAAAGCCGACTTCGTGCGGGAGATCGGCTACCTGCAGAAGCTGAACGAGGTGCTGCAGCGCCGCGCCGAGCAGACCAAGGCGCCCTCTCTGGTCTTCCAGGAGGCCGACCTCTCGGTCCGCGTCCTCCGCGACGTCTTCCTGAACGAGTTCGAGAAGGCGGTGATCGACTCGCCGAAGCAGTTCGAGCGGGTCACCAATTTCTTCCAGCGCACCGCCCCCGAGCTGGTCGAGGGGGTCGAGCTCTACGAGGGCACGAAGCCGCTGTTCGACAAATGGAAGGTCAACGAGGCGATCGAGTCGACCCTGAACCGGCGCGTCGACCTGCCCTCCGGCGGCTACCTGATCATCGACTACACCGAGGCGCTGACGGTGATCGACGTCAACAGCGGCTCCTTCACCGGCCGCGGCAAAGGCGGCCTCGAGGAGACGATCACCAAGGTCAACACCGAGGCCGCCGAGGAGGCGGTGCGGCAGCTGCGCCTGCGTGACATCGGCGGCATCATCGTCGTCGACTTCATCGACATGGCCAGGGCCAGCAACCGCGACAAAGTGCTGAAGACGATGCGCAAAGCCCTCGACGCCGACAAGTCGAAGAGCTACGTGGTCGAGGTATCGCCGCTCGGCCTGGTCGAGATGACCCGCCAGAACATCACCGACGGCGTCCGCGAGATCCTCACCGCGCCCTGCCCGACCTGCCACGGCGAGGGGGTCGTCCTCTCGGCCGAGACGGTGGCGCTGGAAGGGATTTCGAGGCTGCGGGACATCGCCGCCGAGCACGGCGAGGTCGAGGCCTTCCTGATTCGCGTCAACCCGAAGGTGGCGCACGAGCTGACCGACCCCGAGAGCGGCTTGGCCGAGCTCGAGGAGGCGACCGGCAAGCGCTTCCACTTCGAGGGCGGCGACGCCTTGCCGATCGGAACCTTCGAGCTGGTCGAGTCCGGCAGCCGCAGCGAGATCGAGGAGCGGGCGCTGCCGTTCAAGGTCGGCGAGGAGGTGCTGGTCAAGATCGACGAGCCGCACATGTACAACGCCGACGACGCCGTCGCCCGGATCGACTCCTACATCGTCAGCGTCACCGGTGGCGGTCCCTACGTCGGCGAGCGCAAGCTGGTGCGGATCGACGAGGTCGAGCGCTCGGCGGCGATCGCCTCGCTGCTGGGCGGCGATTCGCCCAATGGCTCCGGAGGAGGCGAGGAAAACGGCTCCCAGCTAGAATCCTCGACTTCCTCGCGCAAACGCAGCCGTGGCCGCCGGGGCGGCCGTGGGCGTTCGCGCGCCAAACAGGGCAGCAAGGACGAATGAGCGATTACGCAGTCATAGAGAGCGGTGGCAAGCAGTACAAAGTCGAGGAGGGCACGTCCCTGCTCGTCGACCGGCTCGACGCCAAGGAGGGCGACAAAGTCGCCCTGCGCCCGGTCCTCTTCCGCGGCGACAAAGACGTCGTCGCCGGGGCCAAAGACCTGGCGAAAGTCAAAGTCGAGGCCAAAGTGGCCGAGCACCTGCGCGGACCGAAGATCAAAGTCTTCAAATACAAGGCGAAGAAGGGCTATCGCCGGCGCGCCGGCCACCGCTCCGAGCTGACCCGCCTCGAGGTGACGAAACTGAAAGGGAAAGGCTAGGCATGGCGCACAAGAAAGGTCTCGGCTCCAGCCGCAACGGCCGCGAATCGAACCCGAACATGCTCGGCGTCAAGGTCTTCGCCGGCCAGCGCGTCTCCGGCGGCGAGATCATCGTCCGCCAGCGCGGCACCCGTTTCTGGCCCGGCGACGGCGTCGGCCTCGGCCGCGACCACACGATCTTCGCCACCCGCGAAGGCGTCGTCGACTTCAAGCCGTCCCGCCGGGGACGCACCATCTCGGTTCTGCAGGACTAAGTCTCACTTTCAACACAGACTTGGCTCGCAACTTTTACGTTGCGCGCACAAAACGTTGCATCTGTTCCCGCTCGCCTGCCACTATGGCGGTGATGGCAAGAGAAGTCTGGACCGACGAGCGACTTGACGACCTCAACCAGAGGGTGGACGAGGGCTTCAAGGAGATGCGCGAGGAATTCCGGGCGGTTCGCGGAGAGATCGCCGCCGTTCGCGTTGAGCTCGGCGGTCAGATCGCGGCTCTGCACAGAATGACGTTCCAGCTCTTTGCCGGGATGATCCTCACCCTGGTCCTGGGCTTCGGGGGAATGATCGTCGCGCTGATCACCCAGTCCTGAGACCTGAAAACCTCTTCGTCGTGTACGACAAGGCGAAAATCTGGGTTGAGGGCGGCGGTGGCGGCAACGGGTCGATCTCCTTCCGGCGCGAGGCGCATGTGCCACGCGGGGGGCCCGATGGTGGGGACGGTGGGCACGGCGGCGACGTGGTGCTGGTCTGCGACTCCTCGCGGCGCGACCTCGGCGCCCTCAAGGGCAGCAAGCACTTCCGGGCGCAGCGCGGGCGTCACGGGGAAGGGTCCAATCGTCACGGGGCCCGGGGTGAGGATCTGGAGATCCCGGTGCCTCCGGGAACGCAGGCGACGGCGGTCGACGGCAGCCTCATCGACCTGGTGGCGGCTGGACAGCGGGCCGTGGTCGCGCGGGGCGGCCGCGGGGGGCACGGCAACCGGCGCTTCGCCAACTCGACCCGGCAGGCGCCGCGGTTCGCCGAGAAAGGCAGCGCCGGCGAAGCCGACTGGATCGAGCTGCGGCTGAAGCTGCTTGCCGACGTCGGCCTGGTCGGGCTGCCCAACGCCGGCAAGTCCTCCCTGCTGAGCCGGCTGACGCGGGCGACGCCGAAGGTGGCCGACTATCCATTCACGACGATCTCACCGGTTCTCGGCACGATCGAGGGCGAAGACCGCCAGGCGGTGATCGCCGACATCCCCGGGCTGATCGAAGGCGCGGCCGAGGGCGCCGGGCTGGGGCACGAATTCCTCGCCCACGTCGAGCGCTGTTCAATGCTGGTCCACCTCGTCGACCTGGCGCCGCTCGAGGGCGATCCGGTCGCCAACTACGAAACGGTGCGGGGAGAGCTGGCGGCCCACGGGGCTGGGCTTGAGCGTCTGCCGGAGCTGGTCGCGCTGAGCAAGCGCGACCTCCTGCCGCCCGCGGAGGTCGATGCCGCGGTCTCAGGCTGGAGGGAGCGCCTGGGCGGCCGGGTGCTGGGCGTGCTCGCGATCTCCTCGGCTACCGGCGAGAGCCTCGACGACCTGCGGCGGCAGATCCTCGTCGAGCTGCCCGAGGTTGCGCCCGTCACCGAGGAGCCGGCTGCCGCAGGCGGCGACGAATTCGAGGCCGAGCACCGCGTCTACCGTCCCGCCGGCGAGGGGGGCTATTGGGTCGAGCGCGAGGAGGACGGCGGCTTCCGCATCCTCGGCCGCGGCGTCGAGATGCTGTTCGAACGCCACGACACCAAAAACGAGGAGGCGCTCGCCTACCTCGAGCAGCGGCTGAAGGAGATGGGCGTCCTCGCCGCTCTTGATCGCGCCGGCTTCGAAGCCGGCGACGACGTCCGCATAGGCGAGCACGAGTTCGAGCTGCACGTCTAACCCGCGCCATCTGAATAGAGATGTCACATGCCGCATGCTTTGGCGCATGAGGCTGATCCCCCGGCGTGGTTATGTTCTGGTCAGGGCAGTGACCCATTTAGCAGCAAGGCATCGGCGGCGGGCGAGAGGCAAGCCCTTCCGACTGACCACCTTTGGAGTAGGTGGGCTCCAACCGGGTGTGAATTTGGACAACAACCGCGCAACTCGAGACCTCATTGACCAAAACCACCCTGTAGACAGAGGTTGATCTAGCTGAATTGATCCGGCCGGCGCTTCTCAGCTGAGGCTGGAAAGGCCGGCGGCTACGGCGAAGCCGAGGACGGTGACGAGGCCGGCGCCGCGGCCGGCGTCTTCGCGAGCGTCGGGGATCATCGAGTCGATCAGCATCACCAGCAGGGCACCGGCGGCGAAACCGTCGATTACGGCGCGGGCGTCGGCGCTGACGGCGTCGGCGGCGATGTAGCCGACGACGGTGGCGACCGCGCAGATCGCGGCGACGAGCACCCAGAGCCGCAGGATCGCCTCGCGCGAGCGGCCGGCGTCGCTCATGTCGGTCGCAGAGCCCAGCGACTCCGGCAGGTTGGAGACGAAGATCGCGACCAGCAGTGAGATTCCGACCCCGGCGCCGCCCGCGATCCCGATCCCCAGCACCATTTGCTCGGGGATCCCGTCGAGGAAGGCGCCGAGAGCCAGGGCGGTACCGCTGCCGCTGCCTTCGGTCCGCCCCTGGCGGCCGCGCCCGGTCGACATCCGCCGCGAGATCAGGCCGTCGAGGAAGTAGTAGGTGAGGGCACCGGCGGCGAGGCCGACGCCGGTGTACCCGGCGCCGCTGATCGCGATTCCCTCGGCAGCGAGCTCGAAGCTGACGGCGCTGATCAGGGCGCCGGCCCCGAAGGAGAGGACGTAACCGACCTGCCGCTGCGGCCAGCGGCGCGCGAAGCTGAGCGCGGCGCCGATGACCAGCGAGCTTGCGGCCAGTGCTCCCCAGCCGATTGCGGACCCCATCTCGGCTACTTTCCCCGCCATGACCCTGGTCGTCAAGCTCGGATCCTCGATCGTCGCCGCCGACGACGGCGAGCTGCGCACCGACGTGCTCGATTCCGTCTGCGAGCAGGCGGCGCGGCTGGAGCAGGGGGGAGAGCGGGTGGTGATGGTCACCTCCGGCGCGATCGCCCGCGGGATGCGGATGCTGGAGCTGCCGGCGCGGCCGCGGGCGATGGACGAGCTGCAGGCTGCCTCGGCGGTCGGGCAGGGCGACCTCTTCCGCGCCTACGAGAGCCGGCTCTCCTCGCATGGCACCCGCGCCGCCCAGGTGCTGCTGACGGCGGCCGACATCGGCGCCCGTACCAACTACCTGAACGCGCGCCAGACGCTGCGGCGGCTGATCGAGTGGGGGGTGGTCCCGGTCGTCAACGAGAACGACACCACGGCCACCGACGAGATCAGCTTCGGCGACAACGACTTCCTCGCCGCCCAGGTGGCGGTGCTGTTGGACGCGCGCCTGCTGGTCCTTCTCACCAACGTCGACGGGCTCTACGCTCGCGATCCCGATCTCGATCCGGAACCGCAGATGATCGATGAGGTAAGCGACTTTGCCGCGCTAGAGGGTCTGGCGATCGGCGATCGCACCTCGGCTTTCGGCTCCGGCGGCATGCGCAGCAAGGTCGCGGCGGCGGAGATGGCGAGCGAGTCGGGGATACCGGTGACGATCTGCAACGGGACTAGAGGGGGCGCTCTTCTCAGCGCGGCAGCAGGCGAGAGAGAGGGAACTCACTTCCTGGCTCAGGCGGGTAGAGAATCGAGCTTCAAGCTCTGGCTGAAATACGCAAAGGCGATTCGCGGCAAGGTGAAAGTCGACGACGGGGCTGCTCGTGTCTTGCGCGAGAGCGGGTCGAGCCTCCTGCCCGTGGGAGTCTCGGACGTTCATGGACCCTTCGAAGCCGGCGACGCCATTTCGGTTGTAGGGAGCGAAGGGGTGATCGGCAAGGGCATCACGAACTACTCCTCCCAAGAGCTGGCCGAGGTCAAGGGGATGCAGAGCGCCCAAGTTCGCGAGCTGCTGCCGCACGCCGCCGACGAGGTCGTCCACCGCGACCGGTTCGTCCTCGTCTAAAAGCGGCTCCGCCCCCAGCTACCCTTAGCCGATGGCCGCTACCGAGACCACCGTCGCCGAGAGCTGCGCTGCCGCAAAGCGGGCGGCGCGGGGGATCGCGACCGCGAGCACCGAGGCGAAGAACGCCGCCCTGGAGGCTACCGCGCGGCTGCTCGAAGAGCGCAGCGAGGAGATCCTCGAGGCGAACGCGGGCGACCTCGCCGACGAGCGCGCCGCCGGCCTCACCGACGCCCTCCGCGACCGCCTGCGGCTGACGCCCGATCGCGTCGCCGGGATGGCCGAGGGAGTGCGGGTTGTCATCGCACTCGACGACCCGGTCGGCGAGGAGCTGGAACGGAAAACGCTCGCCAGCGGGCTGGACCTGCGCAAGGTGCGGGTGCCGCTCGGCGTCGTCGCCGTCGTCTACGAGGCGCGCCCGAACGTGACGATCGACTGCGCGGCGCTGACGATCAAGAGCGGCAACGCGATCGTCCTCCGCGGCTCCAGTTACGCCGAGCGCTCCAACGCCGCCCTGGCCGCGATCGTCCGCGAGGCGCTGGCCGAGGCCGGCTTCCCCGAGGACGCGGTGCTCTCGCTCGGCGGCGGCGGCCACGAGGAGCTGGCCGAGCTGGCGACCCAGGAGGGGCTGGTGGACCTGTTGATCCCGCGCGGCGGCGAAGGCCTGAAGGCGGCGATCAAGAAGGTGGCGACGGTGCCGGTGATGTACGCCGCCGCCGGCAACTGCCACGTCTACGTCCACGCCGAAGCCGACCCGGAGATGGCGCGGCGGATCGCGGTCAACGCCAAGGTCCAGCGCCCCGGCGTCTGCAACGCCGCCGAGACGCTGCTGATCGACGCCGCGGTCGCCGACCGCGTCGCTCCCGCCGTCCTCGCCGACCTCAGCGCCGCCGGCGTCGAGCTGGTCGGCGACGAGCGTGCCCGTGCCGCCGCCGGCGAGGTGGCAGTCGGGCCCGCGAGCGAGGAGGACTGGGACAGCGAGTACCTCGGCCTGAAGATGGCGGTCGCCGTCGTCGACGGGGTCGAGGAGGCGATCGACCACGTCAACCGCCACGGCACCGGCCACTCGGAGGCGATCGTCACCGCCGACCCCGAGGCGGCAGAGGCCTTCGTCAGCGGCGTCGACGCCGCCGCCGTCTACGTCAACGCCTCGACCCGCTTCACCGACGGCTTCGAGTACGGGATGGGGGCCGAGATCGGCAACTCGACCCAGAAGCTGCACGCTCGCGGCCCGATCGGGATGCGGGAGCTGACCACCTTCAAGTACGTGGCGCGCGGCGACGGCCAGATTCGTGAGTGACGACGACGGCGCCGCGATCGGCGTGCTGGGGTCCGCCTTCAACCCCCCGCACCTCGGCCACCTGGCGCTCGCCCAGGAGGCGCTCTGGCAGCTCGGCCTCGCCGAGGTCGTCCTCGTCCCGACCGGCCACGCTCCGCACAAGCGGATCGCCGAGGATCCGGGGCGGGAGGCGAGGATAGAGATGACGCGGCTGGCAGCGGCCGAAGACGATTGCTTCTCGGTCTCGGCGCTGGAGGTCGAGCGCGAGGGGCCGTCCTACACGTATGAGACCTTGGAGGCGCTTGCAGAGGAACGGGCCGACAGGGAGCTGGTGTTCGTGATGGGGGCGGACGCTGCGGTCGGGCTTGAGAGCTGGCGGCGGCCGGAGCGCGTGGTCGAGTTGGCCCGGATCGCGGTGGCGCGGCGCGAAGGCGTCGCCGACGCCGAGGTCGACGCGGTGATGCGCAGCCTCGGCTGCGAGGGCCGGGCGACGATGCTGGCGATGCCGCAGTTCGGGGTTTCTTCCTCGGCGGTCCGGGAACGGGCCAAGCAGGGACGGCCGCTGCGCTACCTCGTGCCGGAGCCCGTCGCCGACTACATCGAAGAAAAGGGGATCTACCGGTGAACCAGGCGCAGTCCGAGCAGCTGGCGCGGCAACTGGCCGCCGTCGCCGACTCGAAAAAAGCCGAAGACGTCGTCGTCCTCGACATGCGGGGCCTCGTCGCCTACACGGATTTCCTGGCGATCTGCACCGCCCGCGGCGAACGGCAGGCGCGGGCGATCGTCGACGAGGTGCGGGTGCGGGTGAAGCGCGAGGCGGGCCTGCTGCCGGGCGGTGTCGACGGCGGCGGCGAAGCCGGCTGGACGATCCTCGACTACCTCGACTGCGTCCTCCACGTCTTCACGCCGGACGCGCGGGAGCGCTACGGGCTGGAGGAGCTGTGGCGCGACGCGCCCCGGCTGGAGCTCGACTTCGAAGCTCCCGAGGCCTCCTCTGCGGCTATGTGACGAAGTAACGTCCGAGCGCCCCCATACGGTGCCGCGCAATGAGTGGGTTCAGACGTTCGCTGTTCGGCTATCGGCGCACGGAAGTGGAGGATGCGATCTCCCTCCGCGACGCCCGCATCCTCGGCCTCGAGCTGACGTCGGATTCCCAGCGCGGGAAGCTCGACGAGCTGGAGAGCGAGACTCAGGTCCTCTCCGGGATGGTGCTCGAGCGCGAGCGCGAGATCCGGGTCCTCGACCAGCGGCTGCGCGAGGCCAACGAGTGCCACGATCGCAGCATCGCCTCGCTCGACGCGATCACCTCCCGGCTCGAAGAGCTGGAGGCGCAGGCGCGGGGGCAGGCGACGCGGATCCGGATGAAAGCGCTGCGCGAGGCGGTCGAGGTGAGCAAGAAGGTGAAGGCGCTTACGGACGCCGAGCCGGCGCTCCAGCAGGCGCCCACCGAGGCGGAGCCGCCAAGCGAGGACGAGGGCCTCTACGCCGGCCGCGTCAAGCTCGAGATCGGCCCGCTCGACGACTTCTCCCAGCTGGTCGGCTTCGAGGACGCCGTCGGCCAGATGGGCGCCTCCGAGATCTCGGTCGAGCGCTTCTCCGAGGGCCGCGCCACCTTCTCGATGAACCTCGACCAGCCGACCGATCTGGTGCGCGAACTCGAGGACCTCTCGAACCTCGACTTCAAGGTTCGCCACACCGCCCCGGACAACCTGATCCTCGACGTCGACGAGGAGCAGGGCCCGGAGCAACGCGCCGCCTGAGCGTCGCTAAACTGACCGCTGTGAATGGGGCTGTAGCTCAGCTGGAAGAGCGCATCGCTGGCAGCGATGAGGTCAGGGGTTCGAGCCCCCTCAGCTCCACTGCGTCCGTCTGCCCACCACTTGGGCGGCGCCGGCTGTTCTTGACGCAGCCTTAGCCGCAACCGGACGTACCGAAGGGCGCATGTCGCGGGATCTATCTCGCGACTTGAGTTCACCTCTATGGACCTTGGGCCGGGAGCCCAATTCCCTGCGCTAGATGCCGCGGCGTGAGGACCCCCAGATCGGTCTTGGAAAGGCCATTCGCGCCCTCCGGGAGGAAAAGGGGCTGAGCCAGGAGACCCTCGGCAACGAAGCGGAAATCCACCCGACCTGGATCTCCCACATCGAGTCGGGCCGGATCAACCCGACCTGGGGGAACGTGCGTCGCATCGCGAGGGGCCTCGGCGTGCCGCTGGAGAAGCTCGCCGCCCTCGCCGAGGAGTTCGAGCGCGAGCTCGGCAACGCCGCGCCGGCCAAGCGCTGAAGGATCTCAACCCGGCGGCGCCCGCTGCCGATGTTCTCGGAGATGAGCGCCAACCAGCATGTCTTCAGCCACGGCATGCGAGACACCCGTGCCACCCTCGAGTCCTGGAGCGAGCGCCCCTGGCAGGTGCTGCGCGCCTGGCTGGCCCTCAGCCTGGCGATCGCCCTGGCGCTGCTGACGGCCACCTGGTTCGTCGCCGGCCTGCTCACCCCCGACCTCACCCCCGTCCACATCGCCGGGCTCACCTACCCCAGCGGCCCCGAGGATCTGCTGCCGATCCTCTGGCGCAACTCGCTCGTCCTCGCCCTTCACGGCACCGCCTGCGTCGCCGGCTTCATCGCCGGGGCCTCGATGCCGATCGCCGCCGCGCAGCGGACCGGCCTCTCCCGCTGGATCCACGTCAAGGCCGGCGAGTTCGCGATTCTCTTCGTCTGCGCGGTCACCCTCTTCTCGCTCTCGACCCAGGCGCTCTACCTCGGCTTCCAGGGCTCCTCGATCGCCTACCAGCTGCAGATCTCCCGCCTCGAGCTGATCCTCAGCGTGCTCCCGCATGCGATCCCGGAGCTGACCGCGCTCTTCCTCCCGCTCGCCGCCTGGCTGATCGCCAGCCGCCGCGGCGAGTGGAACCAGCTTCTCGCCGCGACCTTCATCACCGTCGCCCTGGCGGTCCCGGTGCTGGTGATCGCGGCGACGATCGAGGTCTACGTCTGGCCCCACATCCTCCGCGACATCTCCTCGGTCACCTACTCCTACCCCCGCTGAAGCTCGGAGGAGGGTGACGCGCCGCCGCGGGCGGCCCTCGTAAGATCGCACCGCGATGGCGGGTTACGAGCCGAAAGAGATCGAGCGCAAGTGGCAGGCTGTCTGGGCCGAGGAGAAGACCTGGGAGGTCGCCAACCCCGGCCAGCCCGGCTTCGACGATTCGAAGCCGAAGTCCTACGTGCTGGAGATGCTGCCCTATCCCTCGGGCGAGCCCCACGTCGGCCATCTCAAGTGCTACGCGGTCGGCGACGCGATCGCCCACTTCCGCCGCCGCCACGGCTTCGAGGTGATCCACCCGATGGGCTACGACTCCTTCGGCCTGCCGGCGGAGAACAACGCGATCAAAACCGGCGAGCCGCCGCGGGTCGCGACCGAGCGCTCGATCGAGTCCTTCCGGCGCCAGTTCCGCGAGTGGGGGATCTCGATCGACTGGTCGCGGGAGCTCGCGACCCACACCCCCCAGTACTACCGCTGGACCCAGTGGATCTTCCTGCAGCTGTTCGAGAAGGGGCTCGCCTACCGCACCGAGGCGCCGGTCCAGTGGTGCCCGAAAGACGCAACCGTGCTCGCCAACGAGCAGGTCGTCGACGGCCGCTGCGAGCGCTGCGGCACCGAGGTAATTCAGAAAAGCCTCGAGCAGTGGTTCTTCCGGATCACCGATTACGCCGACCGCCTGCTGGAGGACTTCGAAGCGCTGGAGTCCTGGCCCGAGCACGTGATCACGATGCAGCGCAACTGGATCGGCCGCTCCGAGGGGGCGCAGGTGGTCTTCCGCTGCGAGGAGGTCGGCCTCGACTTCCCGGTCTTCACCACCCGTCCCGACACCCTCTTCGGCGCCACCTTCTTCGTGCTGGCGCCCGAGCATCCGGAGCTGGAGCGCCTGGTCGCGGGGACGGCGGCCGAGGCGGAGGTGCGCGAGTACGTCAACCGGGTCGGCCGCGAGTCGGCCGAGGAACGCGGGGCCGAGGATCGCGAGAAGACCGGGGTGCCGCTCGGCCGCTCCGTCGTCAACCCGGTCAACGGCCAGGAGATCCCCATGTTCGTCGCCGACTACGTGCTGATGGAGTACGGGACCGGGGCGATCATGGCGGTGCCGGGCCACGACAGCCGCGACTACGAATTCGCCCAGAAGTTCGGGCTGCCGGTGGTGCGGGTGATCGAGGGGACGGACGAGGAGGAGGCGCGCGACGAGGCCGGCCTTCCGTACTCCGGCGACGGGCCAATGGTCGGCTCGGGGCGCTTCGACGGCAAGAACAACCGCGAGGCCTACGGGGAGATCGTCGAGTGGCTGCGCTCGGAGGGCCGCGGCGAAACCGCCGTCAACTACCGCCTGCGCGACTGGCTGGTCTCGCGCCAGCGCTACTGGGGGGCGCCGATCCCGGTCGTCTACTGCGACGAGTGCGGGATCGTGCCGGTCCCCGAGGACCAGCTGCCGGTCGAGCTGCCGGAGATCGAGGACTACGCGCCGCAGGGCAAGAGCCCGCTGGCGGCGGCCGAGGACTGGGTCGCGACCGAGTGCCCGCGCTGCGGCGCCGCCGCCCGCCGCGAGACTGACACGATGGACACCTTCGTCGACTCCTCCTGGTACTTCCTCCGCTACCTCGACGCCCGGAACAAGGACGCTGCATGGGAGCGGGGGGCGGCTGACCACTGGATGCCGGTCGACCAGTACATCGGCGGGGTCGAGCACGCGATCCTGCACCTGATGTACGCGCGCTTCTTCACCAAGGCGCTGGCCGACCTCGGCCAGGTCGGCGTCCAAGAGCCCTTCGCCAACCTCTTCACCCAGGGGATGATCACCCGCGACGGGGCGAAGATGTCGAAGTCGAAGGGCAACACGGTCAGCCCCGGCGACTACGTCGAGCGCTACGGCGCCGACACCGCCCGCACCTACGTCTGCTTCATGGGCCCGCCGGAGCGCGGCGGCGACTGGACCGACGAGGGGGTGGAGGGTGTCAACCGCTTCCTCTCGCGCCTCTGGCGGCTCTGCGAGGAGGCGGAGGCCCGAACCGAGCCGGGCGAGCCCGACCCGGCAACCGGCGGCGAGGCGCGCGAGCTGCTGGCGAAGGCCCACTGGGCGATCGACAAGGCGACCCGGGACTTCCAGCGCGGCTTCCAGTTCAACACCGTGATCTCGGCGGTGATGGAGCTGGTCAACGACGCCTACCGGCTCAAGGACGGGCTCTACGAGACGCCCGAGGGCGGCGCGGCTGTGCGCTTCGCGACCGCGACCGCGGCTTCGCTGATCTTCCCCTTCGCGCCGCACCTCGGCAGCGAGGTCTATTCCCGCCTCGCCGACGGCCGGGTCTGGGAGGAGCCCTGGCCGGTTGCCGACCCCGAGCTCCTGGTCAGCGACACGGTGACCCTCGTCGTCCAGGTCAACGGCAAGCTGCGGGACCGGATCGAGGTCCCGGCGGAGGCTTCTCAGGAGGAGCTGCTGCGGCTGGCGCGCGCGAGTGACAAAGTCGCCAGCCATCTCGATGGCGGAAAAATAGTCAAGGAAATTGTAGTTCCAGGCAAGCTGGTCAACCTGGTGGTCCGGTAGCGCCCACCGCAGCCCGGTCGGGTTCTGCTAGAAAGCCGCGAAATGCTGGTCAGACGACTGAATGAAGCCGCTGTCGAGGAGTGGCACCGCCTGCGGGCTCACGTCCTCATGGACGCCGGCGAACTCGGCTCGCGCAACCTCTCCGTCACCTGGGTGACGGTGCCAGGCGGCGCCAAGCAGACGCTGCACTCCTCCGGCGAGGCCGAGCAGGCCTACGTGGTCGTCCGCGGCAGCGGCACGATGTCGGTCGCCGGCGACACCCAGGAGGTCGCCGTGGGTGACCTGATCCTCGTCCCGCCCGCGACCGAGCACTCGATCGGCAACGAGGCCGAGGGTGAGCTCGCCTGCGTCTCGATCCAGTCGCCGCCGGTTGCGGCAGGCGAGCTCTACAGCGACCAGCTGGCCGAGGTTGCTGGATATGACGATGAGGATGACTACTAGGTCGTAGTCACCCTCTCGCGCGTCTTTTTCTCCTGAGAATTCACTTTGCGCGCGCCACGCGTGCGTCGAGGGCCGGCAGCATCGGCGGCGATGCCGGAGATGAGTCGGAGCCAGGTTGTCGTCTACGCCGCGGTCGCGGTCGCGCTGCTGCTGGTCGGGGCGCGGGCGATCAGGGGGGAGGGGGCGACCCAGGGTTCGTTCGCGGCGGCCAGCGACGGCGGTGGCGCGGGCGGGGGCAACTTCGCGATCAGCGGCTCGGGCGGCGGCGAGGTGGTCGTCGACGTCACCGGAGCCGTGCGCGATCCCGGCGTCTACCGGATGCCAGCCGGGAGCCGGGTCGACGATGCCGTGACCAGGGCGGGCGGCCCGGCGCCGGGGGCGGAGCTGGAAGCAATCAACCTGGCGGCCCGGCTGGCCGACGGGCAGCAGGTGGTGGTGCCGAAGAAGGTGCCCGGAGGCGCCGCGGTCGTCGGGGCGGCGGGCGGCGAAGAAGGCCCGATCAGCCTCGGCACCGCGACCGTCGAGCAGCTGGAAGAGATCGAGGGAATCGGGCCGGTGACCGCGGGCGACATCATCGAGTACCGCGACGAACACGGAGGCCTCTCCTCGGTCGACCAGCTCGACCAGGTGCCGGGGATCGGCCCGGCGACGATGGATTCGCTGCGGGCGCGCCTGCAGCCGTAGGCCGCCGTGCGCTCGCCGCGACCAGCCTTCCCGGTCCTGCTGGGGATCGCGGTCTTGGTCCTGGTCGCCCTCGGGCAGAGCGGCGAGATCCGGCAGCGAGGATCCGAAGGGCTCGGCGAGGGAATGCCGGCCCGGGAGGCGGCACTGGCCCGCGGCTTCGTGCTCGGCGAAGACGACGCGATCGACGCGAAGACCAAGGAAGACTTCCGCCGCGCCGGCCTCAGCCACCTGCTCGCGGTCTCCGGGCAGAACGTCACCCTGCTGGCGCTGTTGGCGCTGCCGCTGCTGGGGGCGCTGGGGATCCCGCTGCGGGAGCGGCTGGTCTGGGTCCTGGCCCTGATCGCCGTCTACGTCCCCGTGGCCGGCGCCGGTCCCTCGATCCAGCGGGCGGGGGTGATGGGAGCCCTGGGGCTGCTGGCGACGCTGGGCGGGCGCCGCGCCTCGCGGCTCTACGCCTTGGCCCTGGCGGCGGTGGTGACCCTGGCGATCGACCCCGCGATAGCCGGCGACGTCGGCTGGCAGCTCAGCTTCGCCGCGGTGCTCGGGATCCTGCTGCTGGCCTCGCCGCTGCGGGAGCGCCTGCTCGGCGCCCTCGGCAATGGTCGCTGGCGACGGGCACTGGCCGAGGGGTTGGCGGTGACGGTGGCCGCGACCCTGGCGACCGCGCCGCTGATCGCCTTCCACTTCGAAACCCTCTCGACCACGACGCTGGTCGCAAACGTGCTGGCGCTGCCGGCGGTGGCGCCGGCGATGTGGCTGGGGATGTGCAGCGCCGCCCTCGCGCAGTTGCCCGGCCTGCCGCTGGCGCCGCTGAACGGGCTCGACGCCCTCCTTCTCGCCTACGTCGCCCAGGTGGCGGAATGGTGCGCGACGCCGGAATGGGCCGAGCTGGAGGTGCACCTGGACGGCGGCGGGTTGGTCGCCGCCTACCTGGGCCTGGGAGCCGGGATCCTGGTCTGCTGGCGCTGGCCGCGGGCGGTCGGGGCGCTTGCCGCCGTCGCGCTCGCCTGCTGGCTGCCGCTGCCCTGGCCGGGGGGAGCGGCCGCCGAGCCGCCGGTTCGAGGCCTGCGGGTCGAGGTGCTCGACGTCGGCCAGGGCGACGCGATCCTCTTTCAGCCGGCCGGCGCCCCCGCCGTGCTGGTCGACGGCGGACCGCCCGGAGACGGCCTGGCGCGCAAGCTGTCGGAGGCGGGGGTGGACCGGCTCGGGGCGGCGATCGTCACCCATGACCAGTCCGACCACGCCGGCGGGATCGAAGAGCTGCTCGGGTCGTTCCCGGTCGACCGGCTGCTCTTCGCCCGGCTGCGTCGCGGCCTGCTGGCGCGAGCCGCGGTGGCTGGCGCGGATCCGCAGCGGATTACGGCGGGGAGCGCGCTGCGCGTGGGAGCCCTGCGGCTGCAGGTCCTCTGGCCGCCACGGGAGCTGCTGACGGCCGCGACCGCGGGCGAGGATCCGAACCAGCTGGCGCTGGTGATCGAGGCCCGCTGGCGCGACTTCAGCATGCTGCTGACGGCCGACGCCGAGGCCGAGGCGGTTCCGCTCGAACCGGGGCCGATCGACGTCCTCAAGGTCGCCCACCACGGCAGCGACGATGCCGGCTTGGCCTCCTTGCTGGAGCGGGCGAAGCCGCGGCTGGCGGTGATCTCGGTCGGCCGGGACAACCCCTACGGCCACCCGACCCCCGGCACGCTGGCCACGCTCCGCAGCCACGGCGTTCCGACGCTGCGCACCGACGAATCCGGCGACATCACGATCGAGGTGGGGCGGCACAAGATGCGCCTGGACAGATGACCGAATCGATAGTCGAGGAAGCTGATCCAATCCCTCTCGGCGGGCCGGCGGATGCCGATGCACGAAATGGTGCCTTCCAACCTTCATGCCCGGCTCCTCGGCCGCTTGCGACGGTTCAGCGTCGCCGGCGACGGCCTGCCGGAACGGATGCGCAGCACCGCCTTCGCCTTCCTCGGGCTGACTGCCGCCGCCGGGCTTGCCCTGGTCGCGATCTTCGCCCAGCTCAGCTTCCCGCTTCTCTCGCCGGCGCCGTTGCCGAGCGAACCGGCTGGTGGCAGCGCCGTCTCGAAGGCGGTCGCTCTCGATCGCAGCCCCGGCGGGTTCGAGCGCGTAAATCCGGGCGCGGGCGGCTCCGGTCATCCCGACGGCGGCGGCGAAGCAGGCGATGGCGCGGGCGGTGGGGGCGGTGGCGCGACCTCGGAACCCCATTCCGTCGCACCCCCTACGTCGCCTGCCCCCGAACCGGGCGGGGGGACCTCGGGCGGCGAGGCGGTCGAAACGCCCACCGCCAGCCCGCCTCCGGCGCCTGCGCCGTCGTCGGATCCCGCCCCGGACGGAGGCGGCGCGGCGGCTGCGCCCGATCCCGCGCCGGCCCCGAAGCCCACCCCGACGCCGGCGCGGCCGGCCACCCCGACGCCCCCGCCCGCCCCCGGCAACTCGCAGTCCTCCGCCGCTGCGGCCCACGCCAGCGAACGCGGGGTCGAAGCGTCCTCGAAGTCAGCTCCCGAAGCGACCACCTCCGGCGTTGCGACCAGCGGCGCGAGCGGCTCCGAAGCCGCGCCGGGCAACGGCAACGGCAAAGCGCTCGGCCACAGCAAGTAGGCGGGGCCGCGCCGATATCTAGACTCGGCCGCGATGGCCGAGGAGATGAAGCCGCTTTACCTGATTGCCGGCAGCGACGCGGCCAAAATCGACGCTACCCGGGCGCGGCTGCGGGCGCGGGCCGAGCGCGAGGGCGGCGCAGCGGCGCTGGAGGTCTTCGAGGCCGCGGAGGGCAGGGGGATGCCCGACCACGAGGCGCTGCTGATGGCGATTCCGGCGATGTCGCTGATGGACTCTCGCCGCTACCTGCTTGCCGACGGGATCGAGCGCTGGCGCGACAAGCAGCTCGAGCCGGTGGTTGCGGCGTTGGCGGAGCTGCCGCCCGACCTGACCCTGGTCCTGATCTGCCGCGACAAGCCGGCGGCGAAGCTGCTGAAGGCGGTCAAGGCCGCGAAGGGCGAGGTGCATGAATTCGAGGCCCCGAAAGCGCGGGAGATGCCGCGGGTCCTGGTCGGCGAAGCGCAGCGGCTCGGCTTCCGCCTAGACCCGCCGGCGGCGCGGATGCTGGTCGAGCGGATGGGAGCCAACCCGGTGCGGCTGCGCAACGAGCTCGAGCGGCTCGCCCTCTGGGCGGGAGACGGGGGCGCGGTAACCGCCGAGGACCTCACCGAGATGATCGCCGATACCTCCGAAGCCGCGGTCTGGTCGCTCTCCGACGCGCTGATCGAAGGCGACGCCGCCGCCGCCCTGCGGATCGGCGAGCGGCTGATCGGGCAGGGGGAGAACGTCACCGGCTTGATCTACGGCCTCGCTTCGCGCCTGCGCAGCGCCTGCTCCGCGGCGGCCCAGCTCGAAGAGGGAATCGCGCCGCAGCAGGTCGAGTCCTCCCTGAAGATGCACCCCTACGCGGCGAAGCAGCTGGTCAAGCGCCTACAAAGCACCGACCTCGCCAGCCTGCGAACGGCAACCGAGACGCTTGCCGACCTCGAGCTCTGGTGCCGCGGCGGCGCCGACTACGGCGACGAATTGGCATTTACCCTGGCTTTGCGTCGGGCCGCGGCGGGCGCCGCTTAAAAAAATCTGCTCATGGTGCGCTCGTAGGCGAGCGAAAACCAAGCAGGCCTAGGAGGAGCGAGGGAGTGTGCTTCTGCACATGACCGAGCGACGACACCGGCATGCGCCGGTTTGCAGCCGCCTACGAGCGTGCCAGGCGGGCCGCTTTGGCCTTCTTGCGTGCGCCGGTGTTCTTGTGGAGGGCGCCCTTCTGCACGGCCTTGTCGATCTTGGAGACGAGATCGCGCTGCTCGGCGGCGATCGAGTCGGCGTCGCCTGACTCCACCGCGCTCTCGAGGCGGCGGAAGTGCGTCTTCACGGTGCTCGTGAGCAGGCGGTTCTCGGTCCGCTCCCGCTCGCTGCGCAGTATCCGCTTCTTCTGTGAGGCTATGTTGGCCATGTCAAGTTCCCGAGCGGGCGCCTTGCCGGCTCCGGGCGGCCGCCGACTATAGCGATTGAGACGAAGCTTGGAGACGCCCAGGGCACCTGACACCCCGAATCCCGACGAGCGGCCGATCAATGCCGAGGAGGCTGCGTTCGCCTCCGACGTCGGAGTCCGCGAGGCCGAGGGGTTCGAACCGGGCGAGGAATTCGGCGCCGACCCGGCGCCGGGGAAACAGGGCGGCCGGCTCGCCCGCTCGACCGCCTTCTTCTCGATCGCGACCGCCGCCTCCCGCATCGCCGGCCTCGCCCGCGAAGTGGTTGCCGCCGGCTACTACGGGGTCAGCGGCCCGGTTTCGGCCTTCACGGTCGCCTTCCAGGTCCCGAACCTGATCCGCGCCCTCTTCGCCGACGCGGCCCTGCAGCCGGCCTTCGTCCCGGTCTTCACCGAACTGCTCGGCAAGAAGGCCTACAAGGAGGCGTTCCGCCTCGCCTCGACGATGCTGCTGCTGGTGACGATGGTGCTGGGGGCGATCACCG
>Ga0207661_10000775_pt1 | contig 20758 bp, 21 predicted proteins | sample KBSC713LmetaG_FD_184337 | JGI IMG/M metagenome (GOLD analysis project Ga0207661, IMG submission 184337) | Corn rhizosphere microbial communities from Kellogg Biological Station, Michigan, USA - KBS C7.1-3L metaG (SPAdes) (version 2) | ecosystem: Host-associated > Plants > Roots > Rhizosphere ...
CCCCGTGACGGGAATGACCTGCGCTGCCTGTCAGGCGCGGGTGCAGCGCGCGCTGACTACCCAACCGGGCGTGCTGGACGCGTCGGTGAATCTTTTGACGGGGAGTGCCGCGGTTCGCTTCGACCCGGATGCCACAACCGCCGAGCGTCTCGTCGAGGCGGTTCGCGCCACTGGATACGACGCCGAGCTGCCGGCCGCAGCACCGGCGACGCTCGCTCCCGCCCAGAACGAACGCGCCGAGGTAGAGCACGCCCGCGAGCTCGCCATCAAAGCGACGGTGAGTGTGTTCGCCGGTCTGTTGATGATGGCGCTGACGATGGTGGCGGGGCATAATCCGCTCACTAATTACACGCTGCTTGGGCTCACCTCGGTGATTCTGCTCTGGGCGGGGAGCGACATCTATAGGCGGGCGTACAAGGCTGCCCGCCACGGCTCCGCCGACATGAATACGCTCGTCGCTCTGGGGACCGGTGCCGCGTACATCTATTCGCTCGTCGCGACCGTTGTGCCCGAGGCATTCGCGCGGAATGGCATCGCGCCTGACGTCTATTACGAAGCGGTGGTGTTCATCATCGGGCTGGTGCTGGCTGGTCGCGCCATCGAAGCGCGCGCCAAGCGGCGCACCACCGATGCGCTGAGAAAGCTCGTCACTCTTCTGCCCCCAGTTGCGCGCATCGAACGCGCAGGTGACTGGGTCGAGATTCCGCTCGCCGATGTGCGACGCGGTGACGTCGTGGTTGTCCGGCCCGGTGAGCGAATACCGGTGGACGGCGAGATCGTCGACGGCTCGAGCGAGATCGACGAATCAATGCTCACCGGCGAGCCGATGCCGGTGGCGAAGTCGGTAGGGGAGAAAGTGGTCGGTGGAACGGTTAACACCACCGGCGCCTTCAGGTACCGGGCGACCAGCGTCGGCGAGGACAGCGTGCTGGCGCGCATTGTCCGGCTGATGCGCGATGCGCAGAGCTCGCGCGCGCCGATTCAGCGCCTGGCCGACCGGGTTAGCGCGGTATTCGTTCCGGTCGTCGTCGCGATCGCGGTGACGACTTTCATCTCCTGGTATTTCCTCGCCGATGTCGCCGCGCTGCCAAGGGCAATCGCCGCGGCGGTGTCGGTGCTGATCATCGCCTGCCCGTGCGCGATGGGCCTGGCGGTTCCCACCGCGGTAATGGTTGCGACAGGCCGCGGCGCGGAGCTCGGCCTCTTGATCAAGGGCGGCGAGATTCTACAACGCGCTGGCGACGTCGACACCGTGGTGCTCGACAAGACCGGCACCGTGACCGAGGGCGCGCCGGCGGTGGTGCGGGTGATCGCGACTGGCAATGTCAGCGAATCAGAGATACTCGGCGTTGCAGCTTCCCTCGAGCGCCACTCGGAGCACCCGCTCGCGAGTGCAATCGTGCGTCACGCCGCTGATCGGGGCGTCAAGCTGGCGGATGTCGGTGCATTTCAGTCTCACACCGGCACTGGTGTCAGCGGAACGGTCGGGGATCGACCGATCGTGGTGGGCAATGCGTCGAGGATGTTGAAGGAGGGCGTGATCGTCCCGCCTCTTCACACCTCGGGAGCAGAAATCGGCGCCAGCGACATCTACGTCGCTATCGATGGAGTGGTGCGGGGCATCATCGTCATCGCGGATTCCATTCGCGCGACGTCGCGGGAGGCAGTGAGCGAGCTCCGAACACTCGGGATCGACGTCGTCCTCTTGACCGGCGATCGACGCTCGACCGCCGAGTCGATCGCGCGAGCCGCGGGAATTGACAACGTGGTTGCCGACGTCCTGCCCGCGGACAAGCTGACCGAAGTCAGATCGCTTCAGCAGCGCGGCAAAGTCGTGGCGATGGTTGGCGACGGCATCAACGACGCGCCGGCCCTGGCCCAGGCCGACATCGGTATCTCAATGCCAAAGGGCACCGACGTGGCGATCGAGGCGAGCGACATCGCGTTGATGCGGAGCGATCTGCGCGCGGTGCCGACCGCGATCTCGCTCTCGCGGCGCACCATGCAGACAATGAAGCAGAATCTGTTTTGGGCGTTCATCTACAACGTGATCGGAATTCCGATCGCGGCAGGCGTCCTTTTTCCGCTCACCGGTTGGATGCTGAGTCCAATCATCGCGAGCGCGGCGATGGCGCTGAGCTCGGTGAGCGTAGTAAGCAACAGCCTGCGCCTGCGCACGGTCACGCTGTGAGGGAGAGGAAAGAGATGGCAGTCACCACCAAGCCAAAGAAGCGTCCAGCGAACCCGGTCGACACCACGAGCGCGGCGGAATGTGGCTGCGCCGTTCGTGACGCGGACCGCGGCTCCCGCACTGCCCTCGCCGTCGACCCGGATGCGAAGTCGAGAAACCTCATCCGGCTGCGTCGGATCGAGGGCCAGGTGCGCGGGCTGCAAAAAATGGTAGACGCAGATCGCTATTGCGCGGACATCCTCACCCAGATCTCATCGGTCCACGAAGCCCTGCGTGGCGTTGGGCGCGAGCTGATGCGCAATCATCTGAAGCACTGCGCATCCAGCGCGATCCGCAGCGGGGGCGAGGAGGCGGATCGGATGTACGATGAGATTGTTGGGCTCATGGATAGGCAGGGCAGGTGACCATCGTTCGCGATTGTCGGAACTGAAACGCAGCGGATGCCAGGCTTTGGAGCTCCACTGAACGGGTGCCAGACGTTAGTGGCAGAGTGCCAAGTTGGTAGTTCACTACGCCGGGACGTTTCATCCCGCGCCCGTTTGCGCGGCGACTACCGGTCTGTGCCCCGATTCCACTCGCGACGTCCCGACGTAGTGAACTAAGCGCTAACAGCTACGCCACTTAGCACTGGCACCCGTTCAGTTGCAGTTCCTGGGCGGTGAGCAAATGGATCCAAACCGGACTACCCGGGCGGGCGAAACTATCCTACTATTGCCCCCGTATTGTCCCAATGTAATAGTACAAGTGCACAATGCCCAATTTCCACATCGATTCTGCCAGCCCCACCCCGATCTACGCCCAGCTGGACCGGTCCATCCGGGCAGCGATCGCGACTGGGGAGCTCGAGCCGGGTAGCCAGCTGCCAACAGTGCGGCAGCTGGCGGTGGACCTCGCCGTGAACGCCAACACGGTCGCCCGGGTCTACACCCAGCTCGAGCGCGATGGAATCCTGGAGACCCGCCGCGGAGTGGGCACCTTCGTTCGCGACGTCCCGACGCCGCAGCCGGCGCGGGCACCACGCGAACGGGAGCTGCGCGAGCTCATTCGCCGATTCATTGGGGACGCAGCGCTGTTGGGATTCACTTTACCCGAGCTAATCGATCAGCTCAGAAACGAGGAGAAGAAATAAATGCCTGGCATGGACGAAGTTCTCGCAGCACGCCGCGCCGCGCGGGCTTCGCGGTCGCAGGGGCGTACAAACGTGGTAGCAGTCGCAATTCTGCTTCTGTCGGTCCTGATTGGAATTCTGTTGACGGCGTCGTCCCAGAATCCTCTCTGGCTCGTCGCGGGGATCATCATTGGGGCGTTCCTGTCCCAGTCCCCGAAGATCGCAAAACAGTGGGAGCGCGCAGTGGTGCTTCGGCTCGGCAAGTACACCGGGCTCCGCGGGCCGGGCCTCTTCTGGATAACTCCGTTCGTGGAGACGATTCCGATCTACATCGATCAGCGCGTCATCACCACCAGCTTCGCCGCGGAAGAGACCCTGACATCGGACACCGTGCCCGTCAACGTCGACGCAGTTTTGTTCTGGATGGTCCACGACTCCGAGAAGGCAGCGCTCGAGGTGCAGGACTACACCCAGGCGGTGAGCTGGGCGGCGCAAACTGCCTTGCGCGACATCATCGGCCGCACTTCGCTCACCGAGCTGCTGCGCGGACGCGAGCGGATCGAGAGCGAGCTACAGGCGCTCATCGACCAGCGATCGAATCCATGGGGCGTGACGGTACAATCCGTGGAGATGCGCGACATCGTGATCCCGACGTCGCTCCAGGACGCCATGTCGCGCGAAGCCCAGGCGTCGCGCGAGAAGTCAGCGCGGATCATTCTCGGGCAGGCCGAGGTCGAGATCGCGAATTTGTTCTTCGAGGCGTCAAAATCGTATCAGAACAATCCGACCGCGCTGCACTTGCGCGCGATGAACATTCTGTACGAGGGACTCAAGGAGAAAGGCGCGCTGATGCTGGTGCCGAGCACCGCAGTGGAATCGATGGGACTCGGCGGCTTGATGGGCGCCGCCGCGATCAGGCAGCAGACCCTCAGCGAGGGTGAAGCGCGACAAGGGCCGCCGGCGATCTAGCCGCGGCGCACAGTTTCCGGAGCACGCTGGCCGGCGCCGAGCACCGGCGCCGGCTGGCCTTCGGAAAGAAGCTTCGTCACGAAGCGCTGGCCTTCTGAAACACGCTCGATCTCGATCGCGATCGCATCGACCGAAGCTTCGAGTCTCTCCAGTCGCTGCGCTGTCTCGCTGAACACGGCCGGCGGCGGACCGGGACGGACGGCTTTCTTCATCATCGCGCGACCAACGCCGACCGCGAGCGGAAAGAGCACGAAAATTATCGACAGCACCGAAAGCGTCATCACCTGGCTCTGTCGCAGACCTCCGAAAACAGGCACCGACGTGCTGCCGAGCAATCCCGCTGCGGGACTTGCGAGCGCCTGGCCGTTGGTCTGGATGTCCGTCTCGAGCTGGAGCTGTCGGGCGTCGAGAAGGGCAATTCTGTCCTCGAGCCCCTTGATGACGGTTGGATCGCTCGCCTGTTTGAGTTGACTCATCAACCTGCTGCGGCGCCCGTCTACGGACGACAGCTGATTGGACAGCTCTGCTCGCCGGGCCTTGAGCGCGTCGAGGTCGCGCGTGGTCCGCGGGATCTCGATGGCTACCGGACGCGAGCCCGGAGTGGCGGGCACAAAGACGAATGGTCCGGTGGTCGGAGCCTGCGTCGCCGGTGCGGCCTGCCCTGCCGGCGCTGCCGCGGGAGCGGGAACTTGCGCAGTCATGTGCATTGGCACCTTACGCTTTGGGAGGCGCCGCGGTTGCAGGCCGCCAAGCAAAATCGAAGGTGCGTTTTCTCATGCGGAATGACTACGCCGCGGCCGGTGGTCCGTCAAACTCGAACGGACTCTTTGGCTGCTCGATCCCGACGCTGCCAGAGGTGATATCCGCCTTGACGTACACCTCGGAGCGAATCGGCGAAAGATCCTGCCGTCTGAGCATCACCAGCTGTCCGATGTGGGTGAGCACGTCGGATACAGGTCCCTGAAAAAGCTCCTCGACGCTCGTTGCGATCGTGGCATCCGACGCGAGATATCGGTCGAGCGCAAGCAGCGATGCATGAAAGCGCTCGACCTCTTTCCGCCAGGAGCGCGGTTTCTGCGGCGTCCACTCCGAGCTGCCGCGCGCCATTCCGAGCGCCCAATCGAGAAGATCTCCCATATGCGCCAGGATCTCGACCGGGGTGCGCGCGCCCTTGCCAAGGGCGAAATCGGCGAAGCCGGGCGGCGCGTCGCGCTCGACCTTGGCGGCGCGGTAGGCGATGGTCGCGAGCATGTGACGAACAAACGCCCGCCTCGGATCCGTCAATGCCAGTCCGGCTCGTCGGTGAGCGTGTCGACGTGGACGCGCGCCACCGATGCCTTGCCGGAGAAACGCTCCCAGGTGCCGGTGGTGTTGCGGTGCGCGACCGCGATCTCGAAGCTGTCGGGCGGGAACCAGCGCGCGTGGTTGAAATCCTCGTCGCAATCGCACCCCCCGCCGCCGGGACCTCTGACCACCATCCGACCCGACTTGATGTCCCGGACCACCGCGTAGGTGCCGGGATTCGCCGGGGTGCTGTCCTCGGCGACGTACGCGACGAAACGGCCGTCGGGCGAGATCAGAACATCCTGATACGACGGCCACACATCGTCGGGGAGGGGAGTCGTCTCGACGCGGTGCTGGCCGAGACGCAGGCGGAAAATCTGACGTTGCGGGGTGGAGGAGTCCTCCGATGCCTGCACGAGTCCGATCACCAGAGTGTCACCGACCACGATTGGCGCCGGTGGAATCACGTTGCGGATCGTGTCCGATCCCACCGGCGAGACGACCTCGATGCGATAGACGATGCCGGTGTCTTCCATCGGCGCCCACGACGATGTGTAGGTCGAATCGATGACCCGAATCTGGGTTGCCGCCTCGTTGTCCTCGCGGCTGCACGCGACGCTCGCCACAACGGCGACCGCGCCGAGCAGAAAGAGTGCGCCACGAGTGCGGAGGGAAATCATCGATCGTCGTCATCCTCGAGCGGGGCAGCGGGGCCAGCCTCACTCGTGATTGTTGGCTCCGTCGCGCTCGGCACAATTGGAGGCAGCCCCGCTTGCTTGAGAGTCGCGTTGAGGAGGGGGAGCGTGACCATCAGCGGTCCACGCATCGCCTGCAGCTGGCGATCGAGCTGCGCCGAGAGATCGTTGAACACGGTGTAGGACTGGCTGGTCGGCTTTGCGTCGACACCGCCGACGACGCCCGCCAGCGCGGCGATCTTGTTGTTCAGTTTGATCGGATAGTTGAGCGGATCCTGACTGGACTGATTCTTCACTTGATAAATCTCGCTCTCCACCGCGGACAGCCGCGCCGTCAGATTGGCCGCCAGCTCCGCGAAAGACCCGGCCTTGGGACCGGTCATTCTCTTGCTGCGATCCGCAAGCTGCGCCTTCACGTTACGAATCGTTTTCACCGCGTCGTTGGCCTCGCTCGTCTTGTCCCGAATGCGCATCAGAAGATCGAACTGTTCCTTCAGGTCCGCGTCCGTGGCAGTAGTGCGCGGATCCTTTACGATTGTGAACGGCTGACTGAATCGCTGCCCGCCCACCGTCATTCGAACGCTGTAAGTCCCGGGCAGCGCCGTTGGACCGGCGACGCTTCCCGCCCACATGATCATGTTCTGGAACACCGACGCATCGGGATACCGCAGGTTCCAGGCGAACTGGTTCAGCCCGGCCTTGTTCGGCACCCGGGGCGGCGGCCGCCGGCGAATCGGCCCTTCATCTCCAGACTCCTCGCCCCGAGCTTCGCTGCGTGTCGCGGTATCGGTCGGCAAGCCCGCGCGCCGCAGGCTGTCGTTCCGTGCGGTGCGGATGCTGTCGGCGCGCACGGAATCCGCGGCGATGGTCGGATCCTGCTCGCTCGTGAAGCTGCGAATGACCTTTCCCTGCTGATCGAGAAAATCCATCGTCACGACCTGCCGTGGCTGTGCCAGCCAATAGTAGATCACCGCGCCCGAGGGCGGATTCGCGCCGCTCGGGTGACTGCCGGCGGCTCCGTTCCCGCCGCCCCCGCCGAAGCTGGCGCGATAGACCCTGCGCGGCCTGAAGAGATGCACGCGCTCGCGGGGCACCGCCGGCGACAGCTGGCGTAGCGCCGACAGGTCGTCCAGAATCCAGAACGATCGGCCGTGGGTGGCGGCGATCAGGTCGCCCTCCTTGATCGCGAGATCGTGAACCGGAACGATGGGGAGATTCCTCCGCAGGGACTGCCAGCTCGCGCCGTCGTCGAACGAGACCCAGACGCCGCGCTCGGTGCCGGCGTAGAGCAATCCCGCGCGCTCCGGATCCTCGCGCACCACTCGAGTGAATTCAGTGGCCGGTATTCCGTTGGTGATCGACGTCCAGGTCGCGCCGTAATCGGTTGTCTTGTACAAGTACGGCTTCATGTCGTCGAGCTGGTACCGGTTTGCGGCGACGTACGCAGTTCCCGTCGCGAAATTCGACGCGTCGATCATCGAGATGCGCGCCCATTCGGGCAGTCCCGGCGGCGTGACATTTTTCCACGTCTTACCACCGTCCCTCGTGACGTGCACGAGTCCGTCGTCGGAGCCGGCCCAGATTACACCAGCAGTGCGCGGTGATTCCGCGATGGTGAACACCGTCGCGTAGTACTCGACCGACGTCTGATCCTTGGTGATCGGTCCACCCGAAGCGCCGAGGGTGCGCGGATCGTGGCGGGTGAGGTCCGGGCTGATGACCTTGTACGTCTGACCCTCGTCGTCGGTCTGGAAGATCACGCTGCTGCCGACGTACATCCGCGATGGGTTGTGCGGCGAGATCACGATCGGGAAAGTCCACTGGAAGCGGTACTTCGCGTCGGCCGCGTCGTGCCCCATCGGATTGTTTGGCCATGGATTTACGTCGCGCTCGAATCCGGTGTTGATGTCCTTCCGGGTCAGGAGTCCGCCATACGATCCGGCGAAGACGACGTCAGGGGTGTCCGGTCGCACCGCGATGTAGCCGCTCTCCCCGCCGCCGACATCGTACCAGTCTTCGATGGAAATCCCGCCGCTCTTGCGGCTCGGGCCGCACAGCGTCGAGTTGTCCTGCTGCGCACCGCACACCCGATACGGAAAGTGGTTGGTGGTGACGACGTGGTAGAACTGCGCGGTTGCCTGATCCTGCTCCGTCCACGACTTCCCGCCGTTGAAGGAAACGTTGGCCCCGCCATCGTTGGATTCGATCATCCGCTGTGGATCATTGGGCGCGATCCACAAGTCGTGGTTGTCACCGTGCGGGACCTGAATGTTGCGGAAAGTTTTTCCGTTGTCGGTCGAGCGATACATGCCGGTGTTCAGCACGTAAATCGAGTGCTCGTCCTTCGGATCGGCGAAAATTCGGGTGTAGTACCATGCGCGCTGTCGCAGACGCCGGTCGCTGTTGGTGCGGGTCCACGTCGCGCCGCCATCGCTCGAGCGGAAAACGCCGCCCGAATCGGCCTCGATGATCGCCCAGACCTGGTTGGAGTTAGTCGGCGACACCGCGAGTCCGATGTTGCCGATCACTCCGGCCGGCATGCCTGGATTGCGGGTCAGCTCGGTCCAGTGCTCGCCACCGTCGGTCGATTTGAAGATGCCGCTGCCGGCGCCGCCCGAGACGAGCTGCCACGGGGTGCGCCACGCCTGCCAGAATGCGGCGTAGATGATGTCTGGATTGTTCGGATCGAGCACCAGATCGGTGATGCCGGTCGAATCATTCCGATAGAGAACCCTGCGCCAGGTCTTTCCGCCGTCGGTCGTCTTGAAGACCCCTCTCTCGCTGTTGGGCCCGAAGACGTGGCCCTGGGCGCCGACGTACACGATGTCCGGATTGGTCGGATGAACCCGCACCCGCGAGATCTGTCGCGTATCGGCGAGACCCACCGATGTCCAGGTCTTGCCGCCGTCGATGCTCTTGAAGACCCCATCTCCGTGAGAGACGTTGCCGCGAATGGGATATTCGCCGGTGCCGACGTACACGATGTCTGGATTCGACTCGCTAATTCCGATCGCCCCGATCGTACCGCCGAAATATTTGTCGGTAACGGGAGCCCAGGTGATTCCGCCGTCGGTGGTTTTGAAAACTCCGCCACCGGTGGTGCCGAAGTAGTACTCGTACGGCCGCTTGCTGGATCCGGCGACGGCGACCGAGCGCCCACCGCGGAAAGGACCGATCTCCCGCCAGCGCAGCGCGGCAAACACGCTCGTATCGTACGCGACGGCGGCTGTGGGTGCTCCGCCACCGGCCCGGCCGGGCAGCGGGACGCGCTGGGCTTCGGTGTGTTGTGCGCACATGAATAGCGCACCGGCGGAAAGCGCGACTGCGGGGGCAAAGCGCGTTGACACTTAAGAAGTCTCCGGACGGGTGGGTGGGGACGCGCTACTATGTAGCAATCCGCCCGCTCGCTCGGCAAGTGGCCGACGCGCTCGCTTCGCGCCGGTCGGGCTCAGCGCAGAAATCTCTCCGCGAGCTGCGCCAGTCGCTCGTCACCCTCCTTCTCGGCGCGCGTCCGGATGTTCTCGACGTACGGGCGCAGCTTTTTTTCTCCCCAGTAGTAACCGGTGGCGCTTTCGGCGCTTCCGGTGTCGCCCGATCGCGCGCCCTCGAGCAGCGCCTCGGCGGCGGCTTCGTCGTAGCCGGGATCGCCGCGAGAGGGAAGCGAATAACGTTTCCCGGGGTCACCCCAACCGCTGTCTTCCTTCACGAATGCGCGTGACATGCTTTCACCCTCGACGGAAGTTGTTGATTGTCGCAGCTTTCACGCCGGTATCACGGGACTTGCAGAGTACTATCGTAACCCGAGATCACGGAGGCTGGATGAGCGAAGAATCCTACGAGGAGCTGCAGGAAGATCTGGATCCACATCGACAGCAGGAACGCGATGGTGCGGCCCTGGAGAACGTCGGTCGGCTGCGACAGAAGGGCATCCTGCTCACGGGACGCGAAGCGAGCGCCGAGCTCGACGACATTCTGACCGCGGTGGAGCGGTTCGAGGCGGCGATGATCGCGCGTGGGGGCGACTCGTTCGTGAACACTCCGTTCTCGGACCAGCCCGAAGATCCACGGTTCGTCGTCCCGCAACGGATCGCCGGTGAGGACGCGGAGGCTTATGCAGCGCGCGTCAACGAAGCGGCGGAAAGACTGGAGAAAGCGGACCTATAATTGGCAATTGCGGTGAATAACGCCACGCGACGCAGCATTCGCTGGGCGCAGGCAGGACTAGTGGTAAACGCGGTGCTGGTCCTGGTGAAGTTCGTCGCGGGGATCGTCGGTCATGCCAACGCGCTCGTCGCCGACGCCGTCGAATCCTCGGCGGACATTTTTTCGTCGATGATCGTCTGGATGGGCTTGAGCATCGCCGCCAAGCCCGCCGATGAAGACCACCCCTACGGGCACGGCAAGGCGGAGCCGCTCGCCGCCGCGGTGGTGTCGCTGATGCTGCTCGGGGCGGCGGCGGGAATTTCGATTCTCGCGATTCGTGAGATCCTGCACCCGCATCATCTGCCGGCGTCGTTCACGCTCTTCGTCGCGGCAGGCGTGATCCTCGTCAAAGAAGGTCTTTACCGGCGCGTCTCCCGGGTCGGACGCGACGTGGGAAGCACCGCAGTCTCGGCGGATGCCTGGCATCATCGAGCCGACGCGGCGAGCTCGCTGGCTGCATTCATCGGCATCAGCATTGCGCTCATCGGTGGACCAGGCTGGGAAGCGGCGGACGATTGGGCTGCACTCGTCGCCGCGGTACTGGTCGCAGTCAACGGCGTGCGCACGCTGAGGCCCGCGATTTCGGGTTTGATGGATGAAGCCCCGGACAGCGCGGTCAACGCCCGGGCACTCGAGGCGGCCAACACGATCGATGGCGTACGCCGGGTCGAGACTTTGAATGTTCGCCGGTCAGGACTCGGGTTTTACGTCGACCTCCACGTGCAGGCCGATCCCGGCATCTCTCTCGAGGAGGCGCACGAGATTGCCGCGAAAGTGAAATACGCGATCCTCGAGGCGATTCCGAGCGTTATCGCTGTCCTCGTGCACATGGAGCCCTATCGCGGTCCCGCGGCGCTACCCGCCGATACCGTGCTCAGCCTGCCGCCGGCCTGATCTCGGTTTTTCCGCCGCTCTTGGCCGTGACGCGAAGACCTGAGATTTCCATTCCGCGGTCGAGAGACTTCGTCATGTCGTAGATGGTGAGCAGCGCGACCGACGCTGCCGCGAGCGCCTCCATCTCGACGCCGGTCCGGCTGCGCGCGGCTGCCCAGGCCGTGACCCGAATTCCGGGCAGCGCTCTGTCGATCTCGAAATCGACACCGACGTCTTCGAGCGCGATTGGGTGGCAGAGCGGAATCAGCTCCGGCGTTTTCTTCGCCGCCATGATTCCGGCGACTCGCGCGGTCGCGAGCGCATCACCTTTGGCGAGCGCGTTGTTCTCGACCGCCGACAGCGCCTCCGCGTTCATGGTGATCGTTCCCACCGCCGATGCCCGGCGCGCGGTGACCGGCTTGGCGCCGACGTCGACCATCCGCGCGCGCCCTTCCGCGTCCAGGTGGGTGAGATCGCTCATCGCAGCGTTTCGCCGAGATCGCGGATCAGCTTCGACGTGATCAGCTGCGGGCTGACGTTGCCGCTCGCGTACACCTGCGCCTGCAGAACGGAATCAACGGCTTTGGCCGCCGACGCGGCGGCGCGCAGATCCTTGTGGTGCAGCGCGTCCCGCACCCGTTCGCCAAGCAGCTCCACCAGCGCATCGAGCGTGTCGGCAAAAATGCCGCGCGCGCCCATCGATCCCTGGGCGAGCGCGGTCGAATGTGCGAGCGCCCGCCGCGCACTCGTAGCGGCATCGACGATGCGCCGCGCGTTGATGGTCGCCTTCGCCTCGGCGGCGCCACTGAAAAGTCGGCCGGGCGCGCCGGCGGCGAGTCTCACCCGCTCGGCAGCGGACGCTTTCGCCAGTGAGTCGAGCACTTTCCTGACGGCGGCATCCTCGAGGAATGCTCGCACGGCTTTGTCGGACACGAGTGGCACGCGCACCGTGACGACGCGGGACTTGATTGTAGGCAGCAGCGCGCCCGGCTCGCTCGATGTCAGGATGATGGTCGTATTCGCGGGCGGCTCCTCGAGGAGCTTGAGGAAAGCGTTCGCCGCCATGTCCGCTCCCTCCTGGGGAACCATCCGCTCGGCGTCGCCAACGATGAAGATCTTGCGGCTGCCGATTGCGGGCGAGATCGCGGCCTGCTGGACGATGGAGCGGACGGTCGCGACGTAGATGCCTTCGGAGCCCGACGGAGCCGCGTAGAGCCCGCCGTTCGCGGCGCGTTCCGCGAGCGCTTCAGCATAGTCCTCGCGCACCTGCTCCAGATCCGGATCGGAATCACGGAGTCGCGGCCGAGGAAAGATCCAGTGCAGGTCGGGGTGGGCGAGCTCCCTCAAATAGCGACAGGAAAGGCACTCGCCGCAGCCGGCGAGGAGGGGCTTGCCGGCGATCTTTTCGGGTGACTTGCAGAGCAGTCGCTGCGCAAGCCACAGCGCAAGGCGCTGCTTCCCGACTCCGGGCGGACCCTGGAACAGGAGACTGGCGGGCAGACTCCCCGCCTGCGCGGATTCGGCGAGACGTTCGCGCAGCTGGTCGTGGCCGTACAAATCGACGATGGGCACATCGAAATATGATCAGCGCTCCGCTCCGCTGTCACGCCGCGTGCAGCGGGTGGCACAATTTCTGACTCGTTATGTTGATAAACGAGCGAATCACACCGGAGATTGTCATGCCCAACCAGCTGAAGGGCCGCAAAGTCGCATTTCTCGCCACCGATGGTGTCGAACAGGTGGAGCTCACCGCACCGTGGAATGCCGTCAAGCAGGCCGGCGGAGAGACGATCCTGGTTTCGGATCACTCCGGCGAAATCCAGGGAGTGAACCACGAGGCAAAGGGCGAGAAATTCCGAGTTGACGTGGAGGTCGCGACGGTGACAGCGCGTGATTTCGACGCGTTGGTGCTCCCCGGTGGTGTCGCGAATCCGGACAAGCTCCGCACCAACGACGACGCGGTGCGCTTCGTCCGCAATTTCATGGAGCTCGACAAGCCTGTGGCTGCCATTTGCCACGGCCCATGGCTGCTGGTGGAGGCCGACGCCGTACGGGGTCGCACCATCACGTCCTGGCCCAGTCTGGAGACCGACATCCGCAACGCGGGAGGGGCCTGGGTGGACAAGCAGGTGGAGCTCGATCAGAAGCTTCTCACCAGTCGGAAGCCGGACGACCTGCCCGCGTTCTGTGCCAAGCTTGTGGAGCTTCTTTCGACGGCGATCGAGGAGCGGCGGCTGGATAAGATGGTGGAGCAGACGTTCCCGGCGAGCGATCCGCTGCCGGGGCCGATAAGCCTCGGATAAAACCGACGGAGAAAGAGGCAGTAGGGCATAGGCGTGAGGGGAGCTTTACCCCGCAAAGTACTTGACAGCCCTCGACCCGCCTCCTAACTTTTCCGGACCATGGCCTCCGTAACACCACTCCACCGCGCCCCCGAGCCCGAGCCGCCTGCGCTGCACGTGCGGGCGATGGACAACCTCGCCTTCATTCGCGACACCATGGAGGCGGCCGGATCGTTTACCGCCGTGTCGGGGTGGGGAATGGTCGCCGTCGGCATCATCGCGACCGTGGCAGCGGCGATCGCCTCCGCGCAGGGCTCTGCGTTGCGCGCGATCTACGTGTGGATGGCCGCCGCGGTGCTCGCGCCACTGATCTCCCTGTGGGCGATCGTGCGTAAAGCGCGCGGCGCCAACATGCCGCTCCTCTCGGGACCAGGCCGGAAATTCATCCTCAGCTTCTCGCCGCCGATGCTCGTCGGCGCACTGCTCACCATCATCCTGTACCGCGGTGGGCTGATGGACGCCATTCCGGGGATGTGGCTGCTCCTCTACGGAACGGGCGTCGTCGCCGGCGGCGCGTTCAGCGTCAGGATCGTGCCGGTGATGGGGATCTGTTTCATGCTCGCCGGGATGCTCGCGCTGTTCACCCCGCCGAGCTGGAACGACTGGATCATGGCCGGAGCCTTCGGCGGCCTCCACATCGCTTTCGGCATCCCGATCGCGCGGAGGCACGGTGGCTAAGCACGGCACTGCCCGCGATGACCGTCGACCGGCCGTTGGCGAGCTGCGCACGCTCCGTGGAAAGTCCGACGGTATGACAGCGACCTCCGCGCGCGCCGATGCGCTCGATCGTCTCATCCACGAGCGTCTGCGCCTCGGGATCGTCAGCGCGCTCGCCGTCAACGATTCACTCAGCTTCAGCGATCTCAAGAAGCTGATGAAAACGACCGACGGCAACCTCAGCGTCCACGCGCGCAAGCTCGAGGAAGCGGACTACATCACCTGCACGAAATCCTTCGAAGGCCGGATGCCGAAGACCGAATACAGACTAACCGCAGCCGGACGACGCGCGCTGGAGCGCTACCTCGACCACATGGAGGCGCTGATTCGCGCCACCCGGGAGCGCTAGAAAGTGTCCAAGCAACACAACGTGAAGCACACCCACGCGCGTCCCCAACCGACGCGCGCGCAGTCGGGAATCCACGTCGCCATCATCATGGACGGCAACGGCCGTTGGGCGAACGCGCGCGGGCGCCCTCGTACCGCGGGCCACATCGCCGGCGCGCGAGTGGTGCGTCGCATTGTCGAAGCGGCACCCGATTGCGGTATCGGGATGCTCACGCTCTACGCCTTCTCGGCCGACAACTGGGCCCGACCGTCGCGCGAAGTCGCTCTCCTGATGCGACTCTTCCGCCGTTATCTGGTCGCGGAAACCGACCGCTGCGTCACCAACGATGTGCGGATGCGCATCATCGGCCGCCGCGACCGCATCCCCGCCGAGCTGTTGCGAGCGATCAGAGTCGCCGAGGAAGCGACGAAGCACGGCACCCGGCTCGATCTCCGTATCGCTGTGGATTATTCGGCGCGCGACGCGATGGTTCGCGCGGCGAGAAATCTGACCAATGCGGCCGAGATCGATCGGGAAACGCTCTATCGCGCGATGTGCGAGGTCGATCACTGGTACGGCGACTCCCGCGACGTCGACTTGTTGATCCGCACCGGCGGCGAGCAGCGGCTCAGCGACTTTCTGTTGTGGGAGTGCGCGTACGCCGAGCTTTATTTCACCGATCGCCGCTGGCCCGACTTCTCACCAGCCGATCTGCAGGCGGCGGTGAAGGAGTTTCATTCGAGGGAGCGGAGGTTTGGGTCCATCCCCGAAGCAGTCGCGGGATAACATCTCGGATTGTCGTACTCCGGCGCTTCGGCTGGCCACCCCTCGTAAGAAAGCGGGGAGTCGATAGCGAGACAGCTGCTACGCTGAGAGCTCTCGGGACGCATCGCGTCTCGTCGTCTCCCCTCCCGTCGTCTCGCGTGTGGTCGAACTTTGGTTCGCCACAACGATGCGACACCAGCTCGCTCCGGGCGGAGCTGCTCTCAAGCCAAGGGCTCCGCGCTTCAGTACTGTTAGATGCTGACGAAGCCGCCGAGAGCGAAAATCCGAGAAAGCCGTTGGCGTAGCAGCTGTAAAGCTTGGAGCTGCCCGCTTCTGTATTGTACACGCATACGAACCGGCCGAGTCTGTGCGCCGAGAAAAGCTGTTAGCCGGCCGCGGACGCTCCTAACGCCCCCCGGAATCCACCCCTTAACACCAATCTCTCCCCCGCGTCTAACTTGACGTCCGCGCAAAGCGCGCGGCGCTCAACTGTCGTGGAGGTTCTTCAATGTCGTCAGTTCGTACCTTGGCGCTCAGCGCCTTGATGCTCGTTGGCTTTGCGGGGATCTCCGCAGCCCAATCGACAACGCCGGCCCAGCCCCGTGCTGATAGCGGTTTCCACCGTGGTGGCCGCCACGGAAATGCCGCCATGCGCGGCGCCAGAGCTGATCGTGGCTTCGGAGCGGATCTCAACCTGACCGACGCCCAGAAGGCGCAGATCAAGGCGATCCACCAAAAGTACCAGCCCCAGGCCCAGGCTCTTCGCACCCAGGCCAAGCCCTACATGGATGCAGCCCGCGCGGCACGTCAGAAGGGCGACACCGCAGCGTTCCGCTCCAACATGGAGAAGGCCCGCCAGGTGATGCAGAGTGGCCAGTCGTTCCGCACTCAGGAGCAGGCCGAGATTCGCAACGTCCTGACCCCGGATCAGCGCGCCAAGTGGGACGCGCGTCAGAAGAAAATGGCGGACCGCAAAGCCAACGGCGCCCGCGGCTTCGGCAAGAAGGGCGCTTGGAGCAAGAAGGCCAAGACCGCTCCGCCCGCCAAGTCGTAAGTAGTTCTACTCGCAGAAAGCAAAAAACCCCCGGTGCACACACCGGGGGCTTTTTGCATCCAGTCGCTAGACTACCCGCACGCCGCCGCAAAAACTAACTTTGCGATGACAGCGCTACCTCTGCCGATTACTGCGCGCCCAAGCGCGAGGCATCTGATCAATGGCATCTGAAGTAGTTCAGCTCACTCGCCGCGGCTTCGGCCAGACGATGCGACGAGACGCGTGGTGGGTTCAGCCGCTCGTGGTGTTCGTGATTCTGTCGGCCTTCCTGGTCTATGCAACCTGGGCGGCGTTTCAGAACAGGTACTACACCTTCGGCAACTACCTGTCGCCGCTTTACTCGCCGCTCCTGTTCTCGGAATCTCCGCACGCCTGGATCCATGGGACGCGACCTTCGTGGATTCCATCGTTCCTGCCGTTCTCGCCGGCCCTCCTCATTCTCCCGTTCCCCGGTCTGTTCCGCGTTACGTGCTACTACTATAGGGGAGCGTACTACAAGGGCTTCTGGGCCGACCCGCCCAACTGCTCCGTCGGTGAGCCGCGCAAAAGCTACCGGGGCGAGAAAACCCTCCCACTCGTACTCCAGAACGTTCACCGCTACTTCCTCTACTTCGCGCTGATCTTTCTCGTCATCCTCGCCAGCGATGCGTGGCGCGGGATGTGGTTCTTCGATCGCAACACCGGCCGCGAGAACTTCGGCATCGGACTCGGCACCATCATCCTCACGGTCAACGTCATCCTGCTCAGCGGCTACACTCTTGGCTGCCACTCGCTGCGGCATCTGGTTGGCGGCTATCTCGACCAGATGTCACGCGCGCCTGTGCGGAAGAAAACCTACGATTGCGTGAGCTGCCTCAATCGGGGGCACATGCGCTGGGCGTGGCTCAGCCTGTTCTGGGTTGCATTCACCGATATTTTCATCCGCCTCTGCGCGATGGGAATCTGGCACGACGTGAGGCTGTTCTAGGTGGCTGAATATCAAAGGCACGAGCACGACGTGCTCGTGATCGGCGCCGGCGGGGCGGGGCTTCGCGCGGCCATCGAAGCCGCACACGGTGGAGCGTCGGTCGGACTCGTCTGCAAATCGCTGCTCGGGAAAGCGCACACGGTGATGGCGGAAGGTGGAGTCGCGGCAGCGCTCGCCAACGTCGACGACCGCGACAACTGGCAGGTTCATTTCGCCGACACCATGCGCGGCGGCCAGTACCTCAACAACTGGCGGATGGCCGAGCTCCACGCGAAGGAGGCCCCCGATCGCGTCAAGGAGCTGGAGGCGATGGGCGCGGTCTTCGATCGCACTCCCGACGGCAAAATTCTCCAGCGCAATTTCGGCGGCCACAAATATCCGCGGCTCGCCCACGTAGGCGATCGCACCGGTCTCGAGATCATCCGCACGCTGCAGGACTTCGCCATTCACCAGCCAATCGACGTCCACATGGAGTGCACCATTGTATCGCTCCTCAAGGACGGCAACCGCGTCGCTGGCGCACTCGGCTACGATCGCGAGCGCGGGCGATTCAAGCTCTTCTCGGCGAAAGCGGTAGTGCTCGCGACCGGCGGAATCGGCAGAGCATTCAGTGTCACCAGCAACAGCTGGGAATACACCGGCGACGGCCAGTCGCTCGCGTACAACGCGGGCGCAGCGCTGCAGGACATGGAGTTCGTGCAGTTCCATCCGACCGGAATGGTCTGGCCCCCGAGCGTGCGCGGGATCCTCGTCACCGAAGGCGTGCGCGGCGAGGGCGGAATCCTGGTCAACCGCGAAGGTCGCCGCTTCATGTTCGAGGACGTGCCGGAGAACTACCGCAGCCAGACCGCTGACAACGAGGAAGAAGGCTGGCGTTACACTCAGGGAGACAAGAACGCGCGACGTCCGCCCGAGCTTCTCACCCGCGACCACGTCGCCCGCGCGATCATCAAGGAGGTGCGCGAGGGACGCGGCAGTCCGCACGGCGGAGTGTTCCTCGACATCTCGTGGATCCGTTCCAAGCTTGCCAATGGTGAGGAGCACATCAAGAAGAAGCTCCCCAGCATGTACCACCAGTTCAAGCAGCTAGCGGACATCGACATCACCAAGGAGCCGATGGAAGTCGGACCGACCACGCACTACGTCATGGGCGGGATCCGCGTCGATGCCGACACCCAGATGTCGAGCGTGCCGGGACTATTTGCCGCGGGAGAATGCGGCGCTGGTCTGCACGGCGCGAACCGGCTCGGCGGCAATTCACTTTCGGACCTGCTGGTTTTCGGGATGCGCGCCGGAAAGTACGCGACCGAATTCGCGGGACGGCAATCGACGCCGCGGGTGGACGCGCAGCAGGCGGACGCCGTGGTGCAGGCAGCCCTGGCGCCGTTCGAGCGCGCCGGCGGCGAGAATCCGTATCAGGTCGAGCACGATCTGCAGGCGATGATGCAGGAGCTGGTTGGAATCGTGCGGCGCGAGGAGGAAATGCGGCGCGCGCTCGAGTCGCTGAAAACCCTGAAGGAGCGGGCAGCGAAGGTTTCGGTGACCGGTAACCGGGAGTACAATCCGGGGTGGCACACAGCGCTCGACATCCAGAACCTGCTCACGATCTCCGAGATCATCGCGCGCGCCGCGCTGGAGAGAAAGGAAAGTCGCGGCGGGCACTTCCGTGACGACTTTCCGGAGAAGGATCCGAGCTACGGCAAGTTCAACATCGTCATAAAGCGCGGCTCGAGCGGCGAGATGCAGGTTACGCGCGAGCCGATTCCGGAAATGCGCGACGATCTGAAGAAGATCATCGAGGAGAACAAGTAATGGCCGGCTCCGCGAGTGAATCACTGGCGCGCAACGTCGTCGAAAGCGGACAGCGCGCCGCCGCGCGCAGCAACACCAGCGCTGGCACCGAAGCGCGCCGCGCGACGTTCCGGGTATGGCGCGGCGCCGGCCCGACCGGCGCGCTCCAGGACTACTCGACCGAAGTCTCCGAGGGCATGGTCGTTCTCGACGCGATCCACCGCATCCAGGCCGAGAGCGCGTCCGACCTCGCGGTGCGCTGGAACTGCAAGGCGGGCAAGTGCGGCTCGTGCTCGGCGGAGATCAACGGCATGCCGCGGCTGATGTGCATGACGCGCCTGAGCGAGCTCGATCTCGATGAGCCGGTGACGGTCGAGCCGATGCGCGCGTTCCCACCGCTCAAGGATCTCGTCACCGACGTCTCGTCGAACTTCCGCGCCAAGAAACGCATCAGGAAGTTCACGCCGCGCCCGCCTGACTCCCCCGACGGGACGTGGAGGATGGCGCAGTCGGACGCCGATCGCGTTCAGGAATTCAGAAAGTGCATCGAGTGCTTCCTCTGCCAGAACGTGTGTCACGTGCTGAGAGATCATCGGCTGCACGAGCAGTTCGTCGGCCCGCGGCTGCTGGTCCATGCCGCGCAGCTGGAGATGCATCCCCTCGACATCCTCGACCGCCGCGACGACCTCAAGGAGAGCCACGGCATCGGCTACTGCAACATCACCAAGTGCTGCACCAAGGTCTGTCCGGAGAACATCACCATCACCGACAACGCGATCATTCCGCTCAAGGAGCGCGTCGTCGATCGGCACTTTGACCCCCTCGCGAAACTCGTGCGGCTGATGCGGGGTAAGAAGGCGGGGGTTGGGGGAAGCAGGAAGCCGGAACCAGGAGTGTAGAGTGAAAGAACAGTTCAGCCTGAAGCCGATTTCCAAGGAAGCAATCCCTGGCGCGATTCAAAAGGCAGAGCGGTATCGTCTGCTGAATGAGTCGCGAGCCGCAGAGAGCATCTGTCGCGACATCCTCGATATCGATCCGGAAAATCAGCAGGTGCTGGTAATGCTGGTGCTGACATTGACGGACCAGCTCGCGGAAGGACACGCGACGGTGATGAAAGGGGTGAAGGAGATTTTGCCGCGCATCACCGACCCCTATCAGCGGTACTACTACACTGGAATTGCCTCGGAGCGAAGTGGGCAGGCCTATCTGCATCGGGGTGGAATGGGGAGCGGCGGAATGGCCTATGACGCGCTGCGCAACGCGATGGAGTGGTATGAGAAGGCCGAGGAGATTCGGCCCGCCGGCAACGACGATTCGATTCTGCGGTGGAATACCTGCGCGCGTCTCATCAATTCCAACTCGCACGTCACGCCACACACCGAATCAGCTTACGAACCGGCTTTGGAAGAATAGATGCGATCAGCAGTCAGAAGCTCCGTAGCAGCGCTACTCGTCACCGCCGCCCCACTTT
>Ga0207661_10000777_pt1 | contig 20745 bp, 26 predicted proteins | sample KBSC713LmetaG_FD_184337 | JGI IMG/M metagenome (GOLD analysis project Ga0207661, IMG submission 184337) | Corn rhizosphere microbial communities from Kellogg Biological Station, Michigan, USA - KBS C7.1-3L metaG (SPAdes) (version 2) | ecosystem: Host-associated > Plants > Roots > Rhizosphere ...
CGCTGTTCGCCGCGCGCGGCGACACCCTCTTATTCACGATCGCCGCACAACACATCACCTACTCCGGCGTGATGACGACGGCGGGTGACTCGATACGTGGAACGTTTATGCAAGGCACCGTTTCTATCCCGCTGCCGTTCGGCCGCAGCACGCTGGAATCGGTGTCGGCCGGGCGCCCGCAAGATCCCAAGCCGCCCTATCCGTACAATACGAAGGAAGTGACGGTGCCGTCTGATGGCGGAGTACGTCTCGCCGGAACCGTCGTCATACCGGAGGGACCAGGACCCTTTCCGGCGGTGGTGTTCGTGACAGGATCCGGCCCGCAAGACCGCGACGAAGCGTTGCTGGGCCATCGGCCGTTTCTCGTGATCGCCGATTATCTCGCGCGACACGGCATCGCGTCGCTTCGCTACGACGATCGCGGATTTGCGAAGTCAACCGGCACCTTCGAGACGGCCACGAGTGCCGACTTCGCCGCAGACGCCGAGGCGGCGCTCCATTTCCTGCAACACGTGCCGGGAATCGCGCGCGACCGCGTGGGCATCCTCGGACATAGCGAAGGTGGACTGATCGGTCCAATGATCGCCGCGCGCACGCGTGACGTCGCCTTCCTCGTACTGATGGCCGGTCCTGGCATGCCTGGCGATTCGCTAAGTCTTCTCCAACTTCGCCGGCTTGCGTCGAGCAGCACCCCGAGCGCACAGGTCGATGCACAGGTCGACAACAATCGCCGACTTTTTCACGCCGTCTCTGGCGCGCGGGACTCCGCCGATGCCGTCGCGCGTGTCCTCGCGGTGAGACAGGAGATAATCGGGGCGCTGCCCGAGAACCAGCGGGTCGCCGCCGCGTCGCGACTCGACCAGACGATCCCGAAGTTGGTCAATCCCTGGATGCGCTACTTCCTGCGATACGATTCGCGGACCGCCCTTCGCAACGTTCACGTGCCCGTGCTGGCCCTCGGCGGCACGCTCGACCTCCAAGTACCCGCTAGAGAGAACCTGAGCGGCATCGACGCGGCACTCAAAGCCGCCGGGAACAAAGGCTATCGAATCGTCGAGCTTCCGAACCTCAACCATCTCTTCCAGACGGCGACGACCGGTGCTCCGTCAGAGTATGCGACCATCGAGGAGACGATCGCTCCGCAGGTGCTCGACCTGATCACGTCTTGGATCAACCAGCGTTTCGGGCGAGGCGAACGGCGATGATGTTCTCCGCCGCACGATTCGCATTGAAGGCCGCTGTCGGCGGCGCCGCGATGTTCCTGCTTGTGCGGCAATGTCGCAAGCCGACCTGGTGGCCGGGCCGACTGTTCCTGCGGAGCATGAATCTCAGTCACGCCGGTCTGACCACATGGGGACTCACCCACGCGTCGATTCAGCCGACTGACACCATCCTGGATGTCGGCTGTGGTGGCGGAAGAACGATCGACACGATGGCGAAAGGCGCTTCGCACGGTCGGGTGTTCGGCGTTGATTATTCGGCGACAAGCGTCGACGTTGCCCGGCGCGTGAATGCCGCAGCGATCGACGCTGGCCGCGTCTGCGTGCAGCAGGGATCCGTCTCAGCGCTCCCGTTCGCTGCGGCAACGTTCGATCTCGTGACGGCGGTCGAGACGCACTACTACTGGCCCGACTTGCTGAGCGATCTCCGAGAAATTCGGCGCGTGCTCAAGCCGGACGGGCGTGTTGTTCTCATTGCCGAGGCGTACCGCGGGCGGCGCGCGGATTGGCTCTATCGGCCAGCGATGCGCCTGCTACGCGCGGAGTACCTGACAGTGGAACAACACCGAGCGGCGCTCGAGGGCGCAGGATACGTGAATGTCGAAATACATACAGAACCTTCGAAGGGTTGGTTGTGCGCCGTCGGTTCCGCCCCGCATGACGCGACCGTGGATGCCGTAGCATCCGCTTCGATCGCGGTGGCTTGACTCGTGTTAGTGCTCGCCGTGGTCGCGTGCATCGCCGTCGTCGCGCTGGCGACCTCGAAGGGAAGGGCGCTGCGGCATCGCGCCGAGCCGCGGGTCGATCAGAGCGTTGCGGAGAAGAATGCTCAAGAGGTGCGCGACCCGGCGGATTCGCACTTGACGCGGCTGGAGTACGCGATCGACGCGATTGCCATCGAGGTGGAGCGGATCACTGAGAATCAGCGATTTCTTACGAAGCTCCTGGCAAACGAACAGCCGGAGAATGCGCGATCGGCGGAGGCCCGCCGTGAGTTGTGATCAGCAAGCGAACCGCAATGGCTCGGCGTACCGGTGACTGTTGATGGTGAGGAAGACGATCCGTTGGGCTCAATTTTGATTCGAACGGAAATACTCGACAGGTGTCCCGACACCTGCCTATCAACGCAACTGGAGTCACGAATGAGTTCTCGACGCGCCGTGAACCTTACAGAAAAACTGGCCACGTTCTTCGAGCACTACTGGCCGCGAACTGTCAGCCAATTCAACGGGCATGATGTCATGGTGGCCAAGCTCAAGGGATCATTCCATTGGCACGTGCACGACGATACCGATGATTTCTTCCTCGTGCTTCAGGGACGCCTAACCATGCAACTTCGCGACGAGGACGTCCCGGTGAATTATTCGTTGTGCCCCGGGGTGTGGAGCATCGGCCAATCGTCGAAGACGGCGAAGTACACGTCCTCCTCATCGAAGCGACGGGCACGCCTAACATGGGGAACCCGCTTACGGCGGCTCCGCGCGCCGTTATCTAGAGCCGCGACTCGTCCAGTCAGTCGTGACTGATTTGACGGCGACGGGGGCCTATGGACACGACAATTGTGTCGATAGCTCAAGGCGCGCCCGTTCCAGGCCGAAGGTGCATTGCGCCGGCAACCTTTCACCGATCCTTGAAGAGCGTCTCGCCTTTCACGAACCACGATACCCCAAAGGCCCACAACGCACCGCTCTCGAGCCAGAACATTGGCGACAAGGCACGCAAGACGCTCCTGCCCCAGAACAGATAATCGCCGATAGCCAAGACGACACAAGCCACGATCGCAATGCCGCACACTCGGTAGATCCGATTGCGAATGATCTTCCGCGGCGTCGGCGATCCAGCCGACAACGTGAACAGAAAGAACGAAAAATACGCGAGCACCAGAAAGAGCGCCGTCGCCGCGATCACATGCGCGACCCGCTCGCCGCGCGACCCACCATTCGGAAAGAGTGCGACCCCGAGCGCGGACACGCACGCCAGATTCCCCGCCGTGTTGTCGCGCCAATCGTACCCTCGATACGTAAACAGAAACCACGCGATCGTGAACAACACGCCAACGAACGCGTCGCGCGTTCTGAGTACGTAGTAATCGCTGATCGACGGCTCGAGCCGAATCTCGCCAAATAGCGCAAAGCCCCACACCGCGAGCACCACCGGCAGCGACACGCCGAGCAGGCCGACGACTCGCCGCAGCGTGCGATACGACACGAGTTCGCCGTTCATCAGTCAGCGCGGACTCGTGACCAATCCTGCATTCGCTCGCGGCTTTGAGTTTGGTGTCGTCTTCGGTCTTATTCCTCGAGCGCGCGGCGGATGGATGCCCTGCTCGAGTAAGCGTGCCCGAAGCACGCGCTGCGCCCGCACCACGTTCGCCGACACCGCGCTCTTCGAGACGCCGAGCAGTTCGGCGACGACGGCGTACGGCAGCTTCTCTTCGCGCACCAAGAGGTAGCTGGTCCGACACGCGAACGGCAGACCGGCGATCACCCGCATGAGGAAGTCGTTGAGATCCCGGTCTTCACCCGCGAGATCGGGCGCCATCCATGCGTGCGTGCCGTCATCCACCTCGTGCGTGAACATCTCTTCGCGTGCCAGACGGTGTTGGCTGCGCCGCAAGTGATCAACCGCGCGCCGCTTCACGATCTTCTGCAAGTGTGAGCGCAACGAGCTGAGTCGTAAGCGGCGTCCAGCGCGCGCTTTGATCATGTAGTCGACTACGACGTCCTGCGCGATGTCCTTCGCGACGGCCGCATCGTTGACGATGCGCATCGCGTATCGGCGCGCAATCCTCGTGATCCGCGCGAGGATCGCGTCATCGAGCTCGCCAGCGACGGGTGCCTCGGTAGGAGCGTGCGATTCTGTTGGTGACCGCGTTGGCGCGCTCGTGGACCGACAAGGCGGCGATGGAATTCGGTGTGGATGAACCGCAAACGTCGGCGCAAGCGTTCGCGTAAGCGTTAATCTCGGTCTTCGTGCAATCGCACGTGCAATCGCAGTCAGCATGAGCAGCTCCCAGTTGGCGAGGAAAGTCGCAGTCCACGTTCACACGCGGCTCTACTAACTAATTCGCAGCGATCGTCGATTTGCTCACATCGGACACGAGTGCTCATCATCGCCCGTCGCTGCGGAAATTCTGGAATACCCGGCGTGCGAGCACTCAATAATCAGAGTGCGTCATGCAATCGTCAGCATCCAACGTGAGTCGCAGCAACTTGCAAAATGCAATATGAGCAAACCGGCATTCGCGGCGAATTAGTTAGTGTGACACGCTGCGAACATCGAACGCGATCGGTTTGCGAAAACGCGCCCTCCGCGGGACAACACGCGAAGACGACGCGGTGCACTGACGAGTTGGCGATACCTGGCGCGCCGGCGATCGCTCTGGCTCTGGAGATCACGACACCGAACGGAGAAGTGATGCGACTGTGCCACAAAATGCCGCTACCGCGCAACGAGATGCCGCGACTGCGCAATGACGCGGCAAGACTGCGCGCAAACATCGCCGCACTCAACGCGAAGATCGTATGTCGCCACGCGATTGTCGTTGGCCAGGCCGTCGCAGCGCCGTTGATGCACCGCGAAGACGATGTTCGGCACGCAGAGTTGACGCAATTCGATGCTGACGTCGCAGGACCGAGCGGTGAGGTCACGCGGATCGCTCGGAAATGGACGGGAACTCGCGCGACGATGACGTACATCGGCGACGAGGTCGCGGTTCGGCGTGCACAACCGACGCGATCGGCCGAAGGGATCGCGCAGACACACTCGGAGGTGATGACCACCCAAGACTGCACGACTGCCACCCACTCGTCGCATTGACGCGCCGACCAGCGGAGATGGCACCCAAGGATCACGAAGGCGCGTCACACACTCAATAGACGGAGGACACACGTGCAAACAACGCAGGGCAGCATACTCGAATCGCTCCTGTCGGTTCAGGCATTTCTGAACGACAACGCGGAGACGCTGGGAAACATCGTGAAGACTGGTGCGCGTCAAAAGTTGGACGAGGCCATCGCCCAGCTCTCGGCGCACGCATCGGATCAGACGGGACACAACCTGGCCGCCCAGGGCGCCACACGAAACACGCGCGTGCTGCGGTTGACACTGTTGCGCGAGCACATGGCGCCGATCGCGCGCATCGCGCGCGCGGACTTGCCCCCGACACCGCAGATCGAGCCGCTCAAAATGCCGAAGGGCAAACCCACCATCGCACAGCTAGCCAAGCTCGCCGACGGCATGGCGCAAGCCGCGGTGCCATTTACCGACGCCTTCGTGGCGGCGGGCTTGCCACCGGACTTCGTGACGCGGCTCAACAGTGCGACGGAGTCCATGTTGGGGTCGGTCATCGACCGTACCAAGAGTCTCGGTAGCCGCAGCGGCGCGACCACCGGGCTCAAAGTGCGTTTGAGTGCTGCACGGAAGATCGTGCACGTGCTCGACGCGTTTGTGAAGCCGGTGCTCAAAGACGATCCGGCGCTACTCGCCAACTGGAATCTCATCAAGCGAGTACGGCGCAACGGATCGCGAAGCCCGGCTGTCACGCCGCCCGTAGTCGCCGCCGCACCGGCACCGGCGGTTGCACCCGTTGCACCCGAGGTACCGGCAGCATCGGCTGCACAACCCGCACACGTCGATGCACCGACAGCCTAGCGGTAAGCGGCTTGGACCAAACGTGTGGGTCGTGCGACGCGGCCCGCGCTTCTCGGTCATCGAGGAAGGGACCGGCGTCCACCTGGTGCCGTCCGTTTCGCAACGACTCGCTGTCACCATCGCGCGCCTCATCGCGCGCGCCAACAAGAGTGAGCTGATCGTGCAAGGGCGGCGCGGGCGCATCCGTCTGCGCGACAGCCACGGAAGAGATCCATTCCCGCAACGGGGGTAAGCATGCTCACACTTCGCAACGCGGTGCTGCCGTTCGCCATGTGGCTGGGGCTCCTGCAGGCGGTGCTGCCGCCGCACGACGTCGCACTGACAGGGCCAGGCCTTGCGTCGATGGCGCAACTCGTCGGGTTCGCCGGCGTGTTGGGCGGATTGACGGTGCTCGTCTACCGACTCGGCGTGTGGCGGCAAGAGATGGAGAACACCAAGCACAACGTCGCCGCCGCCGTCGCCGCACTCCGCGATGAATTGGCGGTCTACTTCGGCGCGATGGACCGACGGCTCGACGCGATCGACCACGTGACGACCCTTGCCGGGGAAGATCGCGCACGCTCGGCGCGGTGGCAGGCGCGCATCGAACGTCGTCTCACCCGGCTCGAAGGCGGAGACGACCGCGTCGGGCGGATCGAGCAGGAGGCCGCGCAATGAGATTTCTAGATCTCATACGTGCGATCGCGCTCGGCATCCTCACGCCGCTGCTCGAGAAGAACGTCGTCAAGACGCTCGGCGTCGACGTGCCGCTCGTGTTCTCGATGAGCCGCGTGATCGTGCTTGGCTTCGCGGTGGCGATGCTGCATCAGATCTGGTACGCCGGCATCGCCGGCTGGCCCGATGCGACCTTGGCCATCTCCATCGTCCTGGCGCTGCCGATCCTGGCGGCGCTCGAACGCGTGAAGCCGAGCGAAGCGGTCGCGTTCGCGAAGACGCTCGTCAATCGCTTCGGCTTGGGCGATGTGCGGCAAATGGCGAGCGTGTACGGCGGCGAGACGCGGGAACCGTCGAAGTTCGACGACCATCGAGCCGATGAGTGAGGAGCAGCGAATGACTCCACTCATCGAAGGTCTCGAGGTCGACGATCGCCGGCACTCCCACGTCTTGCAGGCGCCACTCGCCGCACCACGCGCGGGGCTCATGCTCCATTACGACGATTCGTCGCGGGACGATTGGGCGGTCGAGTGGTTCCACGATCCACGTTGTACGAACGGCTATACCTGGTTGGTGCTCGACGACGGACGCGTCGTCGAGCTGGCCGACCCGGCCATGCGGACGCCGCATGCCGGCCCATGCCGCACTCCGCGGGCGAACTCCGCCTACTATGGCGTTGCCGCGGCGACAAATGGCATGGTGCCGGCAACGGAGGCACAGCTCGCGTCGATCACACGCATCTGTGCCGTCGTGATCCGTCATCATGGCTGGGCGCTCTACCGCGGGGACTCGCTCGACGCGCGCATCGTTGGCCACGATGCGCAAGCCGTGTGGACGCCCGCGTACACGAAGCGGCGCGAGCGCTGGGGCACACTCGGCCGCAAAGTCGATCCGACCGGCCAACGGCCCGACGGCCGTCCGATCATCGACCTGGCCGCGCTGCGACAGCGGGTGGCGCGCACGCTTTAGCACCACAAAAAATCAATCAAACAACTCATAACTAGGAGAACACCATGTACACACTCATCCTGTGGGCGGTCTCGCTGTGCGGCGGCTTCATGGAATGGGGCTGAGCCGGCGCCGTCAACCTGCGCGCAGCAACGGATCTGCTGTCGTCACCGATCCGACACATCTGACATCGAGCATTCTCGAGGAGAACAACATGTGGACACTGACCATCGCTCTATATGCGGCGGCCGCGCTGAGCGGCTTCATCGACTGGGGCTGACATGACCTTCATCATGAACGTCATCGTGGGATTCGTGATGCGCTGGCTCCCGCCGTTACGAGCCGCGCTCGCCAATCCGCGCGTCATCATCATCGCGCTCGCGGGCTCGCTGGCACTCGCCATCACGGTGGAGCAGGCGCGCATCGCGTCCGTCAGGCGATACGCGTCAGCCACGGCGCTCGAGATCTCCAATCTCGCGGCGCAGCGCGACAGCACTCACGACGCCGCGATCGACAACCAGCGCGTCGCGCACCTACTCGGCGATTCGCTCAAAGTGGCGGAGATCCGTGTGGTGCAAGTGACGCAGCACAACGATGCGTTGGACAAGGCGCTCGGGCGAGAACGTGTGGCGCGCTACGCCGACAACGTCGCGGTGGATTCCTTGCGACGCGTCGTCCATGCCATCAGCACCGACGTGCAACGATCCGATGCTGAATCGTTGCGGACGGTGCGCAGTGCGTTCTTCGACATTCGGCAGGAACCGTACACCATCGCGGCGCAGGTCGACATCCCTCCGCCGCCCGACTCGGCACGCATCGAGCTTCGCGTAGCGATCGATCCCATTCCGATCGAGACACGAGTCAGCTGCTCGAAACCCGATGCGCAGGGCATCAAGATGGCGACCGTGTCGGCATCATCGCCTAGCTGGGCGACGGTTCGATTCGGCCGAGTCGAGCAGTCGCCGGACGTGTGTGGGTCGCCGGGTCTCAACTCCTCGGTGCAGGCGCATCGCGGACAGCTGAGTAGGCGACTCGTGCTCGGAGTCGGCCGTGCGCTGACACCGAACGGCTGGCGCTGGGCAATGTTTGCCGGCGCTGGGATCGGGATCGAGCTCTGATCGTCGTGTGAGGTAACGCTTACTCTTCTATTAGAGGGCGTGTCGAAGGCGAGTCCGCGCCGGCGCGGGCTCGCCTTCGACATGACGCTCGCATCGCGCAGTGCGGCTAGTAGCAGACTCTGTTGTTGGCGGCGAGCACGCCGGGCGGCATACCCTGACCGAGAATCTCTCCGTGTCGATCACGCCCGTTCATGCACCACGTTTCTGAAACAGGTCGCTCGGGATGGAAAGAGATTATTCGTCGATCCGCCCAGTCACTGTGTCGCGCGCCGTTCGTGCATTTCGAAGACACCTCACGGCAAACGCAAAGCCATTCCTTCTTGAAGATGGATCGGCTGCGCCAATGCAGTTCGTGACGTTACCGTCACATCGGAACGCCGCTCCGACAAGGACGGGATGTATGATACGGACACCTCAGTCGTGTCGCTTCGTGCCAGTACCTGGAACTCAGCGTAAGCGGTCTCGATCGATGCTCCGCGCGTCTGGACGATCAGATATTGCGAATCGGATAACGATGGCCGTGGGGGGTCGATACGGAATCGACACATCCCCTGCAATTGCACGACGATTGCGTGGCTCGAGGACGTTTGTATAACGCGCAACCGTGAGCCGTGTCGCAATTGGACGACAATGCCGGGGGTGAGGTTTGTCGGCTTCCCATTATCAGGTACATTCGATTTGTTGCAACCGCCTACAACCGACGCGAGAACGGAGATGATACCGCCTAGGACGGACGCGGCGTGACGTGGGTTCACCTCACCGCCGGAGCCAGATTACGACATATCGAACCGTTCCGGCGTCACTCCCAGCGGCAACCTTTCCGTTGGGCTTCGTGCGCCCATCGCCGCACGAAATGCCGGGAGGCCACTCGTGTCCCAGTGTGCTCGTGACCTCTCCCCGTGTGGTATAGAGCTCGACAGTCTCGATGGCTTCGACAGGAATGGCATCCACTGGCAAATAGGGCCGAGCAATGCCGTCGACGAACAAGCAGATATCGGGTCCAAGATGCAGCCCACGGCGGATAACATCGTTCGCTGCTCCGAGTGCCACGCTTGTGCTTCCGCCGTAGCGGCGAAGATTGGAACCGGCGACGACCGCCGCGCCGTGCGCCTGCCAGCGGAGACGCTCATCGAATTCGTGCAGGAGGGCTTCAGCTGGCGATGCGGCGGTTCCAGTGTCGAGAAGGATCGCCGCTTCGATCGCACTGTCTGGAACCTGCAGGGTGAGCAACTGATCGGCGTATCCTGCCTTTGCTACTCGGACGACGTAGGTGCCGGGTTGTTGGAGGGGCACTCGGTATCGCCCCGCAGAATCAGTTTCAATGGACTTGCCTGATCCGATGAGTTGAACCCGGGCTCCCGAAAGCGGGCGGAGGTCGTTGTACCTGCCCACCGCGCCATAGACCGCAGGCAAATGCGCGTTCACCTCGACTTGAGGAAGCGCCACTGCGGCCGGGGCCAGACGAATCGTCACTGTTGAATCGCGATCTGGCATTTGCACACGGGTGACTGTGACCTGGTACCCCAACCGCCGTGCAGTCAATTCATAACGGCCAGCGGGCAGCGCGAGAATGAACTCTCCGCGGTCGTCGCTACGCAACGATCGTCGCAGAGAATCACCAGTCAAATCGAGCATCGCCCCGGGTAGCGCCCGATTTGTCACCGCATCAGTAACTGAACCGCGTAGCCGCGCCGGTGTGCCCTGCGCCGCAGCGCGAAGCACCATAGCCGACAGCAGCACGACAGCGCAGGGTCCGACGGCGGTGCTTCGTCGAACAAGCCGGTGCGGAGCGCATCGGCGCCGCCGCTCGGTTCCCGATCCAGTCGACACCAATTATCGAGGTCTCTTGGCCAGCGCTCTAGTTATCACTCGGTCCATTAGCTCGGCACCATCATAGCCTTCGATTTCCACGTCGTTTATGAGAAAAGTCGGAGTCCCGCTGACGCCAAGGCGCGTCGCCGCCAACGAGTCGCGCGTTACCGCGTCGTTGGTTGCGGACGCGTTCATACATTCTTGAAATACGTCAATGCGAGGTACTCCAGCCTCACGAGCGAACGTGGTCCACGGCTTTACACCAATTGAATCGGCTTGCGCGAAGAAGACGTGGCGCACGGCAGGGAACCGCCCCTGCTGAGCCGAGCACTCCGCCGCCACGGCGGCTTCATGAGCAAAGCGATGAATCGGATAATGACGATAAAGCAACACGACATCGTTCGGGTGGGCAATCAGGACGCTGTCCAGGTAGCCGGCAGCTCGACGGCAATACGGGCACTGGAAATCAGCAAACTCAACGATCCGGACTGGTGCGTCGGAGGGACCGTCCCGAAGCCCGCCGGATCCGTAACTTCGCCACTCAGCAATCCTCCCAACTCTCGGCTCGCTCTTCGGGGAAGCGTACGTTTGGCGGAGACGGACCGCTGCTACGGTGATTGCGCACAGTGTTGCAATCACCGTAGCGGCGTTCAGTAGGCGCTCGGTAGCTCTGCGCGCCACCACTATCAGGGCTGCGGGCTGCAGTAACCCGTCGCTTTCTGACCGGCTGCTGGCTTCGCGCCATTCGTCTTATCCGCGTCGAACTTGCAGATTGTGCAAGTCCAATCGCAACTAAAGACGCTGCCACACGTGTCCGCTGCACACATTGATTTCCGCGCCTGCGGCGCAGCGCCAGCGCGCATACCAACGCCGACGGTCAAGGTGAGCACTGCCATCGCAACGATCCATAACTTCTGCTTCATACGGAACCTCCCGGAAGCCACGCCCGCCGGTTGCTGAGTCCGTTGATCGTGGTGCGCTCGGCCGTGCCATGCCCTCGCTCCACCTCGCTGGCTCGACCGGCATCGGTCTCGGTTAAACTTTGCTCAACACCGGCGAACGACTATACAACCGTCCGACTCGAGGTGTCAAGCGGAAAGAGCTCGATGAACACGTGTCGCGACTATATTGCATGTATTAAAATGCTCTAATGTAAGCTTCTGCGTATTATCGGGCCATGGCTCGACCCGGCACAAAATATCCGCGGTGGCTTGGCGGGCTGGGCAGCGGGGGACCGTTCTGGGCATGTGGTGCGATTCCAGTATTTGGTTTCTCTACAACTATTGCACTCGCATTGCCGTTTCCCCATCTCGCCCAACGAACCGGATTCGGAGAAATAGCGTGTGGCATAAGCTCGCTGCAAACGCTGTCGAAATTCGGCCCGGGTCGCGAGCTTACCAGTCTAATTCTCAAGATCAGCTGGCGTGCCCGTGTCAGCCAGTCCAGGGACGCAGGCGACTGCGTACTTCAACGATTGCCTTTGAGAGAAAGCAAGCGAGATCGCTGCGAGCACGTGGCCATTGAGGATCTCGAATCACGAGCGTCCGACGCCGTTGCCGCGGACGCCATCGCCAACGCCGCCGATGCTACGCCCTCTCCGGCACCATGACGAGCTTTTCCGGCGACATCCCTTCCGCTTCCGCCTGGAAGTTCATCACCACGCGGTGGCTGAGCACCGGCACCGCCATCGCATTCACATCCTCTAAATCCGGCACCGCCCGCCCGTCCATCGCCGCGCGCGCCTTCGCGCCGAGGATCAGGTACTGAGACGCACGCGGACCGGCGCCCCAGCTCACGTACTTCTTGACGAGTGGCGTCGCCTCCTCCGCACCGGGACGCGTCGAGCGCGCGAGGCGCACTGCGTAGCTCACCACTGTCGGCGGGGCGGGGAGTCGCCGTACCAGATGCTGCAGGTCGAGCAATTGGTCCGAGTTCAACATCGGTTTGATGTCCACCTCGAGATCGCCCGTCGTCGCATTGACGATGCGCTCTTCCTCGGCGCGCGTCGGATAGCCGACCGTGAGCTGCATCATGAACCGATCGAGCTGGGCTTCGGGCAGCGGATAAGTGCCTTCTTGCTCGATTGGATTCTGCGTCGCGAGCACGAAGAACGGTTCGGGGAGTCGCATCGTTTGACCGGCCGCGGTCACTGCGTGCTCTTGCATCGCTTGCAACAGGGCCGCCTGCGTCTTCGGCGGCGCGCGGTTGATCTCGTCGGCGAGCACGATGTTGGCGAAGATCGGGCCTTTCACGAACTTGAAAAAGCGCCGGCCCGTCGCGTGATCTTCCTCGAGCAGCTCGGTCCCCGTGATGTCGCTCGGCATGAGATCCGGCGTGAACTGCACGCGCGAGAAGCTCAGGTCGAGCGCTTGTGCGACGGTCTGCACGAGCAGCGTCTTTGCGAGCCCGGGCACGCCGACCAAGAGCACGTGTCCGCCCGCGAGCAGCGCGGCGACGAGATCGTCGACGATTTTGTGCTGGCCCACGATGCGTCGTCCGATCTGCTCGACGAGCGCCGAACGCGCGCGCGCGAGCTGGTCGAGGAGCTCGACGTCCCGGGAATCGTCGACTGGCTGCTGTCGTGTTGCCACTCGCTTCGCTCCAGACTGTGAATGTCGGGAACCTAACGAGTCACGCGAGCCAAACGTAGGCGCGCGTAGTCGCGCTCAGGGCAGCACGAACTCCGCGCGCTCTTCGACCGGATAGTTCGTGCTATTGAGCGTCGCGATCGCGGTGTAGCGGCCAGGCTTGGCGCTCATCTTCGCCGGTGACCACGCCTCGGAGACGCGCATCGTGTCGTGCGTGCCGAGTTGGTGGTTTTGTACGCTCTGTGTGAACATGCGGCCCTGTCCCCAACGCCACACCTCGTGTCCCGCGGAGTCGACCACGACGAAGTCGTACGATTGTCCGCTCGGGAAATCCAATTCCGCGTGCTTGCTGCCGACGTTGGTGACGACAAGTGCGAGACGCACTTCATGCGCGGCGACAGCGACGTCGAACTTGGATGCGAGCTTGACTTGCGGCTTTGGTGCGTCGTCCCGATGGCGGCTGTGCACCGCTGGTCGAGCGATGGGGCTTTTGGCCGCGATCGCGATTCCACTTGGGGCAGCGCTGGCGAGCGCGACCGGCGACGGCGTATGTGAGCGCGGGCCGCACGCGAAGGCGAACGCGAGAGCTCCAGCGCAAAGCAACGATATGATGAGGCGAGTGTTCATTTCCCGATGGCGGCGGGGCCGGGCAGGCAGGATGTGTCAGCGCACGGTCGCTCACAATTCATCCCGATCCAAACTTATCAACCCGGTGACGAACGGTCAACGCGAAGGGTAACAACGAAAGTATCGGCATGTCAGTGACTTAAAGCATGTCGGGCTCGCTTCGGAGAATATTCGGTCTGACCCCGTCGGTTTGCTTGCGAAAAATTTCACAAGCCAATAAGTTTTTCGCCAGATGACCGAGCGATCAACCTCCGGGCTGGCTGGAATGGGCGTGCAGTTCGTTGTCGCGATTCTGCTCTGCCTGTTCATCGGAAAGTGGCTCGACGCCAAGCTCGGAACCGCTCCCTGGCTGCTCATTCTGGGCGTGTTCGTTGGCGCGGCGGCCTCGACGATCGCGATGTATCGCAAGGCATTTCCGCCGGAAAGCCCGAATCCGCCTGCTCCTCCAAAGTCGCCATAACGCCACAACGCATGAAAGCGACCCTGTGGTTCGGCGGACTGGTGGTCCTGATCGTGGTGGCGTGCGGCGCGCTGTTGGCGATTCCGTTCTCCGCGGCGGTCGAGCGGAGGGCGATCGAGACCAGCGCCGTCATCGCGGTGGTCGTTCAGCTGTTCGCGTTCGTGATCGCTCGGATGGTCTCGGCGCCGAATTTCATGGCAGGCTGGGTCATCGGAATCGCGTTGCGGTTCGTGGCGCTCGTCGCCTACGCGTTCGTCGGTGTGAAAGTGTTCGGAATGCCGGCGACAGCCGCGCTGATCAGCTTCGTGACGTTTCTCTTCATATCCACGTTGGTCGAACCCAAGTTGCTGACAAAATGATCGTGTTACGGAACGCCGGGCGGTTGCTGCTTGCGTCCATGTTGGCCGCGACCGTCGCAATGCCCCTCGTTGCCCAGACTCCGACGTCCCCCCAACGGCCCATCGCCGACCACGCGATGAGCCAGGAAGCCAAGAAAGTCGACATCATCCTGCCGCATATCAGCGACAGCGATGAGATGGACGTGCCGTGGCTCAACGCGTCGGGCTTCAAGGTCGTGCATCTGCCGCACTGGAAGCCGATCACGATCGGCAGCTTCGCGCTCGATCTCTCGCCGACCAAGCACGTCGTGATGATGATCATCGCGGCGCTCGTCTCATGCGTCGTTCTGATCGGCGCCGCCAAATCGCAGAGTCGCCACACCAGGCAGGGCAGGGCGCCAAAGGGCCTCGGCAACAGCATCGAGGCGATGGTGCTCTACATCCGCAATGAAGTCATCCTGGAGAACGTGGGCCCGCACGGTGAGCGGTTCGTGCCGTATCTGCTTTCGGTCTTCTTCTTCATTCTCTTCGCCAACCTCCTCGGGCTCGTTCCGTATGGCTCGACGGCGACCGGTAACATCTCCGTGACGGCGATGCTCGCGATCATCGCCTTCTTCGTCATCGAGATCGCCGGCATCCGCGCACTCGGCAAGAACTACATCAGTACGATCGTCTACTGGCCGCATGACATGCCCATCTGGGGCAAGATGCTCATGACGATGATCATGACGCCGGTCGAGATCCTCGGAAAATTCACGAAGCCGTTCGCCCTCTGCATTCGTCTCTTCGCCAACATGACGGCCGGACACGTCATGGTGCTCGCGCTCATCTCGATCGTGTTCACATTCGGGTCGGTGTTGATCGGCATCGCGCCGGTGGCGATGGCGGTCGGCATCATGATGCTCGAGATCTTTGTCGGCCTGTTGCAGGCCTATGTCTTCACACTGCTCGTGTCGTCCTTCATCGGGCAGATTCGCACGGTCGAAGGACACTGATAACGGTGGAACGGTGGAACGGTGGAAGATGCTGAACCACTGCTTTGTTGGACGCGCGGAGGCTTGCTCCTCCTTCGCGCGAGGACCGTACCCGGTCGAGCGACCGGGGATGCTCGTTGAGACCCGGGTCTCGTTGACGAGTGGCGCCATTGTGGGAACGCAGGAATACTCGAAGCGGCGCAGGGGCGTTGGACACTACGATTTTACGTGGAGCTCGAGATGATCTCGATTCTTCCTATGTTGCAAGCGGCAGCTGGCTTCACGCGTGAGTACGAAGGCGCGTGGGCTCTGCTGGGCGCCGGTGTTGGTGCCGGACTCGCCGCGATCGGTGCCGGTATCGGCATCGGCCGCATCGGTGGCGACGCGTCGGAAGCGATTGCGCGTCAGCCCGAAGCGGGCGGTCAGATTCGTGGTCAGGCGATCGTGTTGGCGGCGCTGATCGAAGGCGTCGCGCTGTTCGCGGTCGTCGTCGCGATGCTCATTCTGTTCAAGTTCTAACAATACTGTTCGACGGCGGCCCCGGGGCCGCCGCCGAACAACTCTACTGGAAACTTCTAGAGACACTCCATGCGATTCTCGCCGCTCAATTCGCTCGCTCTGCTCGCTGTCTCTCCCGCCGCTCTTCTTGCGCAGGAGGCCGAAGGCGGTACGCGGACGTTCATGAAGCCCGACACGGGCCTCATGGTGTGGACGTTGGTCATCTTCATCGTGCTCATGCTGGTGCTCTCGCGCTACGCCTTCGGTCCGATCACGGCCGCCGTCGAGGCGCGTGAGAAAGCGCTCGAGGATGCAATCGAAGGTGCCAAGCGCGATCGCGAAGCCGCGGCGAAGCTTCTCCAGGAACACCAGGCCGCCATCGATGCCGCCCGCGGCGAAGCGCAGAAGATCATTGCCGAGGGACGTGCGGTCGGCGAGAAGATGCGCGCCGACATGATCGAGGCGACGCGCAAAGAGCAGCAAGACATGCTCGAGCGTGCCCGTCGCGAGATCGAGAGCGAGAAGGACAAGGCGATCATTCATCTGCGTCGCGAGGCGGTTGACTTGGCGCTCGCCGGCGCCAGCAAGGTGATCGAGCAGAATCTCGAGTCGCAGAGAAACAGGCAGCTCGTCGAGAGCTACCTGGCGTCGATTGGGACGCTCAAGGTTTCACAATCATGAGAGAGCCGACGATCGCTCGGAATTATGCCGAGACGTTGCTCGAGCTCGCGCAGCGCGCGGGTGATTTGCGCGGATGGGGCGAGATGATCGACACGGTGGGGAACGCGATGGACACCGATCGCCGCTTGCGCATGTTCCTCGAGTCGCCGCGCCTGAGCGCGGTGCAGAAGAACGAGATCATCCAGAAGGCCTACGGTGGCGCCCTGCCGCGGAATTTCGTCCGCTTTCTACAGGCGCTCGTCAGCCATCGACGGCAGATGTTGATCCCGCAGATCGCCCACGCCTATCACAACCTGGTCGATCAAGTCGAGGGGCGAATCCACGCCTCCGTCACCGTTGCGCGCGAGCCTGACGAGAGCGACCGCATCGTCGTGACGACGCAGCTCAACCGCGCGCTCGGTATGGATGTGGTGCCGCACTTTCACGTGAACCCACAAATCCTGGGCGGTGTCGTCGTGCGAGTTGGCGACACGGTGCTCGATGGTTCTGTGCGACGGCGACTGGCGACGCTTCGGGGGAAAATGTTGGGGGCGCGGTAGCCCGGCCACCACTAGTCAACCGCATCGCTCAACAAACGGCAACCGGCGCGTCGCGCGGACGGAATCCGTCTGGTGCCAGTCGCAAACGCCGCGGGAACGTCACTGAAATGATGTACATCGGCGCCGCGTTAGCGGGTCGGTCCTGGGACCCCGGGATCGTCCGCTCGGTCGCCAGCGAGCGCACTTCGTCGACGTCGCTGATCATGAGCACCTCCCACCGTACGGTCTGACCGCGCGCGTCGCGCAGCTCGACGTCGGCAAAATGCTTTGCGGCGTCGGCCACCGCCCGGCCCTCTGGAGTCTCGATGAACTCCTCGAATGGAAATCGCTTTCCGTCCGACGCGTAGTTCTCGGTCTGTATTCCCCTCCGCTGGCACATATCGCCGAAGGCCATGAGCGCAGGGAGCATTGCGCAGATGCCGGGCAGAACGGTGAACCCGTGTTGGCTGGGCCGGAAAACTCCGGCGCGGCGTTGCTTGGCGGCCTGGAGCTCCAAGTCGGTTTGCCCGATTTGCTTTCCGTCTTTCCAGACTGTGTATTCCACGAGGCGTTCTCCGGTGCGAGGCAGGTGAGGATCGTGGCAACTCTAGGAAACGACGCTTGTGTGAGCATCACCAAAGCGTTTCGTCCAACACCTTCCCGATGCGGCTCGTATACCTTGGATAGAACAAAACCCACCAGCAGCCCTTCAGTGGAGTCAGAAATGATCCGCCTCTCACCGCTCCCACCCCGGCGCGCCGCGGCGCGCCTCCTGATCGGCCTGGCCGGTCTTGCCCTCATCGGACTGCCGCTCGCCGCGCAGACCGTCGTTCAGCAGGGGTGGAATCCCAAGGAAGTCCTGGCGAAAGAGACCTATGTCAAGCCGCCCGCGATCGTCGAGCGAATCGTGACGGCGCCGCGGAACAATGTTGCCTACACGAATCCGAGCCCGGACCATCGCTACTTCCTCAAGACGGAGAGTGAAGGCCTGCCGTCGATCGACGCGTTCGGCAAGTTCCATTATCGGTTGGGCGGTCTGGAGATTGATCCGAAGGGAAATCGTGCGCGCGTGTTGACCACACGCGGCAGCATCGGCCTTACGCTGCTCGACCCGAACACCGGCGCCATGCGCACGATCGAAACGCCCAAGGGCGCGATCGTGAACGGCGCGACGTGGTCGCCCGACGGAAAGCAAATCGGCTACATCGCGAGCTTCGACGCAGCGACGCACATTTACGTCGCCGACGTCGCGACGGGAAAGTCGGTGCAGGTCACGAAGACGCCGCTGCTTGCGACGCGCGTCACGACCATCGACTGGACAACCGATGGCAGTCACGTCGTCGCCGTGCTGCTCCCTGACAATCGCCCTGCCGAGCCGAAGGCGCCGGAGATCGAGACGGGACCGCTCGTGCGAACGAGCGACGGGCGCGTGCTCAAGAACGTCAACTACGCGAGCTTGCTGCGCGATCCGCATGAGAAGGATTTGCTCGACTACTACACGATGGGTCAGCTCGCGCTCATCGACGTCAAGACGAAAGCGGTGAAGAAGATTGGATCGCCGGCGCTCATCACCGCGGTCGACGCGTCGCCGGACGGGAAGTATTTCCGCGTGACGCTCCAGACGAAGCCCTACTCGTACGTCGTGCCGGTCTCGAACTTCGGCACCGTCGAACAGATCTGGGATGCCGACGGGAAGATGTTGGCGGAGATCGCGAAGCGTCCACTCAACGAAGGACGGTCGGCCCTCGTCGACTCGACGGGCGGTGGCGGCGGACGTGGTGGCGCTCAGTCGGATACCGGCAAGCGAAACATTCAATGGAATCCCGCGGGGCCAGGCCTCGTGTACATGTTGGCCGAGACGCCGCCCGCTGGTGCAGCGGGCAATGCGCAGCGCGGGCGCGGCGGACGTGGTCCCGGCGGAGCAGCGCGCAAGGATCAGGTGTTCGTGTGGTCGCCACCGTTCGCCGCGAGCGACGCGAAGCCGATCTTCGAGGCGAACGCTCGGATCACGTCAGCCGAGTTCAGCGCCGATGGCAAGACATTGTTCGTCGATGAAGGCGGAGACTTGTATGCCGTGCGCCTCAGCGATCCGACCAAGCATCTCGAGATCGCGAAGGGAGGAACGATCGCGAGCGGTCGCGGCGGACGCGGCGGCGGCGGAGCGCCCGGTGGTGGCCGGGGCGGCGCCGCGAGCGATTCGGCGTTCTTCAACAATCCCGGTGCGTTGCGAACGAGCCGCGGACCGTTGGGACTTCCGGTCGTGACGATCGGTTCGGATGGCAAGAGCGTGTTCCTCGAGGGCACTAAGTACGCGCCCGACTGGACCAACAACGCGCCGCGCAATTTCGTCGACAAGGTGGACTTCGAGACGGGTCAGAAGACGCGCCTGTTCGAGGGCAAGGGTGAGGTTACGGAGACCGTCGTCGCGCCGCTCGACAATGATTTCACGAAGGTGATCATCACGCGCGAGTCGCCGACGATGGTGCAAGACTCGTACATGCGCGATCTCAAGACCGGTACCGAAACCAAGCTCACGAAGAACTCCGACTTCGCGCCCGAAGTGACGCAGGCGATTCGCAAGCGCATTCTCGTGTCGCGTCCCGGTGACGATTTCAAGTTCTGGGTCGACGTGACGCTGCCGCGCGATTGGAAGCCCGGTCAGAAGCTTCCCGGCATCATCTGGTTCTATCCGCGGGAGTTCTCGACGCAGCAGGACTACGATCGCACGAAGCGCACGACGAACATCAACTCGTTCGCCAACGTCGCGGCGCGTTCGCCGGAGATTTGGGTGACGCAGGGTTACGTCGTACTGCAGCCTGACAACCCGATCGTCGGACCGCCGGGGCACATGAACGATCACTATGTCGACGAGCTCCGTCGCAACCTCGATGCAACGATCGAGGCTGCCGACTCGGCGGGCTTCCTCGATCGTCACCGCTTGGGAATCGGCGGTCACAGCTACGGCGCATTCAGCACGATGAACGCGATGACGCACACGCCGTACTTCAAGGCGGGCATCGCAGGCGACGGCATGTATAACCGTACGCTGACGCCGTACGGCTTCCAGAGCGAGCGTCGCGAATTCTGGGAGGACGAAGGGATGTACACGGAGATGTCGCCGTTCTTCTACGCTGATCGACTGAGCGGCGCCATTCTCATGTATCACTCGCTCGAGGATCAGAACGTCGGCACGGATCCGATCAGCTCGATTCGCATGATGCAGGCACTGCGCGGTCAGGGAAAGACGGCGGCGCTCTACATGTATCCTTATGAAGATCACGGTCCGGCAACGCGCGAGTCTGATCTCGATCAGTGGGCTCGCTGGATCGCGTGGTTCGACGTGTACGTGAAGAACCCGCAGAAGGACGTGAAGCCGGCGCTGGTACCGTAGTCCGACCTGTGTCATCCTGAGCGAAGCGAAGGATCTGCTTCGGCAACGGCCGAAAGCAGATCCTTCGTCAGTTCGAGTGATCTCAAGAATTGGAGCCTGACCCTAATTCATCGTCGCGCGGATGAAACGAGACAGTCTCACGCGCGTGCGCGCGTTCGCGATGAAGCTGCCGGACGTCGAGGAGGGAACCACCTTCGGCTATCCCGCGTTCAAGGTCGGCGGCAAAGCGTTCGCCTGGTTCCCGAAAAAGAAGGAAGTGGAACTG
>Ga0207661_10000778_pt1 | contig 20743 bp, 17 predicted proteins | sample KBSC713LmetaG_FD_184337 | JGI IMG/M metagenome (GOLD analysis project Ga0207661, IMG submission 184337) | Corn rhizosphere microbial communities from Kellogg Biological Station, Michigan, USA - KBS C7.1-3L metaG (SPAdes) (version 2) | ecosystem: Host-associated > Plants > Roots > Rhizosphere ...
TTCACGCAGCGGCCGCAGAAGGCGATCGACGCCGCCGTGCTCGAGGGCGCCTACATGGGCGCGGACGGCATCGTTGGCGTCGACCTCCTGCGCTCGGAGCGGGTCCAGTTCGATTTTGAGAAGCAGACGATGTCGGTCGTGCCGGCGGCGACGCCCGACTTCCGCACCGAACCGGGCACGATCGTGATTGAGGCGCGGCGCAAGAATGGCCGGCTGATCGTCACCGACGCGGTCGCCAATGGAGAGCATGTCGTGGTCGTGCTCGATACCGGCTCCGACCTTTGCCTCGGCAACGAGGCGCTTCGCGCCAAGCTGCTCGGGCGCAATTTCGTCGATGCCGATCACAAGGTTGAGCTCGAGTCCGTCACCGGTGCGAAGATCAGCGGCGATTACACCGTGGTGCGCAACCTCACGATCGCGGATGTCCAGCTCTCCAACCTCGCCGTCGTGTTCACCGATGCGCACACGTTCCACCAGCTCGGGCTCGACCGCAAACCGGCGCTGCTCCTCGGCATGAACGCGCTGCGGGCATTCAAGAAGGTGTCGATCGATTTCGCCAACAAGAAATTCAGGGTCGTGCTACCCGAGCACAGCCAGCTTGAATCGCAGCTCGCGGCCGCCGGCGGACTGTAAGCTCCCTCACTTGCGTTGAGGCAGAGCTTCGGTAGGCACCGCCCACGCACATCCCTGCTTGAGGCTGGACCCGCGCCGACGTGATCCCATATAGCCGGCGTCCTTGGTCCCCGATGTCTTTCGGAGCGTGACGTCCGCTCGATGACCGCTGCGTTGACGCACCGCGGACCCGATGATGAAGGCATCTGGATTGATGAGGCGGCTGGCATAGGATTGGGGCACCGGCGCCTTTCGATCGTGGATCTCTCGCCGGCCGGTCACCAGCCGATGCACAGTCCCAGCGGACGGTTCGTCATCACCTTCAACGGCGAGATCTACAACCACGCCGAATTGCGGCGCGAGCTCACGCAAGCCGGGCACGAGGTCGCCTGGCGCGGCCATTCCGATACCGAAACGCTCCTTGCTGGCTTCGACTTCTGGGGGGTGAAGCCGACGCTAAAGCGCGCCAGCGGCATGTTCGCCTTCGGTCTGTGGGACAGCCAGGAGCGGGCGCTCATCCTTGCGCGGGATCGGCTGGGTGAGAAGCCGCTCTATTACGGCCGGCAAGGAGGCGCTGGCAGCCCTTTCCTGTTCGGGTCCGAGCTCAAGGCCTTGCAGCAACACCCGGATTTCAATCCCGAAATCGACCGCGAAGCGCTCAGCCTCTTCGTCCGTTACCTCGACGTACCGGCGCCGCTGTCGATCTATCGCAGCATCTCCAAGCTGCTTCCAGGCACGTTGCTCACGCTCCGTGAAAGCGACGCCGAGCCGGTGATCGACGGATATTGGTCCGGCGCTGCGGTGGCGCGCTCGGGCGTTGCCAATCCGACGGAGCTTGGTCCTGACGCAGCTGTAGACGAGCTCGAGCGCATTCTCGAACGAGCGGTAGGGCGGCAGATGATGTCAGACGTGCCGCTGGGCGCCTTCCTGTCCGGAGGGGTCGACTCCTCGACCGTCGTTGCCGTGATGCAGAAGATCTCGTCGCGGCCGGTGAAGACCTTCACGATCGGCGTCAACGAGCCGGGCTATAACGAAGCCGAACATGCGAAGGCGGTCGCCAGGCACCTCGGCACCGACCATACCGAGCTGTACGTAACGCCGAAGCAGGCGATGGACGTGATCCCGCGGCTGCCGGCGATGTACGACGAGCCCTTCGCGGATTCCTCGCAAATCCCGACGCATCTCGTCGCTGCGCTCGCGCGGCAGCACGTTACCGTTTCGCTCTCGGGCGACGGCGGCGACGAGATGTTCGGCGGATATGACCGCTATCTGCTGACCAAAGCATTCTGGGACAAGATCGCCGCCGTCCCTTTGCCCTTGCGAACGGCCGCTGCTCGGGCGTTGACGCTCGTCCCGGCGGGGGCGTGGAACCGGTTGGGAGATGCAGCCGGAGGCTTGCTTCCGGCCTCGGTCCGGCTCGGCCGCCTCGGCGACAAGGTCCACAAGGGTGCGCCGATGCTCAAGAGCCAGTCGCTCGACGCGCTCTATGACCGCATGCTCTCCCAGTGGCGCGATCCCCGGCACGTCGTGATCGGCGCGCCCGACAGCTCGGCGACTGTTCATGTCGCGGACGAGCTCACCGATCTGAGTGGCGTTGAGCGCATGATGGCGCAGGACATGCTGGGGTATTTGGCCGACGACATTCTGGTGAAGGTCGACCGCGCCGCGATGGCCGTTTCGCTCGAAACCCGGGTTCCGCTGCTCGATCCGGAGGTAGTCGAATTCGCCTGGCGGTTGCCGCTCGGCCTGAAAATTCGCGGAAGCACGACCAAGTGGATCCTGCGGCAGGTCTTGTACCGCCATGTTCCGCGCGAGCTGATCGAACGGCCCAAGATGGGCTTTGGCATCCCGCTCGCGGCTTGGCTGCGGGGTCCGCTGCGCGATTGGGCGGAATCGCTGATCGCCGAGCCGCGCCTGATCGCCGAGGGCTACTTCCATCCCGCGCCAATCCGCCAGTCATGGAACGCGCTCCTGCAGGGAGACTCGCGCCAGCAGTTCAAGGTCTGGGCTGTCTTGATGTTCCAGAGCTGGCTCGATGCCGAGGGCCAGAGTTCGGGCAAGCCGGACGTGCCGGTCGCGCTCGCTGGGTAAGCGAGCTTTCCTGGGGTTTTGTGCGGTTATGCTGCAACAGAGCACAAAATTTCATCTTCAGAACGGTGGAATGAAACTTCTCTATGGACTAGGGGTTTCGGTCGCAGGCGGGGCTACGCACCCGCTGTGCCGGAGGAATAAGCATGGCCACGCAAGGGTTGAAGCGCGTCATTGGCATGTTCGTCGCGGGTTCGCTGATGATGAGTTCGACTGCCGCGCTGGCCTCGGCCACTGCGGCGCCTCCACAGGCGGATCCCTGGGCCGTGCTCACGGCGATGAGCGGCGGGGCGCCGGCTGCTGCGATGTGCGGTGCGGCGGCTGCCGCTGCTGCGGCGCAGGCACCCACAGGTTGCGTCCTTCCCGTGACGGATGCGGTTCCGCCGCCTCCGCCACAGGCACCTCCGCCGCCTCTTCCGGTTGCAGCGGAGGGTGGTGGGATCAGTCCGCTGATCCTCGGACTGCTGGCGGTCGCTGCCGCGGTCGGCATCTATCTCGCAGTTCACAATCACGGTCACGGGAACAGCCCCGCCTGAGGTGATCCGGAGCAAGGTCTCACTCTGACGAGGAGGGAAGAGGCGCATGAAGAGCTGGTTTGTTGCAGGAACCGCAATCGAGTTGACGATCGCGATTCCCGGCGTCGCTTTCGCTCAGCCGGCGTGGACGCCTGGATCCGAGATCGCCGGGCAACCGATCCAGGTCACGACCAACGGCGTGACCGATACCGTCATGCTCAGTCCGGGCGGCCAGGCGACGATCACCAGTCCGGGGGGCACCGTGGTGAACGGCACCTGGACTGCGGCAAACGGCCAGCTGTGCCTGATCAACGGCGCGGCGCAGGAATGCGTGCCGTACGCCGGTCCATTCCAGGCAGGGCAGCCGATGACCCTGACGAGCTCCTGCGGCGCAAGCGAGACTTGGCTCGCCGCGTCGACCAACGCGCCGCCGCCGCCGCCACCGACGAGCGGCCAGCGTGGCGAACGCGGCCGCTAGGCTTCTAAACGGCTAGGCTTCGCTGGTGAAGCGTTCGCCTAGCGCTTCCAGCGACGCGTCATGCGTAAGGTCCAGATGCAGGGGACTGACGGAGATATATCCGTCGGCCACCGCCTCGAGGTCGGTTGAGTGTCCCGGCGTCTCGACCATGGGGCCGAGGCCGAACCAATAATAATCGTAGCCGCGGGGGTCGGTGCGCTGGACGATCCGCAGGCGCCCGTAATCGCGGATGCCCTGGCGGCAGGCACGGATGCCCTTCACGTCGTGGGGATGAAGCGCAGGGAAGTTGACGTTGATTAGCGTCTTCGGCTCGGTTTTGAAGTCCAGCAGCGGCCCGAGCACGCGATTGGCCCAGGCTTCCGCGGCGGCGAAGGGGACCGTGTCGCCCATGCCTTCACGTGAATAGGCTTGGCTCAGCGCGATCGAGCGCACGCCGGCGAGCGCTCCCTCCATCGCGGCCGAAACCGTACCCGAATAGGTGACGTCCTCCGCCAGGTTTGCGCCGCGGTTGATGCCCGAGAGGACCACGTCCGGCGGTGAATCCTTCATGACGTGGGCAAGGGCAAGCATCACGGCGTCGGTCGGCGTGCCGGTGACGGAGAAGCGCCGCTCGTCATGCCGTCGGAGCCTGACGGGCGTGGTCAGCGTGAGCGAATGGCCGGCGCCGGACTGCTCCTCCGTCGGCGCGACGATCCAGATGTCGTCGCTGAACTTGCGCGCGACGTCTTCCAGGATCTTGAGGCCGCGAGCGTTCACGCCGTCGTCGTTGGTGAGAAGGATCCGCATGCATGTGGCTATGAGCGAGCCGCCGCACTGCCGCAACCGTCCTCCCCCTACCGCCTTCCGCTGGCGGGAGGGGGTAGGGGGAGAGAATTGCGCCATATTCGCAACATGTTGGCGATTTCTTCACGGGTGAAGTGTCAGTGCTTGTTAAGAGTCGTGACGATAATTATAGCGCCGAGTTGGGGATGGCCGGCTTGTGGGATAAGTCCCGGTAAAGTCAGCCATAATTTGCCTCCGGCTGCACCGGTGGCCCGGCCGCAGCCAGGCGGCGGCGTATGGGGCGTCCGCTCTAAGGAAGCGCGGGCATGTGCGGGGAGGGAAATGATGGCGACGGCATTAGTCGACCTTTACGGCGGCGACGACTTCGAACCTTTTGACAGGATCATCCTTCCGGAGGGCTACCGCCCCTCGGAAAAGGAAGAATTCATGTGCGGCAAGCACCGCGCTTATTTCCTCCGCAAGCTCAAGGCGTGGAAAGAAGCGATCGTCGAGGAGTCGCGCCAGACGATGGCCCAGCTCCAGGTCGATTCGCTGCGCGAGCCCGACCTCGCCGACCGGGCGTCGAGCGAAACCGACTGGGGCATTGAGCTCCGCACCCGCGATCGCCAACGCAAGCTGATCGCCAAGATCGATTGCGCGATCCGCCGCCTTTACGAGGGCGAATATGGCTATTGCGAAGTAACGGGAGAGCCGATCTCGCTCGGCCGGCTCGAGGCTCGCCCGATTGCGACAATGACACTTGAGGCGCAGGAGCGGCACGAGCGCATCGAGCGCGTGTCGCGCGACGACTAGGTCATCCGGGGCGCGGCGACATCAAAGAGTCGCCGCGCGTAAAAAAGGCCGCCTCAGTGGGTGAGGTGGCCGGCGAGTTCGTCCTTCAGTCTCAGCTTCTCCTTCTTGAGACGGTGGAGAAGGTCTTCGTCGGGGTGGGTCCGGTGCTCTTCTTCCTCGATGAGGGCGTGAAGAGCCTGATGCTTGGACTCCAGTTCCTCGACCATTGCCTTGTCCATTGGCAGCGTTCCTTTCAGTCAGCGTTTCACCACCCGATAATAAACCACGAATCGTGGCGATTGTCTTGACCCTTGTCACGTCTCGCCCTCCGCCAAGCGCCGCTCGCCGTGAAAGGCGCCGAGGTTCCGGCGTCCGCCGCAATGCGATAGGATAGTGGCGGCGATGAACGACGATCAGCCCGCTGCGACGCTGGAGACGCTCAGGGTCGAGCACCGGCAGTTGGACGAACGCATCCGGCTCCTGTCTTCGGAACCGACCGGCGATCAACTGGAGATCGCGCGCCTCAAGCGCCGCAAGCTGCAGCTCAAGGATCAGATCCAGCGGATCATCGATTCGAGCATTCCCGATATCATTGCGTGAGCGGGGCCTGTCCCGCTGGGGGACAGGGCGGCTGGATCCCCGGGCGGCGGCACGAGTCAGGCGTTTCCTGATCGGTTTTACGGTGGCACTGTCATGATGATGGACGAATCGGAATTGCCCCAGCCGCAGGCGCGGATCACATCGCGCCTGATCGACTCGCTCTACACCGAGGCGATGCTGCTCGCCGACGAGGCGCGCTCATACTTCGACGAGGCCGGCCGGGAGGAGCGCTCGCTGCTCGAGCCCTTCGCGCGCGTCGGCTTCGCCTGCGAGTCGCTGAAGGTCACGACGCGGATCATGCATATTGTCGCCTGGCTGCTGACGCAGCGCGCGATCGAGTCGGGTGAGATTGCGATCCGTGAGGGACGGCGCTTCGACCGGCGACTTGGTCACGCGCAGGAGAGTGACCCGGCCGTTATCGCGACGCTTCCGCCATCGGCGCAGCGGCTAATCAACACCAGCTCCGATCTTTACGCGCGCGTGAAGCGGCTCGACGAAGGCGGTCTGGAAAGCGACGTGCCGCAGAGCCCGGCCCGTGCACTCATGGGCCGTCTGGAGCGTGGACTCGGCGGAGCCTAGCTCAACTGCACAGGCGCGCTCTGGCGGCTGTATATTGTTCGGCAAGCAGGTCGATATATTCGGCGGCTGGCTTTACCCGGTCCACCACCCCGATGCCCTGGCCCGAGCCCCAGATGTCGCGCCAGGCCTTGGACTTGCTCGACCCCTCCGAACCGAACTTCATCGTGTCGAGGTTCCCGGCTGAGAGATTGTCGGGGTCTAGCCCCGCATTGACGATCGACGAGCGCAGATAATTGCCGTGAACGCCGGTGAAGAGGTCGGAATAGACGATGTCCGCGGCGCCGCTGTCGACGATCGCCTGCTTGTAGCCGTCGGGCGCATTGGCTTCCTCTGTCGCGATGAACGGCGAGCCAACGTAGGCGAGGTCGGCCCCCGCCGCCTGCGCAGCCAGCACGGTGCCGCCATTGGCGATCGCGCCTGAGAGGATCAGCGGGCCGTTGAACCACTGGCGGATTTCCTGGAGGAGCGCGAAGGGTGACCAGCGCCCCGCATGGCCGCCGGCGCCCGCAGCGACGGCGATCACGCCGTCGGCGCCTTTCTCGATCGCTTTCCGTGCGAACCGGTCGTCGATCACGTCGTGCAGGGTAATCCCGCCCCAGCCGTGAACCGCATCATTGAGCTCGACGCGCGCGCCGAGCGAGGTGATCACGATGGGCACCTTCCATTTCGCGCACACGTCCATGTCGTGCTCGAAACGGTCGTTCGAGCGGTGCACGATCTGGTTGACGGCGTAGGGAGCCGCGGGCCGGTCCGGGTGGTCGCGGTCCCAGGCGGCGAGCGCCTCGGTAATCTCGTGGAGCCATTCGTCGAGCCGCTCCGCCGGCCGGGCGTTCAGCGCGGGAAAGCTGCCGACAATTCCGCTCGTGCACTGCGCAATGACGAGCTTCGGGTTGGAAATGATGAACATCGGCGCGGCGATCACCGGAATGCGCAGCCGCTGAAGGTTAAGCGGAAGGCTCACAGCCCGTGATACTCCCGGTACCACCTCACGAAACGCGGAACGCCTTCGTCGATGCTGGTCGACGGCTGGAAGCCGTGGTCGCGTTCGATCGCGCTGATGTCGGCCGAGGTTTCGCGGACGTCGCCGGCCTGCATCGGCTTCGGGTCGAGGAGCGCCTTGCGGCCGATCTCCTGCTCCAGCAGCTCGACGACGCGCATCAGGTCTTCGCTGCGGCTGTTGCCGATGTTGTACAGCGCATGCGGGCTGGTGCTTCCACCCGCCTTCGCTTGCCCGTCATCGGCGGGCGGTCCGTCGAGACAGGCGACGACGCCGCGCACGATGTCGTCGATATAGGTGAAGTCGCGCCGCATATCGCCGCCGTTGAACAATGGGATCGGCTCGCCGGCATAGATTGCCTTGGCGAAAATCCACATTGCCATGTCGGGGCGGCCCCACGGCCCATAGACGGTGAAAAAGCGAAGGCCGGTGAGCGGCAAGCGATAGAGGCTCGCATAGCTTTCGCTCAGCAGCTCATCGGCTTTCTTCGTCGCGGCATAGAGCGACAGCGGGTGATCGACGCGGTCCTCGACGCGGAAGGGGAGGCTCTTGTTTCCGCCGTACACCGACGAGGACGAGGCATAGACCATGTGCCGCGCGCGGCGAGCTTTGGCGAGCTCGAGCATGTTGCAATGCCCGACGAGGTTGGAACGGACGTAGGCTTCGGGATGCTCGAGGCTGTAGCGGACGCCGGCCTGAGCCCCGAGGTGGACGATGCTGTCAATCTCGATTGTGTCGGCGAAGCTCGTCAGCGCGTCTGCATCCGCGAAGTCGAGCCGTTCGAACCGGAACCGATTGCCGAACTGCTGCTGCAGCCGCTGCAGCCGTGCCTGCTTCAAGGACGGGTCGTAATAATCGTTGAGATTGTCGATCCCCACGACCTCGTCGCCGCGCTCGAGCAGCGCGCGCGACGTTTCCGCGCCGATAAAGCCAGCCGCCCCCGTGACCAAAACAGTCATGGCCGTTCCTTAGGGGGTGCAGCGCCGTGCTGAAAAGCCCTAGACGCACCGCATGTCGCGCAGCTGGACCTTCGCCATCGACCGCGGCGGCACGTTCACCGATGTCGTCGCCCGCTCGTCCGATGGACGGATGCGGGTCGAGAAATTGCTCTCCGAGAATTTCGGTCAATATGAGGACGCGGCCCTGGAGGCGATCGGACGCGTGCTCCGCGAGGAGGACGGTTGCGTCGCCGACGTCAGGATGGGGACGACGGTTGCGACCAACGCGCTGCTCGAGCGAAAGGGCGAGCGCGTTGCGCTGGCGATCACGCGCGGGTTTGGCGATGCGCTGCGCATCGGCTACCAGGCCCGGCCGGACATCTTCGCCCGGCAGATCTTGCTGCCGTCGATGCTGTACGAGCGCGTCGTCGAGATCGATGAGCGGGTGAGCGTCGACGGTGAGGTGCTCGTGCCGCTCGACAAAGCGCAGGCACGAGAAGCGCTCGCGCGGCTACGGCAGTCCGGCATCGACGCGATCGCCATTGTCCTCATGCATGGCTGGAAGTTCCCTCACCATGAAGCCGTCCTTGCGCAGATCGCACGCGAGCTTGGCTTCACCCAGATCTCCGTCAGTCACGAGGTTGCGCCGCTGATCAAGCTGATCGGCCGCGGCGACACCACGGTCGTCGACGCATATCTTTCGCCTGTTCTGCGGCGTTATGTCGACCGCGTCGCGGCGGGTCTCCCCACCGGAACGGACCTGCATTTCATGCAATCGAACGGCGGCCTAGCCGAAGCCACTGCCTTCCGCGGTAAGGACGCGATCCTTTCCGGACCTGCAGGCGGGGTCGTCGGAATGGTCGCGGCGAGCGCTCCTTTCGAGACCGAGCGCCTGATCGGCTTCGACATGGGCGGCACTTCGACGGACGTGTCGCACTATGCAGGCTCGTTCGAGCTTGCAGACGAAAGCGTCGTCGCTGGCGTCCGGATCCGCGCACCGATGATGCAGATGCATACGGTGGCCGCAGGCGGCGGGTCGATCTGTCGCTTCGACGGCATGCGGTTCCGGGTCGGGCCGGAAAGCGCCGGCGCCAATCCCGGACCCGCCTGTTACCGTAACGCGGGGCCGCTGACGGTCACCGACTGCAACTTGTTCCTTGGCAGGATCGATCCGGCGCAATTTCCTCACGTGTTCGGCCCGACGGGCGACCAGCTGCTGGACGCGGAGGCTTCTCGCGCGCGTCTGCAGGAGGTCGCGGACCAACTCGGCGGAACGAAGAGCCTCGAGGAGATCGCCCGAGGGTTCCTCGATATCGCGGTCGACAACATGGCCGCGGCGATCCGCAAGATCTCCATTGCCCGCGGTCACGATGTGACCCGCTACACGCTCGCGTGCTTCGGCGGCGCGGGCGGGCAGCATGCCTGTGCGGTCGCTGACGCGCTCGGCATGGAACGCATCCTGATTCATCCCCTCGCCGGCGTTCTCTCGGCCTACGGCATCGGCATCGCCGACGTGAAGGCGATCCGCGACGCGAGCGTGCTGAAGCCGCTCGGCGAGGATTTTTCGAAGGAGCTTGCGGCGCTCGAGGACCGCGCGCGAGAGGCGTTGATTGAGCAGGGGCTACACGGCGAACGCATCGAGCTGATCCGCCGCGCGCGCCTGCGGACGGCTGGGAGCGACACGACGCTGGAGATTGACATCGCGCCTCCCGAGGAAATGCGCTCTGAGTTCGCCGAGCTTCACCGCAAGCGCTTCGGCTATTGGGACGAAGGCGGCGAGGTCATCGTTGAGGCGCTGGTCGTGGAGGCTGTGGGGCGTTCCTCCCCATCGGGGGGCGAGGGGGAGGGGAACCCTGCGGAGCATGGTGCAGGGGTTGAAGGTGCTGGCGCCGGATACCCCTCCACCATTCACTCTGCGGTGAATGGTTCCCCTCCCCAGCTGCAAGCTGGGGAGGAACTGGTTGGCCCCGCTCTCATCTTTGATCCGACCTCGACCATTGTTCTCCAACCCGGCTGGCGAGCCGAGCGGGCTTACGACGGCACGCTCGTGCTCACTCGCGCGGTCCCGCTCAGTCGCGAGAAGGCGATCGGGACGGATGTCGATCCGGTCCGCCTCGAAATCTTCAACAACCTGTTCATGGCAATCGCCGAGGAAATGGGCGTGGCGCTCCAGTCGACCGCCACGAGCGTCAACATCAAGGAGCGGCTCGACTTCTCCTGCGCCATCTTCGACGCCGACGGCGCGCTGATCGCCAACGCGCCGCACATTCCGGTGCACCTTGGCTCGATGGGCGAAAGCATCCGGCGGATCATCGACGCGCGCGGGCAGGGGCGGGACGGGCGCGGCATTCGCCGCGGGGATGCCTATGTGCTGAACGATCCCTACCGCGGCGGAACCCACCTGCCGGATATCACCGTTATCGTTCCAGTATTCTACGGCGACGAAGCAGAGCCATCGGCCTTCGTTGCCGCGCGCGGGCACCATGCCGACATCGGCGGAATCGCGCCCGGATCGATGCCGCCTGACAGCCGCACCATCGACGACGAGGGCGTGCTGATCGACAACGAGCTGCTGGTGGACGAAGGGCACTTCCGCGAAGCCGAAATGCGCGCGCTGCTCGGCTCTGGCGATTGGCCCGCGCGCAATCCCGACCGCAACATCTCCGACCTCAAGGCGCAGCTCGCCGCCTGCGTCCGCGGCGCCGAGGCGCTCGCGCAAACGGCGAGCGAATACGGGCCGGAGGTCGTCGCCGCCTATATGCGCCACGTCCTCGCGAACGCCGAGGAGTCGGTGCGGCGGCTGCTTGGGCGCCTGGAAGACGGCGAGTTCGATTATGAGATGGACAATGGAGCCCACGTCCGCGTGCGGATCACCATCGACAAGGCCGCGCGATCGGCGACTTTCGATTTCACCGGCACCAGCGACCAGCTGCCCGACAATTTCAACGCGCCTTATTCGATCGTACGGGCGGCTTCGCTGTACGTCGTCCGAACGCTCATCGACGATGTGATCCCGATGAACGACGGCTGCTTGCGACCGATCGAATTGATCGTGCCGGAAGGATCGATGCTCAACCCGCGCTATCCCGCTGCAGTCGTGGCAGGGAATGTCGAGACCAGCCAGGTCGTGACCGACGCACTCTTTGCCGCGACGGGACGACTCGCGCCGAGCCAGGGGACGATGAACAATTTCACCTTCGGCAACGAGCGGCACCAATATTATGAGACGATCGCGGGCGGCTCGGGCGCGGGTCCGGACTTCGACGGCACGAGCGCGGTGCAGACGCATATGACCAACAGCCGTCTGACCGATCCGGAAATCCTCGAGAGCCGTCTTCCGGTGCGGCTCGACCAGTTCGCGATCCGCCGCGGCTCGGGCGGGGAGGGCGCGCACAAGGGCGGCGACGGCGTCGTGCGCGCCGTCACCTTCCTCGAACCGATGAGGGCCAACATCCTTGCCAATCGCCGGCGCGTGCCGCCGAAGGGCATCAACGGCGGCGCAGACGCCCAAGCCGGCCGCAACTGGGTTGAGCGCACCGACGGCAGCGTCGAAATGCTGAGCGCGACAGCTTATGCCGACGTGCAGCCGGGCGACCGCTTCGTCATCGAAACGCCGGGCGGCGGCGGGTTTGGACGGAGGGGCGAATGATCAATTACTGGCCGCTGCTCGGGATCGCCCTGGTGGTCGTCGGGTTCGCGCTGAGGTTCAATCCGCTGCTGGTGGTCGCCGTCGCGGCAATCGTGACCGGCCTCCTCGGGCACATGCCATTCTTAAAGGTGCTCGGCGTCTTGGGTCATGGGTTCAACGAAAACAGATATGTGACGATCGTCTGGATCATCTTGCCGGTCGTTGGACTGCTTGAGCGCTACGGTTTGCAGGAGCAGGCGCGGAACCTCATCGGCGGCATGCGCGGCGCCACCACCGGCCGGCTGCTGATCGTCTATCTCGCAATCCGCCAAATCCTCTCGGCACTCGGCCTGACGACCGTTGCGGGGCATCCGCAGACCGTGCGGCCGCTGGTCGCGCCGATGGCCATCGCCGCCGCTGAGAAGCAGCGTGGCGAGCTCGACGAAGAGACGTCCGAGCGCGTGAAGGCCATGTCGGCTGCGACCGACAATGTCGGCCTTTTCTTCGGTGAAGATATCTTTCTGGCGATCGCCTCGATCCTGTTGATCCAGGGCTCGCTTGCGAGCTTTGGCATTCAGCTGACGCCCTTCCAGCTGTCGATGTGGGCGATTCCGAGCGCCATCTGCGCGTTTCTGATCCACGGCGCGCGCCTGCTGCTGCTCGACCGGAAGCTGGCGCGGGGCAAATGATCAATCTCCATTGGCTCTATATATTTGCGGGGGCGGTGTTCGCCGGCTTCGCCATCGGCAGCGCGCGCGATCCCAGCAATGCGAAGCGCTGGGGCAACGCCGCCTTCTGGGGCCTGCTGACGGTTAGCCTTTGGTTTGGCGATTTCCTCGGCGATATCGGCAACGGCATCCTGGTCCTGGCGCTGGTTGCGATCGCCGGAACTCATTCGCTCGGCAGGGGAACGACGGAGTCGACAACCGCCGAGGAGCGCGAGGCCTCTTCGTCGCGCCGCGGCAACAGGCTGTTCCTGCCGGCGCTGGTGATCCCCTTCACCGCGTTCGTCGGGACGCTGCTGTTCAACTATACGCCGCTGAAGGCAGCCGGCATAATCGATCCCAAGGCCGTGACGCTCGTGCTGCTGGGTACCGGCGTGATCCTCGCACTGGTGATTTGCTACGTGTGGCTGCGACCGCCGGCGTTCGCGGCCGTTGACGAAGGAAGCCGCCTCGCGAACTCGATCGGGTGGGCGATGGTGCTTCCGCAAATGCTCGCGTCCCTGGGCGTGATCTTCGCCGCGGCAGGTGTCGGCACCACCATCGGCGCGCTCGTCGGCGCGATTATTCCGAGCGGAAGCGTGTTCCTCGCCGTGCTGCTTTACGCGCTCGGCATGGTCGTCTTCACGATGATCATGGGCAATGCCTTCGCCGCCTTCCCGGTGATGGCGGCGGCGATCGGCGTGCCGATCCTGATCCACCAGGATGGCGGCAATGCCGGAGTGATCGGAGCGGTCGGGATGCTGTCCGGCTTCTGCGGGACGCTCATGACTCCGATGGCTGCCAACTTCAACATCGTGCCGGCGGCATTGCTCGAGCTGAAGAACCAGTATGGGGTGATCAAGCTTCAGATTCCGACCGCGATCCCGCTGCTGATCGCCAACATCGTCATCCTGTACATCGCCGGGTTCCACCTGTGACGCAGCTCCATGCCGGGCTCGCATCGCACATCGCCCGGGTCGCGCTCGGGCATGTGACCAAAGAATATCCGCACAAGCTGGATCATGTGCTGGCGAGCGACGCGGACGCGCTGACGCCGCGCGTGCTTCACCCGGTCTTTTACGGCAGTTTCGACTGGCACAGCTGCGTCCACGGCTGGTGGACGCTGCTGACGTTGCGGCGGTTGTTCCCGCACATCGAGGAAGCCGCGGCGATCGCGGAGCTCGCGGACGAGACCTTCACCCGCGAGAATGTCGGCGCAGAGCTCTCCTATCTCGATCGCCCCCTCAGCCGCGGCTTCGAGCGGCCCTACGGCTGGGCATGGCTCCTTCAGCTGCAGCTCGAAGCGACGCGGCACGGCGATCCATGGGCTGGCGAGCTCGAACCCCTCGCTCGCGCCTTTGCCGAGCGGCTGCGCAGCTACCTTCAAATCCTCACCTATCCCATCCGCGTCGGCACGCATTTCAACACCGCCTTCGCGCTCGTCCTGTCGCTCGACTGGGCCGACGAATTCGATCCGCCGCTCGCGGAGCTCATCCGTGGCCGTGCGCGACACTGGTATTCAGCGGATCGCGACTGCCAGGCGTGGGAACCTGGCGGCGACGAGTTCCTGTCGCCGGCGCTGATCGAAGCCTTGTGCATGGTGCGCACGAACGCCGAAGAATTCTCCGCCTGGTTCGCGCGGTTCCTGCCGCGCGTCTCGGCGCGCCAGCCGGCGACGCTGTTCACACCCGCGATCGTCAGCGACCGGAGCGACGGGAAGATCGCGCATCTGGACGGCCTGAACCTCAGCCGCGCGTGGTGCTGGCGCAGCATCGTGCCGCTGCTTCCGGCTGAAGCGCGATCGATCGCCCAAGCTGCTGCGGACGAGCATCTCGTTGCCGCACTGCCCCACATCGCCGGCGATTATATGGGCGAGCACTGGCTCGCGAGCTTCGCGCTTCTGGCCTTGCTCGCTCCTCACGACTAGACGTCGCGCATGGCCGACGTCGATTCCGTCAACCAGCAGTTCAGCCGCTACGACCAGGTGTGCAAATCGCACACGTACCGCCTGGCCGAGCATCCGACCGACCAGTTCGACGACGAATATCAGATCGCGTGCCTCGATTTCGGGCCGTTCCTCCGCGGCGGTGAGGCCGAAAAGGCGCGCTTCGCGCAGGCGTTTGCCGGCGCGCTGCACGAAATCGGCTTTGCCGTGCTCGTCGGCCATGGCGTCGACCCCGCGCTTTACGACGACATGCACGATGCGGCTTTGGACCTCATGACCTCCACGCCGCTCGCCGACAAAATGCGCTTCCGCGCGCAGCGGCACGGATCGGTCAACCAGGGCTATTTTCCGATCGAAGAGACGAGCGAAATCCACCCTGACCTCGTCGAAGGATGGGTGTTCTGCCGCCGTGCGTTCGACATCCCGCAGCAGCGCGACGCGTCATTTCATACTCAGGACTACTGGCCGCGCGGCGAATATGAGCAGCGGTTCCGGCAACTCGTCCTGACGCATGAGCAATTGTTCAAGCCGTTGGCGCAGGCGATGCTGCAGGGGCTCGGCTGCGATCCGCACCTGCTCGACGCCAAGCTCACCGAGACGAATTTCGGCCTGCGGCTCAACTATTATCCGCCGATGAGCGAAGAGCAGGACCGGTCAGGCGCCGGTCGACTGCTCGGCCATGAGGATGTCGACCTGTTCACGGTTCTTCCGGCATCGCGCATGGAAGGCCTGCAGGTGTGGAATCATCGTAGCGGTAAGTGGGTGCGGCTTCACGCGCCGCCCGGCTCGATCATCATCAACACGGGCGACTATATGCAGCGGATCACCAACGACCGGCTGCCCTCGACGACGCACCGCGTCGGCAAGCCGGCGGACGGCTCGCATCTTAGCCAGCCGCGGATTTCCTTTCCGATGGCCGTCTATGTCTGGGAAGACGAGATGCTCGAGGTCCTTCCCGGCCTCGGCGACCCCAAATACCCGCCCATCAAGGCGATTACGTTTCATACGAGAAGCACGAGCAAATTCTATGGCGACGGCTATGCCGTCGAAGCGCCTTAGGCGGTCTTGCTGCAGTCGGTGGCGACGGTCGCGCCGGCCGGCGCCTTGACGTAATTGGCGCTGCAGAGCGGCGCATTCTCGATCAGCGCGTCGCCGCCGAGCGACTGGTAAATGCTCACCCGGTTCTGCGCCGCCGTGCGCCTGGTGTTCACCAGCACTTGCTGCACGCCGTAATAGGAGCGCTGCGCGTCGAGCACGTTGAGGAATGAATCGATTCCGGCGCGGTAGCGCGCTTCTTCGAGCGCCAGCACGTCGGCGGCCGCCGCCTGCTGCCGCTGCGTCGCGGCAAGCTGGTCATCCATGGTGACCCGACGGGCAAGCGCATCCGTGACTTCGCGGAATGCCGTCTGGACGGTCCCCTGGTATGTTGCGAGCGCCGCATTGCGCTGCGCTTCGCTCAGGCGGACGTTCGCTCGACCCGCTCCGGCGTTGAAGATCGTGTAGGCGGCGTTCGCTCCGGCGCTCCAGCCGAATGCGCCGCCGGTAAAGAGGCTGGCGAGAGCGCTGCTTGCAAACCCGAGTAGTCCGCTCAGGCTGATTTTGGGAAACAGGGCTGCGCGAGCGGCGCCGATGTCCGCATTTGCGGCGCGCAGCTGGTACTCGGCCTGGACGACATCGGGCCGGCGCAACAGCACGTACGAGCTGACGCCGGCGGGGAGGTCGGCGATGGTCGGCCCGGCTTGTTCGATGGATGTCGGAAGGAACGCAGGGCTAACGTGCGTGCCGACCAACAGTTGGAGCTGGTTGAAATCCTGTGCGACCAGCGTGCGCTGCTGCGCAAGGTTCGCTTGTGCCTGGCTGAGGATCTCCACCGCCTGGCTGAGATCGGTGCGGGGAGCGATCCCGCCCTCCAGCCGTATTCGGGTGAGGCGCACGCTCTCCTGCGCCGTGCGCACCGTTTCCTGCGAAACCAGAAGCAGGCTCGAATCCGCGGCATAGTCGAGCCAGGCGTTCGCAATTTCGGCGACAAGCGCGAGGCGCGTCGCGCGCGCGCCCGCTTCGGTTGCGAGATACCGCTCGAACTGCGCATGCGTCAGCGAGCGCAGGCGGCCGAAAAGATCAACCTCGAAGCTCGGGACGCTGAGCCCGGCGGTATATTGTGCGGAAACGCCCGAGCTGGAGGACCCCGAGTCCGAACCCGAACCCGAAGCCGAACCCGAGTTCGAGTCACGGCGGCCGGTGAGGGTCACGCCGGCATTGGCGTTGAGCTGGGGGAACTGCTGCGCGCGCTGGATCCGAAATTGCTCCCGCGCCGCAGCAATGTTCGAAGCCGCGGCCATGAGGTCCCGGTTGTTCACCAGCGCCTGCTCGATCAACGTCTGCAGCCGCGGATCGGTGAAAACCTGTTTGTACGTGACTGTCGGAAGGCTCGCTTCGGTTTCAGCTAGAAAGGGGCTTCCGGCCTGCCAGGAAGCCGGGATCGCCGGATCGACGCGATCGAGCTTGGGCTCCATCGTCGCGCACGAAGTGGCAAGCAGCGCGACGAGTGCTGCAGCACGCTTCATGCCTGCGCCTCTCGACCTTCGCGCATGCGCTCGCGGATGATCCTGATTCCATCGCGCACGCCGCGGCGGACCAGCACATAGAAGAAGGGGATGTAAAAGATGGCGAGGATCGTCGCCGTGAGCATGCCGCCGATTACGGCAGTGCCGATAGCGATACGTCCGTTCGCGCCAGGGCCGGTCGCGATGGCCAGCGGGAACACGCCGAAGATGAAGGCAAAGCTGGTCATCAGGATCGGCCGAAGCCGGATGCGCGCCGCCTCGATCGCCGAGTCGAGAATTCGCTTGCCCTCCTTTTCCGCGCGCTCGGCGAATTCGTTCATCAGGATCGCGTTTTTGGAGGTGAGGCCCATCGTCGTAAGCAGACCGATCTGCAGGAACACGTCATTCTGCAGGCCGCGCAGCGTCACGAACAGGATTGCCCCGACGAGGCCGAGCGGGACCACCAGCAAGACGGCGAGGGGGATGGACCAGCTCTCGTACAGCGCGGCGAGGCAGAGGAAGATGACGATCAGCGAAATTCCATAGAGAATTGGCGCCTGGCCCGTGGCGAGACGCTCCTGGTAGGAAGCGCCAGACCAGGCGACGCTGACTCCGGGGATTCGCGTGGCAAGCCTTTCAATCTCGGCCATGGCGTCGCCCGAGCTCTTGCCGGCGACGGGCTGGCCGTCGAGCTCATATGCCGGATATCCTTCGAAGCGGTCGAGGGTGACCGGCGCCACGGTCCAGCGGGTATTGGCGAAGGACGAGAACGGGACCATCTGGCCCTGACTGTTGCGCACATACCAATTGCCGATGTCCGACGGCTCTGACCGATAGGGCGCATCGCCCTGGACAAAGACGCGCTTCACGCGGCCGCGATCGATGAAATCGTTCACGTAGCGCCCGCCCCACGCGGTCGATAGCGTCGAGTTCACGTCGCCAGGACTAAGTCCGAATGCACTGAGACGAGCCATGTCTACATCGACCTTGAGGCTTGCGACATCCGGTAGTTCACTCAAGCGAACCTGTTCGAGAACGGGGTCAGACGCCGCTTCCGAAAGCAGCCGGTCCCGCGCCGCGGCGAATTGCTCGCGGCTCATCCCGCTTGTGTTCTGAAGCTGCATCGAAAAGCCTGCGGCTTGGCCTAGGCCGCGGATCGCGCCAGGTACGAGCGCAAAGACTTGTGCGTCGCGTAAGCCCCGGAACGCACCCGATGCTCGATTCACGATCGCTTCCGCGCTGTTTTTTGCCCCCTTTCGCTGATCGAATGGCGCAAGGTTGATATAGGCCTGACCGCTGTTCTGGCCCGATGCTCCGCCTCCGCCACCGGTCACCGCAAACAAGGTGTGGACGTTCTTGGCATCGGGGCCATGCAGGAAATAGCGTTCGACCGCCATTTCTGCCGCCTGGGTGCGTTCGAACGTCGCACCGGCGGGAAGCCTGACCTGGACGGACGCATTTCCCTGGTCTTCGCTGGGGATGAAGCCGGTAGGAAGTCTCCACAGCAGGATGAGCAACAGGGCGCAAACGGCGACATAGATGGCAAGGAACAGCCACTTTCGGTCCACGACCCGTCCGACGTTGCCGACGTACCAGTTGATGGTCCGGTCGAAACGGCTGTTGAAGCCCTGCCTTGCAGCTTCGATGCCGTGCGCGAGCCGTGGCGCGCGTTGGCCGAGCCATGTGTCTTCAACGCTCGCGTGTTGCCGCCGCAGCACATTGGCGGCGAGTGACGGGCTAAACGTGATCGCCAGCAGCACCGAGAGCGCCATTGCGGAGACGATGGTCGCAGAAAACTGCCGATAGATGACGCCCGTCGATCCGCCGAAGAAGACCATCGGAAGGAAAACGGCGGAAAGCACGAGCGCGATGGCAACGAGCGCCATCTGAATCTGCTGCATCGAAATGATCGTCGCTTCCTTGGTGGTCAGCTCCGGCTGTTCGTGGAGGATACGCTCGACGTTCTCGACCACGACAATGGCGTCGTCGACCAGCAGTCCGACGGCGAGCACCAGGCCGAACAAGGTCAAAGTGTTGATCGAGAAGCCGAGAATGTAGAGCATGCCGAACGTGCCGAGCAGCACAACGGGTATCGCGATTCCCGGGATCAAAGTCGCCCGCCAGCTCTGCAGGAAGACGAACATGACGAGGATGACCAGCGCCATGGCCTCGGCAAGCGTTTTCACCACCTCGATGACTGAGAGCCTGATGAAGTCGGAGCTGTCGTTGGCGTAGGCGACCTTGTATCCCGGCGGGAGGCGCGGCCCGATCTTCGTCATTTCGGCCTTGACGAGCTTCGACGTGGTGAGCGCGTTGGCGCCGGGTTCGAGATAGATGCCGATGCCTGAGCCCGGATGTCCGTCGATCCGGATCGTCGCCGAGTAATTTTCGGCGCCGAGCTCGACCCGGGCGACGTCGGACAGCAACACGCGCGCGCCCGATGGATCAGACTTCATGATGATGTTGCGGAACTGCTCGGGTGTCTGCAGCCGCGACTGCGCCGTCACTGTTGCATCGAGCATCTGGCCTGCGGGTTGCGGCATTCCGCCGATCTCACCCGCTGCGACCTCCACATTCTGGCTCTGGATCGCGGAAACGACGTCGCTCGGCATGAGTTGGTAGCTCTGCAGCTTGTTCGGATCGAGCCAGATGCGCATCGCGTATTTCGAACCGAAGACGTTGACGTCGCCGACCCCCGGGATGCGTGACAAATCGTCCTGGATGTTTGTTGCGAGCCAGTCGGCCACATCGACGTTGCTGCTCTTGTCGGTCGAATCGTACACGCCGACGATCATCAGGAAGTCCGGCGATCCCTTGGTGACCGTGACGCCCTGCTGCTGAACCTGCTGCGGCAGGCGTGCGATTGCCGACTGGACCTTATTCTGGACCTGGACCTGGGCAATGTCGGCGTTGACGCTCTTGTCGAAGACCGCCTGGATTGTCACCGACCCGCGTGAACTCGATGAGGAGCTGAAATAAAGCAGCCCGTCGAGTCCCGTCAGGGTTTCTTCGATGACCTGCGTGACGCTGCTTTCAAGCGTTTCGGCCGAGGCTCCGGGATAGGAGGCGCGAACGTTGATCTGCGTTGGTGCGACATCGGGGTACTGAGCGACCGGTAGAGCAAAAATGGCGCCGATGCCGCCAAGCATGATGATGATGGCGAGTACCCAGGCGAAGATCGGCCGTTCGATGAAAATCCGCGACATGGTCTAGGTCAGCCGCGCCGTCTGCCGAAACCCTGGCCCTTCATCGCGCCGGGCGGCGGCGCCTGAACCTTCTGCGGGGAGCTCGCGGGCACCGGCTTGACCTCTGCGCCGTCCTTCAGGTTTGCCGTTCCCTGAGTGATGATCTTTTCGCCGGGGGCGAGACCCTCCCTCACGACCCAATAGACCCCCTGCGTACGCTCCGCGACCACGGTCCGCTGAACAGCGCGATTTCCCGGGCCGACCACGAACAACGTCGCGTTCCCCTGCGGATCGCGGGTAATCGCCTGCTGCGGGACCAGGAAGGCAGACCTATCGATTGCCTGGGCAAATCGTGCTCGGACGAACATGCCGGGAAG
>Ga0207661_10000780_pt1 | contig 20734 bp, 22 predicted proteins | sample KBSC713LmetaG_FD_184337 | JGI IMG/M metagenome (GOLD analysis project Ga0207661, IMG submission 184337) | Corn rhizosphere microbial communities from Kellogg Biological Station, Michigan, USA - KBS C7.1-3L metaG (SPAdes) (version 2) | ecosystem: Host-associated > Plants > Roots > Rhizosphere ...
TCACCGCCCCGCCACCCCGCCCTTGGGAATCGGCAATCGGGAATGGGGAATCGTGGGAATGGGGAATGATGCAGCGGGGGGAAGCGGCGATGAAAAAAACGGTGGGGTGCGGGGTGGGGAGGTCTTCCTCCCCGATTCCCCATTCCCGATTGCCGATTCCCACGGGTGGGGATGTGGGGCGTGGAGGATTCCCAAGGGCGGGGTGGTGGGGCGGTGGATCATCCCCCATTCCCAAGGCGTCGCAGAAACCGCTCTGGATTGGCCAGAAAGTCCCGCGTGAGCGCGACGTGATCGAGGTCGGCGTAGGGGGTTTCTACTGGTGGCACGCTGTCGAAGCTGTAGATGCGCGCGCCGGGGAACGCCAGCAGAATCGGCGAGTGCGTGGCAATCACGAACTGTGCGCCGTCGGAAACCATGTCCATCAGCATGGCGAGCAGCGCGAGCTGGCTCTGTGGCGAGAGCGGGGCCTCCGGCTCATCCAGCAGGTGAAGGCCGCCCGGTACGAAACGGGACTGGAAGAGCTTGAGAAAGCTCTGCCCGTGTGAATTGGCGTCGAGGTCAATGCCGTAGCGCCGTTCCATGTCGTTCAACGACGTGACCATCGGGCCGCGAGCGAGCGCCTTGGCAAGGTCGGACCGTCCTTCGTACTCGACATCGATCTCAGCGAGCCGCTGGCGGAATTGGTCGCGCATGCGCGAGAGCGACTTCGTGAAGCCGAAGAAGTCCTCGGCGCGCAGGTAGAATCCGGTGTGCGTGCGATGGGACCAGGTGAGCCGGAGCGCGCGGCTCAGTTGCCGTTGCGCAGCGAGCGTGTCATCGCGGTCCACTTCGCTGCTGCCAACGGTGGGCAACCTGGCCGCTGCCGCGATGCCCTCCAGCAGCGTGGATTTCCCCGATCCATTTTCGCCGACGAAAAACGTGACGCGCGCAGTAAGATCGAGCACGCCGAGTGCGCGAACAGCGGGTACGGAAAAGGGGAACTGCTCGGGGTCGACAACCACGTCGGCTCTGCGCGCAACGGAGCGAAGATGGGGCATGGGGAAGGATGAAGAAGGGGCAGCCCATGGGGCAGCCCCGGGGCTGCCCCATAGGGTGCCCCAAGGGCTGCCCCATGGGCTGTCCCTGCCGCCTGCTCCCGCTAGAAAATGATGCCGAAGGTCACCGGAATGGTGCGGATCGACTTCGTGTCGATCACGCCCTGATCCGTATATACGTTCTGCACCCGCCCCTCTACGAAGGCGTCGATGCGCCCGATTGTGAATGCCAGGCCGGCACCGCCGTCGATGCCGAACTTCGTGTCGGACTGCGACACCGGGCCACTACCGTCCACATTCACCGTGTTCTTGATGTTGAATGCGCCCACGCCGGCCACCAGATAGGGGCGAACCTTGCCCGGCAGGAGATTCACGCGCATCCCCGCCACACCACTCAGAATCTGGCCGTTGCCGCTCTGGGCCTCTCCAGCCAGCGCATTCCTGAAGTCGAATCGCGAGTAGCCGAGGTTCAGCCGGATGGCCGGCAGCACGCCCAGGTTGATGAGGAGGAACCCCTGTCCGGTGACGCCATTCCTGTAGAAATCTCCGGCGTTGCTCGTGGGCACCTCCATCCCGCCGCCAAATCCGATGCGAAGCCTGTGCTGTTGCGGCATCGATGGGCCGCTCATGCTTCCTTCACCCTGTGCGAACAGCGCCGGTGCCAGGGCGAACAGCGCGAAGGCGAGGAGAACCCTGGTGACTCGCTGCATTTCGCCCGTCCTGTCGAATGTGTCGTGCCGGTCGTCGCAACGCGAGCCGGCGATCGCGCCGCCTGGCCTGTGTGCAGGCGGTTCCAGCCCAATAGACGACCCAAACATTGTAAAGTTCTCAGCCATGCTTTACGCGGCCTCATTACCAAGGCTAGTTTCGGCCAGTGAACACGCAGCCTGACTCTCTGTCGCCCGCCATCGAGGCAGTTCTCGCCCGCTATACAGGCATGGTCCGCCGTGTCGGCCTGCGGCATGGCCTGTCCGACGCGGATGTCGACGAAGTCTTTCAGGAAGTGCGTATCCGACTCTGGCGCGCCCGGGGCGAGGATAGTGAGCAGATTTCCGCGATGCGGTCGTCCTACCTGTATCGGACCGCGGTCTCCGCGGCGCTCGATGTCATTCGCCGCCACCGCCGGCCCAGGGAGACGATGCTCGAATACGAGGACACCGATCCCGTCATGGCCTCGCCGTGCGGCCCGGAACGGACGCTCGCCGCGTCCGAGCTGGCGACACAGGTGGATGAGGCCATAGGTGAGATCACCGCATCGCGGCGACCGGTGGTGCGTATGTATCTCACGGGCTACACGCGCGAGGAGATCGCGGAACTGCTGGGCTGGACGGAGGCGAAGACACGCAATCTGCTGTATCGCGGACTCGCGGACCTGCGTGAGCTGTTGCAGGCGCGAGGCCTGGGACCGGAGGCGATCTGATGAATGACGCTCGATTGTCCGAGCTCTACCGGGAGGTCTTCGAAGCGCGGCGCGACATGCCCCGCGCGCGCTGCCTGTCGCCCGATCACATCCTCGCGCTCGTGGCGCGCCAGGGCTCCGAAGACAGTCGGCTCGCGGCGCTCGATCACGTCGCCTCGTGTCCGGAATGCCAGCGCGAGTTCGAGTTGCTGCGGGCGCTGCGCAAGGGCGCGCCGGTCGGGCGGCGGTGGTACGTGTCCAGCATGGCACTCGCGGCGTCGGTACTCCTCGCGGTTACTGCCGGTGCGTACGGCGTACGCGCGCTCGCGCATCGCGGCGATGTCGTTCGCGGCCCGGGTGACAGCGGCGTGCATCTCGTCGTGCCCGCGCCATCGGCGCGCACCCTCACCTGGAATGCCGTGCCTCAGGCGCTCTCCTATACAGTGGAAGTGTTGAGACGTGATGGCTCTCTGGCCGCGAGCCGCGAGACATCCGATACCATCTTCACGCTCCCGGACTCGGTGACGCTCGATCCATCAGGGCACTATGTGTGGTGGGTGCGCGCCCACATGTCCGACGGGACGGAGCGCCGGTCCGCCATGCAATCGCTCCGCTCAGGTCGATAGCGGCGCTCGACGCGGATGCGGTGGCGAGAAAGCGACCCGATCAGCGTTTCAGCACGACTGGAGCGTTGTCGAGGCCGCAGCCGACACCAATTCGGTTCAACGACAGCGGCGCACCACCGCCAGCGCATCGCCCACCGCGCGCTCCCCCTGCCTGTCGGACACGCGGTTGGCGATGCGCAGCCGGCCGGCCGAATCCGGATCGGTGTACACGAGAGTGGATGATCCGCCGCCGTCCAGATTGATCGCGTCGCGCGCGCCGAGTGCGAGCATGAGGTCCGCCGTCTCGCGCAGTGACATGCCGTCGCTGTAGGGCTTCTGACGTCCGTCAATCACCGCGAGAATCAGACGCCGGCCGTCGCGCGCGAGACCGGCGACCGTGCGTGGATTCCGGCCCACGTTGAACGAGCGCTGGCCGGTTGTATCCACCGCCGCGGCAATGATGCTGTCGCGCACGAGCATCGGCCGGCCGCCCACCGCCTCTTCCGGAAAAAATGGCGCCAGCGACGCGCCGGCCGTCGTGAACACCGCGATGTGCGGTACACCGCTCGAGTCGAACGCCAGAGCCGCCTGACTCACCGGCGGGGTGAGCCTGCGACCATCCACGACGAGCAGCCCGATGGGCCTGCCGGTGGCGAGCGAGAAGAAATCGCCGTTCACGCCGCCGAGCACGTGCTCGCGCGTCGCGAGCCACCCGAGCAGCGCCGTGGTCTTCGTGCGGCCCGCGGCGCTGTCCGCGCCCTTCACCGCGACGACCGCATTGCAGCGGTCGAGATCCACGTCGAGTACGTGAATGGCCCACGGACCCGCGGGCGAGTGGATGTAGCGCAGCACCACGCCATCGCTCACGATCCGGGCGCGAACCGTGTCGGCGGGGAAGGGGAGCGGCGCAAGCCGAGCCGGCGTGAACCGTCCGGCGCAGGCGGCGGCCGTGAAGCAAATGACGAACAGGACGAGACTGCGAGTGGGTCGGCGCATGGCGGACAATCTACGGCAGCTCGTGGTGCGCGCGATGCCGGCTCGTGGTGCGCGCGACTCGCGCGCGCTGCGAACAGTGCGCAGCGCGCCTCGTCAGCCTGCGCACGCCTACTCCACGCGAATCGCCGCCACCGGATCAATCCGGGCCGCCCGCATTGCCGGAAGCCAGCAGGCGACCCACGCGATGCCGAGGAGGAGCACGGTAACCGCGGCGAGCGTGACGGGGTCCGTGGCGCCCACGTTGAACAGCGCACCCGCGAGCCATCGCGTGCCCACCAGCGCCGCCGAAAGGCCGATCGCCGCGCCGGCAATCGCGTGCGTCATGCCGCGCCGCACGATCATGCGAATCACCGCGCCATGCGGTGCGCCGAGCGCCATGCGTACGCCGATCTCGCGCTGTCGCATGCGCACCATGTACGACAGCATTCCGAAGATCCCCACGGCTGCAAGCGCGACGGCTGCCACGGCGAATCCGCCGAGCAACGTCGTCAGGTGCCTGGGCTGCGCGATCGACGCATACACGCGGTCCTCCATCGGCACGACGTCATCGAGCGGGATTTCGGGATCCACCGACCGCAGCGCAGTACGAACGCGATGCACGACGGGTTGCGGTGCACCTGCCGTGCGCACGAAGAGGTTCAGGTCGCGCGACCATCCCTGCGTGAGCGGCTCGTACACGGCATCATCAGAGCCGCTCAACCCTTCGTACTTCACGTCGCCCACGATTCCCACCACGGTCGTCAGCGGACAGGTCGTGCAGCCGCCCGAAACGAGCCGTTGGCCAATGGCTCGGCCATCCGGGAAATAGCGCTCAGCCCATGCGCGACTCACCACCACCACGGGTGCCGCGCCGGTGTCGGCCGGAGCGAAGAGACGCCCCTCCAGGAGCCTCACGCCGAGGGCCGCGAAGTAGTCGTGTCCGATCATCACCCACGGCGCCGTCGGCTGCGCACCACCTGGCGGCACCGGATGTTCGATGAGGTCGAAGTTGTTGATGTTGGTCACCTCATCAGGCGGCATTGCCTCACCCAGCCCCGCCCGGACAACTCCGGGAATGGTGCGAACGAGCGGCAGCGCCTTCGTCCAGTACGTCGCGATCGCCGTGTCATTCGCGTAGCGCGCCGACGGCAGCGCGACGCGCAGGGCGACGAGGTGCGCCGGGTCGAAGCCCGGTGCGACCCGCTGGAGCCGCACAAGACTGTTGAGCAGCAGTGCGGCACCCGCGAGTACCGGCAGCGCGAGCGCGAACTCGGCCACCACGAACGCGCTGCGGATCGCATGGGCGTGCCGGCTGACGCCGATGGTGCGGTCGCCATCACGTAACGCCGGCGCCGGATCGCGCTGGAGCAGGAGCACGACCGGATACGACCCGACAACGATGCCGGCCACGAGCGCCAACCCGACGGCAAATGCAACCGCTCGCGCATCGAGCTGGGCACCGTCCAGTCGCGGCACGTCGGGTCCGATGGCCTTCAGTACTGCGAGCCCAGCAAAGCCGGTGGCGATTCCCGCCACCGCACCGGCGGCCGCCAGCACGATGCTCTCGGTCACGAGAAGCCGGACCAGCCGGCCGCGCGATGCGCCGAGCACGGTACGCAGGATCACCTCGCGCCACCGGCCGGTAGCGCGGACGAGCATCAGGCTCGCGACGTTCGCGACGGCAATGAGCAGCACGAGCGCCACGGCCGCGGCGAGCAGGCCAAGGGTGTGGCCGGCGTTACCAAGGGCCGCCTCCCGCAAGGAGACCGGCGTCAGTCGCGCCGTGTGATCCTGGAAGCTCGGCCATGCTTCCAGCAACGCGACGCTGATCGCAGCCAGCTCGTGCCGCGCCGCGTCGAGCGTCACTCCCTTATCCAGCCGTCCAACGACGAGCATGCCGAACGGTCCCCGGCGCGTCGGCGGATCGAGATGCAGCACGGGCCAGATCTCGGCGTGCAGTCCCGCCAGCTCGCGCATGCCCGCCGGGAGCACACCAACGATCGTGTTCGCGGTGCCATCGATGGTGATGGTGCGTCCGATGGCACCCGCATCGTCGCCGAATGTGCGCGCGGCAAACTGGTGGCCGACCACCACGACCGGTGGTGCACCGGTCCGCTCGTCTCGCGCTTCGATCGCGCGACCTCGTGCAGGCCGGATACCGAGCGCGCGGAAGAACCCCGACGTGGCGAAGCCCGCACGGGCGCGCTCCAGAGCGGCGCTGGACGACACGGCCACGTCGAGCGACCACACGCCGCCTACCGCGGAAAGACTGTGCGCCTGCGACGCGATAGCCTGAAAGTCGACGACAGAGAGGCCGAACCGATTGGTGGGTGAGTTCTGCTCGTAGATGCGGATGAGGCGGTCATCGTGTGGATACGGCAGGTGCGAGAGGAGCACCGTATCCACCGCGCTGAACACGGCCGTACTGGCGCCAATACCCAGCGCGAGCACGAGTACCGCCGACGCGGAGAATGCGGGCGCGTGAAGCAGACTGCGCACCGCGTAGCGGACGTCCTGCGCGAACTCCCCGATCCAGCGCACGCCACGGGCATCGCGATGCGCTTCCTTGTACCGCTCCATGCCGCCGAATGCAACGAGCGCGCGGCGTCGCGCCTCGTCCGGCGCGAGCCCCTGCGTGCGCATCAGGTCATCCGCTTCCATCGCGACGTGGTGCTGCATCTCGGCGTCCAGCTCGCGCTCGAGCGCCGGCCCGTGGATGAGCGCGCGAACGCGGCGCGCCATCCGGTTCAGCCACTGGCGCATACGGCCCTCCCAGGGGTTCACGTGGCCTTGAGCACCCGGTCCACGGCGCCGGAGAAGAGCCGCCACTCGGATCGCTCGCTGGCGAATTTCTTCTTACCGGCCGCCGTGAGCGTATAGAACTTCGCGCGCCGTCCTTCAGGGCTTACCCCCCACTCGGCGCGAATCAATCCCTGATCCTCGAGGCGATAGAGCGCGGGATAGAGGCTCCCCTGCCCGACGTCCAGCACCTCGCTCGAGAGCTGGCGAATGCGCTTGGAGATGCCCCAGCCGTGCAGCGGGCCCAGTACGAGCGTCTTGAGGATCAACAGGTCCAGGGTGCCCTGGAGCAGGTCGGCGCGGTCATTCATGGAGTAATCCTCACTGGCATTCATGCCTTGGCATCCGACAACAAGGGTAGGGCTGCTGTTGTCGGATGTCAAGGTATCGATCCGGCGGGCGCACGAGAGCCCGGCACGGTTGCCGCGAGGCTGACTCTTGACGGGCACGCGGCCGGGATCAATTAGTGCACGTCACCCGTGCGCCCTGTTGCCGGTCCGGCGATCGTCGGCACCCCGACGGCCGGACGTCATCCTTCACGCGGAGCGTCCCATGTTTCTGATCCGGGAGATCATGTACTGCAAACCGGGCAAGGTGCGCCCGATGGTCGAGAAGTTCATCGCGATGTCCAGGCTGGGTGAGAAGCAGGGCATGCCGCGCATGCGCATCATGACCGACTTCTGCGCCGAGGCGTACTGGACGGTGGTGGCGGAAATGGAGGTGCCGGACCTGGCGGCATTCGAGAAGATGATGGCGTCGCCGTCGGGGTCGCCGGACGACATGAAGCAGATGGAAGAGATCATGAAGGGGTATCACGATCTCGTGGACCGGGGAAAGCGGGAGATCTACCGGATCGAAGGCTGATCGCCGCCGTGCGGTCGCGCCGCCGCTGGCGCGGCGCGATCGACATGGTGTTCCGTCACGGAGTGATCATGATCGCACGGACCTGGCACGGGCGCGTGCCCGCTGAAAAATCGGATGCCTATTATGCGTATCTCCTCCGTACCGGCTTGAGTGCATACGCAGCCACGCCGGGCAATCGCGGCGTGCACGTGTTGCGCCGCACCGACCAGGGTGTCACGCACTTTCTGCTTCTCACGTACTGGGACTCGGTGGACGCCATCAAGGCGTTCGCCGGAGAGGACTACACGGTCGCGCGATATTATCCGGAAGATGACGACTTCCTGCTCGAGCGCGAGCCGTTCGTCACGCACTACGAGGTGCTCGCGGCGTCTCCCGGGTCAGCGGCCTGACGGACGCGGGCCGGCGGGAGGACCGAAGAGCCGCCCGTCCCAGATCACGTCAAAGGGACGCTGCGGGTGGATGTGCGTCGCGTCCGGGTGCGCGGGATTCAGGATGTAGTTCCACTCTTCCGGCTGTCCCGGCACGGAGGGAACGAGCAGGACGGCGGTCCGACCTTCGGCGACCCATGCATCGCCGAAGGCCCGGGCGACGGACGAGCCCTCGAGCTCCCAGCCCGGATGCGCGGGCGGGTTGAACGCTTCCGCCGGCAGATCATCAGGGACCTCGATCCGCAAGGCGTGATGCGGGCCGGGCAGCGCGAGCCGCCCGCGATGCACCAGGATCTCGAGAATGGCCGTGGCGTAGTGCTCCGCCGCGTAGATCACGGGCACGCCGGGCGATGTCCATCTCCCGCCGGCGCGCACCGCTCCGGCGACGTCGTAGAGGGCGTGCCGCTTCTTGCCAACGCGATAGATGACGGGCACGCAATCACACGGGCAGACTGAACTCGAGGCGCCAGAGCACGTCCTCCACGCGACGTGCGCCGAGATCGCTGACGGCGAGATCGATCGGCGCGCGACCGTCCAGCAGCGGGTGGGGCGATGTGAGGAACTGTTGCGCTTCGGCCTGCGACTCGAGCACGTGCTCGGCGAGTGCGGTCACGCGCGCCATGCGTTCGAGACGTTCGCTCTCCTCGGGGCTGAGGACGCCGGATCGTTCGCGCCGGAGCAGGGTGGTGCGCGGGGCGATGAGCCGTTCGACGCGCGCGCGTTCAGCGGCGGGGTAGTGCGCGCTCACGCGGCGGAGGCTCTGCAGCGGCAGGCCACGCAGCACGAGCGCGCTGAGCTGCGCGAGGGTGCTGACCTGCACGCGCAGCACGCGGCGTCCGCCGAGTGTGGCGACGACGGTTTCGAGGGCGGGGTAGCGGGTCATGGGCCGTGGCTCCGGCTGTCCAGTTGGAACTGAAAGTTAGTCCATTTGGTCAACGCGCGCAATCCGCTGCAAACGCAGCGATGCGTCGCTCGAACAGGTCGTCGAAGGACATGTCGCGGGTTCTCTCGACCAGCATTGATCCGGCGATGGTCGGATCGAGCATCCGCCATCGGAGGGGAACGTCTCTCGGGAGCTCCTTCGCGTGACTCAGCCCGTCTTGGCGCGCAACCCCTCGAACAGGGCCATCCCCGCCTGCCGCGCGTGCCGTTCGGCGTCGCCGGTCGAGACCCCGAGGAAACTCACGCGCTGGTCGAGCACGAGGGTCGTCAGGCCGTGCACCAGCGACCACGCCGCGAGCGCCTGATCGCGGACGACCCCCCGGCGGACCTGGCCCGAAGCGTGGCCGCGCTCCAGCACGCCGGTCAGCACCGCGAAGGTCGAGTCGCTGGCCGCTTGGAGGGCGGGGTAGCGCGCCTTCTCGGCCAGCTCGGCCCCGAACATCAGGCGGTAGTGCGCCGGGTGCTCGACCCCGAACCGGACGTAGGCGGCGGCGATGCCGGCGAAAGCCTGGCGCGCCGAGCGCGGCTGCCCTCGAGCGGCGGCCTCGAGCGTCTGCCTGAGCGACTGGAACCCGAGCGCCGCCACCTCGGCGAGCAGCGCTGACTTGTCCTCGAAATGGTTGTACGGGGCCATGTGGCTCACGCCCGCCCGGCGCGCAACCTCGCGCAGCGTGAAGTTCCACGCGCCCTCCTCGGTGACCATGCTGAGCGCCGTGTCGATCAGAGCGCGCCGGAGATCGCCGTGATGGTAGGGCGCGGCGGCCAGCACGGGCGCGGTTGACGGGGTCCGGGGCTTGGGCATGGGCTTCCTCAAGGGAAAATGTTTACAGAGGATATTGACAATGGAAACATTGCAGTCGATATTGACATTGTAAATATCGGCTGGTTCGTCAGCCCATGCAACCCCGCTGGGGCAACTCGACCGCCAGTACAACTCCGAAGGAGGCACCCCATGTCTCGCACCACTCGCTTCCACTCGCACCGGCTGCTCATCGTGACCGGCCTCGTCCTGATCGGCCTGGCCGCGTGGGCCGCGACAACCCCGGCGCAGCGCCCGGCACCCGACCGGGCGCTCCACAACCGAATTCCCGCCGCCGCGTATCGTGTGGTTGCCCCGGAGAAGCAGTCTCCGGCCGCCATCGAAGGCGATCGGGCCAGGGGCGCGTACTTCGCCGAGTTCACCGGCGTCGGCGCCGAAGGGCGCGACATGGTCTGGCGCGGCGCCGTTACGGGTGTCGCAGCCGGCGAGCTGACGGTCCGGCTCGCCCACGTGGGTCGGGATGTCGACACTGCGAAGCCGACGTGGCCGGTCGAAGGCATCATTTTCCTCTCGGGTAAGGACCCGCAGCGCGCGTTCGCCGCCGAGGTGCATGGCACGATCGACTGGCGCACGAAGCGCATGAAGCTCGCGGGCGAGATCTCGGTGGGCCATATGCGGGGCGCGCACATTGAGCAGACAGCCGACCTCATGAACTACGATCTCTCAGGCGAACTGCGCCTCACACGGGCGACGCTCGCTGCCGACCAGTAGCCGCCTGATGCGCACGATGGACGCGATGAACGTATTTCGGCCGCACCCCTCGGCCCTCTCATCCGGTGGTGCCGAGGGCGGTCGCAACCACAGGAGAGGGACCCCCATGCCATACAGTTACTTGCATCGCCTTCCCGGCGCCCAAGCCGCCGCTGGCCCTACAGAAGCTGTCTCCGGACAAATTGCAAGCTGGACAGAGGAGCCGATATCGGCCGCGCCGCTCCGCTGGGCGCCGAACCTCGCGGTCCATTACGCCAGCGTGGGCGGCATGCGGATCCGCTACCTGATGGCGGGAAGCGGACCGGCCGTCGTGCTGTTGCACACGCTGCGGACGCAGCTCGACATGTTCCAGAAGGTCATCCCGGAACTGGCCACACACTTCCGGGTCTACGCCCTGGACTACCCTGGGCATGGCCACGCGGATGCACCGGATGCGGACTACGCGGCGGAGTTCTTTGTCGCGTCCGTGGCGGGATTCCTGGACCGGCTGAACATCCAGTCTGCCGTGCTGGCCGGCGAGTCGATCGGCGGCACGATCGCCCTGCTGCTCGCCGCGCGGCACAACCCACGCGTCCGTGGCGTGGTAGCGGTCAATCCCTACGACTACGATCGCGGCCGCGGCCTGCGCCGAAGCTCCGCGTTGGCGAACGTGGTGCTCGGCATCACTGCCGTGCCGATCCTTGGCGACATGCTCACGAGACGCGCGCCATTACCGGCGGTCAAACGCATTCTGGAGGGCGGCGTAGCCCGGAAGAATTCCTTCCCGCCAGAATTGCTTCAGGAACTATACGAAAGCGGGAAGCGACCGGGCCACTCGCGCGCGTTCGTGCAGCTCGTGCGTCACTGGCCCAGTTGGGAGCAAGCACGTGCCGAGTACGGGAACATCGTCCTGCCGGTGCTCCTGCTCTACGGCGACCACGACTGGTCCCGCGACGCCGAGCGTGAGGCCAATCATCGAGCTATCCCGGGCTCGCGCATGCGCGTCGTGAAGGATGCCGGACACTTCCTCGCCCTCGATGCCCCGGGCGCGTTCGTGCAAGCGGTCGTAGACCTCGATGCGCGCCGGGTGGAGTAGCGTTCCCCGGTCGCACGTCGGTGTGCTCGATCAGTCATTCATTGATGAGCGTTGCCCGTACCTTTGACCAGGTCCATCCAGTGACGTAGCTGGTGCGGAGCGTCTCGTTGTGCTCCGCCCGAATCGCGTTTTCCGAGGGACTCTCAGTGGCGTACCTGCCGAATCCCACGGTGCGCATCTCCTCCTCCATGATCCCGCTGTCGCCGTCGGGCATGAGATCATCGCCGATGCCCCGATAGCAGGAGCCCTGCAGATAGTGACTGGCATGCACGAGCTCGTGCGCCAGCGCAATGAATGCCGGCCGCGGCGGGTTGCCCGGCGACGCGTGATCCCAGGTCACCACCGCGCTCGACCCGGAGCCTCCTACATAGCGCTTTACCGATCCTCGAGGCCCGTCGGCATCGAGCCACTGGCCCACGACAATGTTCATGTTGGACAGCAGCTTCTTTGCAAAACCCTGTTCACCTCCCGCCAGCCCGACGGGAAGCTGGATGAGGCGGCGGAATTCATTCGACGTATCGTCCACGGGAGCCGCCATCGCGAGCGATCCGAAATCGATCACGACTTTCTTGTGCGCACCGCAGTTATCGCTGATGGTCTTCAACAGCGCCGCCCCGACGGGTTTGCTCGCGATCATCTGGAGAGCCTGCTTCGTCTCGCCAATGTAGTCGTCAGGCACCCAGGTCTTTCCGCGGTACGTATCCGCCCCGATGAAAATGCCGGGGAACGCCGCGTTCCAGGGCAGCGGTTCCACGAGGTGCCGCGCCTGATTGACCTGACTCGTCAGATCGCTGACGGCACCCACATGGTCGCGAATGGTGTTCAGCGTGCCGTTCTTCGTCTTCTTCCGCACCCAGGCGTTGAGCACGATCCCGAGTCCTTCAAGCATGTCGGGAGTCTTGCTCGTCTCCCACACCTGCACCATGCGATCCACCGCCTGGAGGCCGCCATCCCCGTCGCTGCGCGCCTTGTCACCCTTGCCGAGTGTCTTCTTCCGGTTCGTGCGGCTGAGCCATTCGTTGTAGCTCATGATGGTTGGTATGACGGGCATTCCCGACCTCCGTGCGGTGAACGATTTCGCCATCGGAACCACCTGCACCGTCCTCGAGGATCTCTTCGCGGCCAGTCGCGTCGGGTCTCCAGAGACGGGTGAGGGGAGGAGAAGCGTATCATTGAGGCGGCGCGTACGACAGTGGTGGGATGGGGAGCGCGGCATCCTGGCGTGCTGCCCTCTGATCGACGTTCTCACGCCATTCCGGAGTGACCGCCGAAGGCCGTCTCATCGGCATCTGGTACTTCACTGCCGAGTGCGCCATCATAGGCGCCATGCCACGCACCCCCCTCTTTGGCCTGGTGCAGCGGTCGCTCCGTGTCGCGCAACTCGCCCGGGCGCGCGAGGAGCCGCTGGATGAGGTGACCGATCGCGTGCTCGCGGTGTCCCGAACGGCCGACACACGCGCCACCATGTCCCGCCGCAGATTCGTTGCCGTGAGCGCCGCTGCGTCCGCCGCGCTCGCGCTCGACGCGTGCCTCCCGCGTCGCGGCAGCGGCACCGGTCTCCCCGCACCACGTCGTGATGTCGAGCCCGTGCTCATCATCGGCGCCGGCATCGCGGGCCTCACCGCCGCGTATCGGCTGCGCCAGCACGGCGTGCCGGTCCGCATCATCGAAGCGCAACAGCGCGTGGGCGGCCGCATGTTCTCGCTCCGCGACGCCTTTGCTGATGATCAGGTGTGTGAACTCGGCGGCGAGCTTATTGACTCCAATCACGCGAGCATCCGGGCGCTGGCACAGGAACTGGGCATCGAGCTGGATGATCTGCGGCAGACGGACGCAGGATTCGACGCCGATGTGTGGTGGGTCGGCGGCGCGCGCCGCACGACCGGCGAAGTCATTCGCGCGCTGGCGCCCGTGACCGCGCAGCTCGGCGTGGACTGCAAGGCGTGGCCCGACGACTTCGACCCCACGTACCACAATTCGTCTGGCGCGCAGGCGCTCGACCGGATGACCATCGCCGAGTGGCTCGACCGCGCCGGCGTGAGCGGGTGGGCGCGCGAACTCCTCGACGCGGCGTTCACCACGGAATACGGCATGCCGCTGGACAGCCACTGGCGGTGCGCACGCGCTCGAGCTGGGACACGGCACCGCGGAAGATCAGGCGCGCACCATGGTCGCCGATCTCGATCGAATTTTTTCTGGCTCACGCGCCGCGCACGACGGCATGAAGGCCGTTCGCTTTCAGTGGCCATCCTTTCCCTGGACGCTTGGCAGCTACGCCGGATATCTGCCGGGTCAGTCGACCTCGATTCGCGGTGCCGAAGGCGAGCCGGTGGGGCGGCTGTTCTTTGCGGGCGAGCACTGCTCGCTCGCATCGCAGGGATTCATGAACGGCGGCTGCGAAACCGGGGAAACGGCAGCCAGGGAGATTCTCGCCAGTTTGCGCGTTGCCGTCGCGACGCCGGTACGGCGACTGATCGCCGTGTAGCGCGGGCGGGTTGAGAGCTGCACGGCGGTGACATCCAAAGCGAAGTGTCCCGCCCCCACTCTCACTTCCACGCCTCCGTCGGCACATCCTCTGGCGGTTGCAACGACTGCACGTACGTCACCAGCTTCCACACCGCCTCCGTGTTGGCAATGCCGCCATACGCCGGCATCCCGTGCGGCCGCCCGTACCAGATGGACTGGAAAATCTCCCCGTCCGCGGCGCCGTAGCGCCAGCGTCCGTCCGCCAGGCTCGGCCCGACCCATCCGGTCGCGCCGCCTCCGTGACACCCGTCGCAGTTCATCGAGCTGAAGAGCGCCTCGCCCTGCTTCGCCGACCTGGCGTCGCCCTGATAGGGATTCGTGATGATCGCGCCGGGCGGCTGCACGCCGCCCGCCGCAACATGCTCGTCATGCCGCACCGCTGGCGGCGCCGCGCCGGCCCGGATAAGCTCCGTACTGCCTGTCACTGCCGGTGTGCGCGCGCCCTCGTGCTGCCGGCACCCGACAACGAGCAGTGCAGCAAGCACGACGCTCCCCGCCGTGGCTCCTACAGCCCGAATATCCATACCATGCCACCCTGGCTCGTGTATCGGGCGATGTCCTGCATGAAATCCGCGGGCGGGCGCACATCCGCCGGGTCGTCCGACCGCACGTCGCCCGCGAGCAGAAACCAGTCGCCCCCGATCCCGGCGTAGATCGCGACGTACTGCCTGCCGTCCGGTCCCGTGTACGTGATCGGATTCCCCACGATGCCCGAGCCCACCTTGAATTTCCACAGCGGTTTGCCGCTCCGGGCATCGACCGCCTTGAACCATCCGTCGAGCGTGCCGTAGAACACCACGCTTCCGCCGGTCGCGAGCACGCCGCTCCACACGGGGTATTTCTCCCTGATCTCCCACACCCTCCGGCCCGTCGCGGCATCCCACGCGATGAACGCGCCCATGTTGCCGCCGGGCCCCGCATGATAGGGCGTGGTCGCGCCAATGTATGGGGTCCCACGGATGTGCGCGGCCTGTGTGGCCGCGTAGTCCATGCACATGTTGTTGGTGGACACGTAGAACAGTCCCGTGCGCGGCGAATACGCGGCCGGTGACGCGGGGCTCTTGCCGCCCTCGAGCGTGGGGCAGATGTTCTTCACGTTCCCCTTCGATGCGCCGGTCATCTTGCTCGAGTCCAGCACTGGCCGGCCGGTCTTCAGATCCACGCCCTTCGCCCAGTTCACCTCCACGAACGGCTTCGCGACGAGCACTTCCCCTGTCGCGCGATCAATGGTGTACGCAAAGCCGTTCTTGTCGAAGTGGACGAGCACCGTGCGCTTCCGCCCGCCAATGGTGAGGTCCGCGAGAATCATCTCCGACACCGCGTCGTAGTCCCACCCGTCGTGCGGCGTGAACTGGTAGGCCCACACGAGCGATCCGTCCTCGGGTCGGCGCGCCAGCACACTGTTCGTCCACTTGTTGTCGCCCACGCGCTGCTCGGCGTTGTACGGCGCCGGATTGCCCACGCCGTAGTACACGAGGTCGAGCGACGGATCGTACGACATCCACCCCCACACCGGTCCGCCGCCGATCTTCCACGCGTCCTTCGGCCAACTCGTGAGCGCGAGCTGCGTGCCCGTATCGTAGAACGGCTTGAACACGCCGGGCTTCACCAGCACCAGGCTGTCGGGACCTGTGTTGTACGCGGTCCACGCGATGTGCCCCGTGGCGAGATCCAGCCCTTTCGTCCATCCATGAATGCCGAATTCGCCGCCCGAGGCACCAACGATCACGCGGTTCCCCACGACGAAGGGCGCGACGGGCGTCGTCTCTCCCTGGGCGAGGTCCGCGATCTGCGTCTTCCACACCTCGCGCCCCGTGTTCGCGTCGATCGCCACGGTGTGACCGTCCAGCAGGTTGTAGATGATCTTCCCGTTCACGTAGAACGCGCCGCGGTTGATCGCATCGCAGCAGGCCATGCCCACCGCGTTCGGATTCACAGCGGGCCGGTACTTCCACTTGAGCGGATAGCCCTCGCGCGCGAGGTCGAAGGCGTAGAGCACGTTGGGATACGGGGTGACCACATACATGGTGTTGTTCACCACGATGGGCTGTCCCTCGTGTCCGCCCAGCACGCCGGTAGAGAAGGTCCACACGGGTCGCAGCCCATTGACGTTCCCGGCGTCGATTCGCGCGAGCGGGCTGAATCGAGTGGCGGAGTTGTCGCCCGCGGGCATGGTCCACTCGCCGGCGCGCGGCGCTGTCGGAGTGGAGGGCGTCTGAGCCCGCCCGACCGCAGCGGAAAGGATCGCCGCAGCGATGATGAGTGGTAGCTGCCGGCTGCGTTGCCCTCGACAGGTGCGGGTCATCCCGTGGCTCCAGGCTGCGACGCCTACCACCATACAGCGGGAGCGTCAATCATTCCACCACCGCCACCACCAGCGCAGCCACGCCGGCGCCCGGCGCAGAGCGACGTGTACACCGGGATCACCCACGAGCTGGAAGGCGGCCCACTCGCGCGGTGGTGCACCGCTGTGCATCGCGCGCACCTCCGCGTCGCGCAGCGCGCCGGCCACGTCCAGTCCGCGCGCGAGGCCATCGTAGAACTCCGTCATCAACGACACCGTCCGCCGGTCGCTCACCGGCCACTCGCTGGCCACCACCGACCGCGCGCCCGCCTGCAGCAGCGGCGCGGTGAGTCCGCGCACTCCTTCGCCGCCCAGGATCACGCCGGTAGCGGTCCGACAGGCGGAGAGCACCACCACATCCGCGTCAAGATGCAGCGCCGCGAGATCGCCGGGTGTGACGAAGCCATCGTCGTGCGGACCGGGCGAGAGCGCCAGCCGCGTGTGCGCGAGCACGTTCTCATCCACCACCGCGTGCGTCGCGAAGTGAATGATGCTGAAGCGCTGCAGCGGCGCAGTCTCGAGAAAGGCCTTGCTCGCCGCCGCGCCGAGTCGCAGCACGGCATCGGGCGCAAAATGGGCGATGTCCCGCACTTCCCCCCTGCTGCCGGGTAGTGGTGGCGGCGCGCCGGGGCCGGACGCAAAGCCGGGATCGCCAAACGCCAGCAGTCGCGCGGGACGCGTATCCGCGGCGCGCTGCCACAGCGTCGTCGCGACCGCGGCGGACGGCGCCATGGCCACAGCGTACCGCTCGATGAGCCAGTGGCCGTCGTGCATGGCCAGAGCGGGGAAGGGCACGCCGTACAGCGCACCATCGGAAACGATGACCAGGTGCGTGACCGTTGACGGCAGCGTCGCGAGTGCCGGTGCAAGGATGGCATCCCCGAGCTGCCGCGCGAGCGCGCCAGGCGCGTGGCCCGACGCGATCAATGCGTTGAAGCGCGCGATCGCCGGGCCTAACGAGTCAGTGGACGCGAGAATGTGCACCCCGATTCCGCCGCGCGTGATCACGAAGAGAGTCGTTGGCTGTCCCGCCGTGCCCGCGACGTATTCGAGCAGCGCGGTGTTTGCGTGGGGAATGGCGCGCTGCACGTCCGCGGCCGTGAGAGCGGGCGGATCGGCGGTCCCGACAGACGACATGGTGTCGTCGTGCGCGCGCAGCGCGGCCGCCCGTGCCAGCTCATCGCGCAGCTCGCGCGCGCGACGGTGCTCGGCCAGTTCGAACGCGGACTGCACGCGCCCAGCGCGGGCGACGCCCGCGATGATGGCCGGGGCGGCCGGTCCGCGTCCGCCGAACGGATCACGCAGTTGAAACGCCTGCAGGCGCAACGCATGGTCGTCGAGCGTCGCACGCCAGCTGTCGAGCTGGCGGCTCGCGGCGTGCAGCATCTGCTCGGCGCCGGTGGTATCGCCCTGCTGGAGCAGCACCTCGGCAAGGGTGGCCTGCGTGAGATAGCGGCGACTGCTCTGGTCCGGCGCCAGCGAGGCGAGATCCTGGTGCAACAGGCGGCTCGCCGACGGCAGATCGCCGCGACGGAGTGCCACCACGCCATCGTAGAATGCGAGTCCGTCCTCCCAGCCGGTGCCGCCGCCCGCGCTCAGCGCCGTGCGCCCCGCCGCCAGCTCGTGAGTCGCCGTGTCGAAGTCGCTGCCGCGCACCGCGACGTCCGCGAGACCCAGGCGCGCGTTCGCAATGGCAAGAAGCTGCCGGTCCTTCGTGGCCCACCCGAGCAGCTGACTGTACAGCGCATGCGCATGCGCCGTGTCACCGACCTCCAGCGCAACCTGCGCGCGAAACCCCATGGCGGTGGCGAGTCCCCACGTGTCATTCGTAGCCGTGAACAGGCGGGCGGCGCGCGCAGCCTGCTGATCGGCTGACCGGAGGTCGTGCACGCCGAGTGAAATCTGACTGAGGTTCACCAGTGCCCAGCCCAGCGCCGACTGGTTGCCGGACACGCCGGCCTCCGTTACCGCTTCCTGCAGCAGGCGCTGCGCCGGCCCGTAGCTTCCCATGCTCACCTGCAGATAGCCGTGCCACTGCAGGAGCGACGCCAGTGCCGAGTGCTGATGCGCGCGCCGCATCAGGGCTTCCGCGCGTGTCAGCTCGCGGCTCGCCCCACCCAGATCGCCCTGGCGCACGAGGTCGATGCCCACCACCTGTATGCAGCGGGCCTCCACGCTGTTGTCGCCCCCCGTGCGCGCGAGCGCCGCGCCCGCCTGTGCCATCTCGCGCGCGCCCCGGCCGCCCGTCCGCGCAATGAGAGCGGCGCGCTCACAGCGGAAATGCGCGACCAGCGCCGGATCGTCGTCGGGAACGAACGCCGCCACGCTGTCCAGTGTCGCCACCTCCGCCGCCGTCCCCATGGTGCGGCCGCGCGCCGCGGAGAGGCCGAGCATCGCCCGCGCGCGGGCGTCGGCATCGCCAATGCTGCGGGCCTGCATGGCTGCGCGCGCGAACCATTCCTGAGCCGACGCAAAGTCGCCGCGGCTCATGAGCGCGTTCGCACGACCCTCACTGGCATAGGGAGCGTACACGTCCGGTGCCCCGGAGGTGGAGTTCGTGAGTCGTGCGAACAGGCTGTCTGCGCGCGGGAAGCGATAGGTGAGGCGGGCCAGCGTAGCCAATCCCAGAAGGGCTGCCCGGTCGCTGGCATTGTGTTGCGCACGAGCCATCCAGCGCGACTCGACGGCGGCCGTGCTGTCCCCCTGCACCGCACGGGCCGCGGCGAGCAAAACGGCGCGCGGACTCTCCCCCCCAGGGGGTGAGAACTGCTGCAGTATCAGAAGAACGGCGGCGACGCCGCGGACAACGGGCATGGACCGCTATCTATAGACCCGCGCGTTTCGCGCGGCAAGGTTGGGAGCGCATCTTGCAAGAGTATGACCCAGCGAGCACAGTCATGACGGAGCCCATGCTTCCAGGCTCCAGTTGCCCAAACCGGACGGAGTGTCTATGACAACCCCCAGCGCTGGCCACTGCATTTTCTGCGACATCATCCAGGGTGGTGCGGAAGTCTCAATGTGTTACGAGGACAGTGTGGCACTGGCGTTCATGGACATTCAGCCCGTGAACGCGGGACACACGCTGGTGGTGCCGCGGAATCACTACGAATCGTTTCTGGACCTGCCGCACGACGTGGGGATGCACCTGTTCGAGGTGGCGATGGAGATCGCGCCGGTGGTGCGGCGCGTATCTGGGCTGGAGGGGACAAACCTGATCATCTCGAGCGGCGCCGAGGCGGGGCAGGATGTCTATCACTTTCACATCCACCTCATTCCGCGGCGCGCGGGCGACGGGTTCGACGTGCCGCTTCCGTTCGCCGGCTCCGTCATGCCGGAGCGCACGCAGCTCGACGCCATGGCGGCGCGCATCATTGCGCAGCTGCGGGACCCAATGCGAGCGAAGGTGGTGGCGGTGTAGATGGGAGTCGGATCCCGCTTACCCCACCGTGGTATTCTCCGTCTTCTCCGCCCACTTCAGATACCTGAGGTACCCCGCGTAACTGAATCGTCTGCGATCCGCTCCCACACCGAACTCCGGGTTGTAATCCTTCCGGACTTCAGCGAGCGGGCGAATCGCGTTGTCGCCCCGCCAGGCAGGTTCGAAGAGATATTCCTTGCCGTCTCTCCGAAATACGATCCACGCATGACGGCTGTCTCCCTCCAGCATCGGCATCGTGCGTCCCACGACGAGGTCGGCGTCGATGCCCATCTCCACGAGCTTCCGCCATGCCCACAGCGCGAAGTCCTCGCAGTCACCCCGTCGCAATTGTTCGAACGTGCGCGGATGCTGCCAGAAGTCCGGCTCCTGAAACAGGTTCGTGTCGCTGGCGTACTCGCAGCCCGCGAGCCACGCCCGGATCTCCGCGATGGACCGTGCTTCGACCGCGCTCTCGCCTTCGAAGTACCAGGAGAAATCCTTGCGCGAGCCCGAGCCGAACGCCTTGAGCGGCGCGGCGTAGCTCAGATGCCCCCACGGGTCCGACTCGGGGGAGAGGCGGATCGCCAGATGCAGGACCGGGCTCAGCGCCCAGCGGAGAAAGGGATTGGTCATTCAGGAGAAGGACTTCGGCGGTGCGGGAGGATCGGATATCGCGGGCGACAGGGCTGACGCCCAGCCGTAAGATGTCACCGCGCGCCGCGAACGGCAAAGTGCCGTCGCCAATTCCGGACAGCGCTGCGGTTGACAAGTCAACCCGGAATGTGCAACTCGGA
>Ga0207661_10000784_pt1 | contig 20686 bp, 19 predicted proteins | sample KBSC713LmetaG_FD_184337 | JGI IMG/M metagenome (GOLD analysis project Ga0207661, IMG submission 184337) | Corn rhizosphere microbial communities from Kellogg Biological Station, Michigan, USA - KBS C7.1-3L metaG (SPAdes) (version 2) | ecosystem: Host-associated > Plants > Roots > Rhizosphere ...
CGCCGTCATCACCGTCCCCGCCTACTTCAACGACGACCAGCGGCAGGCGACCAAGGACGCCGGCAAGATCGCCGGCCTCGAGGTGAAGCGGATCATCAACGAGCCGACCGCCGCCTCGCTCGCCTACGGCCTCGACAAAGAGGAGGCCGATCACTCGATCCTCGTCTTCGACCTCGGCGGCGGCACCTTCGACGTCTCGGTGCTGGAAATCGGCGACGGCGTATTCGAGGTGAAAGCGACCGCCGGCGACAACCACCTCGGCGGCGACAACTGGGACAAAGCGATCGTCGAGTGGCTGGTGGCGGAGTTCAAACGCGACCAGGGCGTCGATCTCTCCCAGGACAAAAACTCGCTGCAGCGCCTCTACGAGGCGGCGGAGAAGGCGAAGATCGAGCTCTCCTCGACCCAGGAGACGCAGATCAACCTGCCCTTCATCACCGCCGTCGAGGGGCAGCCGAAGCACCTCGACCTCAAGCTGTCGAGATCCAAGCTGAACGAGCTGACCGGCGACCTGCTCGACCGCGTGGTCGGGCCGGTGAAACAGGCACTTGCCGACGCCGACACCGCGGTCGACCACGTCGTCCTCGTCGGCGGCATGACCCGGATGCCGGCCGTCCGCGAGAAGGTCAAAGAGCTGACCGGCAAGGAGCCCCACCAGGGCGTCAACCCGGACGAGGTCGTCGCCGTCGGCGCCGCGATCCAGGCCGGCGTGCTGGCCGGCGACGTCAAGGACGTGCTGCTGCTCGACGTCACCCCGCTGACCCTCGGGATCGAGACCAAAGGCGGCGTGATGACGAAGCTGATCGAGCGCAACACGACGATCCCGACGAAGAAGTCGGAGGTCTTCTCGACCGCCGACGACAACCAGCCCTCGGTCGAGATCCACGTCCTCCAGGGCGAGCGCGAGATGGCCAGCGGCAACAAGAGCCTGGGCAAATTCCAGCTCACCGGGATCCCCCCGGCGCCGCGCGGCATCCCCCAGATCGAGGTCACCTTCGACATCGACGCCAACGGGATCATCAACGTCAGCGCCACCGACAAAGGCACCGGCAAAGAACAGAAGATCGAGATCAAATCCGGCTCCGGCCTCTCCGACGAGGAAATCAACCAGATGGTCTCCGACGCCGAGTCGCATGCCGACGAGGACCGCAAGCAGCGGGAGCTGGCGGAGGCGAGGAACCTTGCCGAGAACTCGGCCTACCAGGCGGAGAAAGCGATCGAGGAGGCCGGCGACAAAGTCGACGAGGACGCAAAGGAGCAGGTGCGCTCGGCGGTCAAGGACGTCCGCGACTCCCTGGAGAGCGGCTCCAAAGAGGAGCTCGACTCCAAGGTCGAGGCCCTCAACAGCGCGATGACGAAAGTCTCCGAGCAGATCTACGCCGCGGCTTCGGCCGAGGCAGCCTCCGAGGGGCCGACCGAGAACGGTGCTGCCTCCGACGAGGAGGAGGTCGTCGACGCCGAGGTGGTCGATGAGGAGGGCAAATGAGGCCTACTCAGGACGAGCTTCGGGACGAGGGGGATCGGCCCGCGGGTCCTGTCTCCGATGCCGGGCTCTCCCTAACGGGAGAGTCCTCGGCATCGTCGCCACCCGCGGGAGATGCGTCTGAGTCCGAGGCTCAGGCCGTCGAGGCTGACTTCGAGAAGCTGCTGGCTGACGCCAACGAACAGAAAGCGGAGTACCTCGAACTGGCTCGGCGGACCAAGGCTGACTTCGAGAACTTTCGTAAGCGGGCCGCCTCGGATGTGCAGGCGGCCCAGTTGCGGGGGAGGATCGAGGTGGCTCGGGAAGTGATCGACGCGGTCGACAACCTCGAGCGGGCGCTGGAGGCGGAGGCCGATGATGGCGACGGGCTTCGGGCCGGTGTCGAGATGGTGCTGAAGGGACTTCGCGAGACCCTGGATCGGAATGGGATCGACGTAGTCGATCCGAAGGGGGAGAAGTTCGATCCCAACCGGCACGAGGCCCTTTCCACCCAGCCGGCCGAGGGCACCGAGAGCGGAGTCGTCGTCGAGGTCCTGCAGAAGGGCTATGCGCTCGGCGACCAGCTTGTCCGCCCGGCCCGCGTCGTGGTGAGCGCGTAAGGAGAGAGTTGGCTGACGAGCTCTACAAGACGCTCGGCGTCTCCAAGAAGGCGACCGACGAGGAGATCAAGAAGGCCTACCGGAAGCTCGCCCGGAAGTACCACCCTGACCGCAACCCGGACGACAAGGAGGCGGAGGAGAAGTTCAAGGAGATCTCCGCCGCCTACGACGTCCTCGGCGATCCCGAGAAGCGCAAGGAGTACGACGAGGGCGGCGTCTTCGCCGGCTTCGGCCCCGGCGGTGGCGGGGGGGCGCCCTTCGGCGCCGGCCCCGGCGGCTTCGGCGGCTTCGACTTCGGCGACATCCTCGGCGGTATGTTCAACCGCGGCGGCGGCCGGGCGCAGGCGGAGCAGGTGCGCGGCCGCGACCTCGAGACCGAAGTCTCGCTCAGCTTCGACCAGGCGATCGCCGGCGCTCAGATCAGCGTCACCGTGCCGAAGTCGAGCCGCTGCCAGACCTGCCGCGGCAGCGGAGCCAAACCGGGGACCTCCCCCACCACCTGCCCGCGCTGCGAAGGCCGGGGGGTCGAAAACCAGGGCCAGGGCCTCTTCTCGATCAGCCAGCCGTGCTCGCAGTGCGGCGGTTCGGGCCAGATCGTCGAGGATCCCTGCCCGACCTGCGGGGGCTCCGGCCTCACCCAACAGACCAAGCGCTACAAGGTCAACATTCCCGCCGGGGTCAAGGACGGCACCCGCATCCGCCTCGCCGGCAAGGGCGAGGACGGGCCGCGCGGCGGACCCCCCGGCGACCTCTACGTGACCACCCGCGTCGCCTCCTCCCCAGTCTTCCAGCGCCTCGACGGCGGCAACCTCGAGGTGAGGGTGCCGATCTCGGTCGTCGAGGCGATCCGCGGCGGCACGATCGAGGTGCCGACCCTGAACGGGACGAAGAAGATCAAAGTCGCGCCGGGGACCAGGCACGGGACGGTTCAGAGACTGCGCGGCGAGGGCCCGCCAAAACCGAAAGGCTCGGGCCGCGGCGACATCCGCTACCGCCTTGAGATCGCGATCCCCGCCGAGCTGAGCGAGGAGCAGAGCGAGGCGGTCGAGAAGCTCGCCGAGACCTTGAACGGGTCCGACCCGCGCGCCGAGCTGCTGCGCAAGGCGGGAACTCGCTGATGGCCACCTACCGTCGCCGCGTCAAAGCCACCTTCGACGAAGAGCAGGGGGTGTTCATGATCTCGGTCGCCGCCGAACTGGCGGAGATGCACCCGCAGACGCTGCGGATGTACGAGCAGCGGGGCCTGATCGCGCCGAAGCGCTCGCCGAAGAACACCCGCCTCTACTCCCAGCGCGACGTCGAGCGGCTGCGGCGGATTCAGGAGATGACCGCCGAGGGGCTGAACCTGGCCGGGGTGGAAATGGTGCTGGCGCTGGAAAACCAGGTGCAGCGGCTGCGCGCCGAGGTGGCGCGGCTGCGCAAGCGGCTAGAGGAAGGAGAGGAGAGCTGATGCAGGCGGACAGGTTCACCGAGAAATCGCGCGAGGCGGTGGCGGCGGCCCAGGAGCTGGCGCGGGCCCGGAGCAACTCCGAGATCGCCTCCGCCCACCTGCTGCTGGCGCTGCTCGACCAGGCCGAAGGGATGGCGATCCCGGTCCTGCAGCGGGTCGGCAGCGACCCCGCGACGGTGCGGGCGCAGGCCGCCGAGGCGGTCGGCAAGCTGCCCACGGTCAGCGGCGGCGGCGAGCCACAGATGTCCTCCAACCTGGCGCGCGTCCTCCGCGGCGCCGAGCAGGAGATGGCGAAGTTCGGCGACAGCTACATCACCGTCGGCCACCTGCTGCTGGCGCTGGCCGAGGACGGCTCCGGCGTCTCCGACCTGCTGCCCGGCCGCGAGGAGCTGGAGCGGGCGGTGAAGGCGGTCCAGGGACCGGCGAAGGTGACCTCGCCGAACGCCGAGGACAATGCCCAGGCGCTGGAGAAATTCGGGCGCGACCTCACTGCGGAGGCGGAGAGCGGCAAGCTCGACCCGGTGATCGGGCGCGACGAGGAGATCCGCCGGGTGATCCAGGTCCTCTCCCGCCGGACCAAGAACAACCCGGTGCTGATCGGCGACCCCGGCGTCGGCAAGACCGCGATCGTCGAGGGGCTGGCCCAGCGGATCGTCAAAGGGGACGTACCCGAGAGCCTGCGCGATCGCCGGGTGATCGCGCTCGACATCGGCTCCCTGCTGGCCGGCTCCAAATACCGGGGCGAGTTCGAGGAGCGGCTGAAAGCGGTGCTGAACGAGGTCCAGCAGGCCGAGGGCCAGATCGTCCTCTTCCTCGACGAGCTGCACACGATCGTCGGCGCCGGCGCCGCCGAGGGCGCGGTCGACGCCGCCAACCTGCTGAAGCCGATGCTGGCCCGCGGCGAGCTGCGCGCAGTCGGGGCGACGACGCTCGACGAGTACCGCAAGCACATCGAGAAAGACGCGGCGCTGGAGCGGCGCTTCCAGCCGGTCCTCGTCGGCGAGCCCGACATGAACGACACGATCGCGATCCTGCGCGGGCTGAAGGAGCGCTACGAAAACCACCACGGCGTCCGCATCTCCGACTCCGCGATCGTCGCCGCCGCGACCCTCTCCGAGCGCTACATCGCCGACCGCTTCCTCCCCGACAAGGCGATCGACCTGATCGACGAGGCCGCCTCGCGGCTGAAGATCGAGATCGACTCGGTGCCGACCGAGATCGACGAGGTCGAGCGGCGTATCCAGCAGCTGGAGATCGAGCGCCAGGCGCTGAAGAAAGAGACCGACGAGGCCTCGAGGGCGCGGCTGGAGACGCTCGAGGAGGACCTGGCGAACCTGCGCGAGGAGGCCGAGGCGCTGCGGACCCGCTGGCAGAACGAGAAAGAGCCGTTGGGGCAGATCAAAGCGGCGAAGGAACAGCTCGAGGAGGCGCGGCAGGAGGCCGAGCGGGCCGAGCGCGAGACCGACCTCGAGCGGGCGGCGAAGCTGCGCTACGGCGAGATCCCCGAGTTGGAGGCGAAGGTCTCCGAGCAGGAGGCGCGGCTGGAGGAGCTGCACTCCAGCGGCGAAGTGATGCTCGCCGACGAAGTCACCGAGGAGGACGTGGCCGAGGTCGTCGCCAAATGGACCGGGATCCCGGTCAGCCGCCTGATGGAGGGCGAGGTGCAGAAGCTGATCCGGATGGAGGAGCGCCTGCACGACCGGGTGATCGGCCAGGACGAGGCGATCGCCGCCGTCTCCAACGCCCTGCGGCGCTCCCGCGCTGGGCTCTCGGACCCGAACCGGCCGATCGGCAGCTTCCTCTTCCTCGGCCCCACCGGGGTTGGCAAGACCGAGCTGGCGAAGGCGCTGGCGGAGTTCATGTTCGACTCCGAGCAGGCGATCGTCCGCCTCGACATGTCCGAGTACATGGAGAAGCACACGGTGGCCCGACTGATTGGCGCGCCCCCCGGCTACGTCGGCTACGAGGAGGGCGGCCAGCTGACCGAGGCGGTGCGGCGGCGGCCCTACGCGGTGGTGCTGCTGGACGAGATCGAGAAGGCCCACCCCGACGTCTTCAACACCCTGCTGCAGTTGATGGACGATGGCCGCCTGACCGACGGGCAGGGCCGCACCGTCAGCTTCACCAACACGGTCCTGATCATGACCTCGAACGTGGGCTCGGATCGGATCGTCGGGGAGCAGGTCGACGAGAAGATCCGCGAGGGGATCGAAGAGGTGCTGGCGGCGACCTTCAAGCCCGAGTTCCTCAACCGGATCGACGACACCGTGATCTTCCATCGGCTCTCGAAGGCCGACATCGGCCGCATCGTCGAGCTGCAGGTCGACCAGCTGGTCGGGCGCGTCAGTGAGCGCGGGATCGCGATCGAGCTCTCCGACGATGCCCGCACCCTGCTCGGCAACCTCGGCTACGACCCCACCTACGGGGCGCGGCCGCTGAAGCGGGTGATCCAGAAGCAGTTGGTCGACAAGCTGGCGCTGAAGATCCTCGAGGGCGAGTTCGGCGACGGTGACAGGATCCGCGTCGACGCCGCCGAAGGAGAAATCGTCTTCGAGCGGGTGCAGGCGCCCGCGGCAACCGCCGCATAACTGCTGCGCCTACTGCGTTTCGGGGCTCATCTTTGCGGCGTTTCCTGCCGAAACAAGAACCTCATATAGGTGCTCTTTAATTGGGCCAGCCACTTTAGGCTTTGGGAGAGCACAAGCAAGGCCAGATGACCGACGACCAGACCCCGATCAACGCGCACCCGCAGAGGCGCCGGCCAGAGGCCCTCGAGGACCTCTCGCTGTCACTGCGCGACAACGTGCTGTGGCGGGGCGAGGACTACTTCCGCAGCCTCGGTGAGGGCGGCCGCCTGATCGTCGCCGGCGGCGCCGTGGTCCTGGCGCTCGGGATCGGCATCGGGGGCTACGCGCTCGCATCCGGTGGGGGCGACTCGGCGCCGTCGCCGACGGTCGCGGTGAGCAGTGCCCCGGCATCGAAGCCCACGCCGGTCGAAGCCGCACCGAAGCCGGCGCCGGAACCGACCCTGCAGGGTACGGCGCCGGTCTTCAAGGCTCCGGCCGACGAAAGCTCTGCGGAAGCGGGCAGCTCGCAGGCGCCCGCAGGCGAAAGCACCGCCGACACCGCCGCCAACACCGGCAACCCGGCCACCGACACCTTCTCCACCAGCGGCTCGGCTCAACCGGCCGCCTCCGGCGCCACCGCCTCCGGCGCGGCCAGCGTCGAGGGGCCGCCGGCCGGTCCGGCGGCGATCGCGGTCGCCCGCAAGTTCGCCGACGCCTTCGTCGTCTACGAGACCGGCGCCGAAAAGAGCGCTGTCCGCAAGGCCTTCAAGGCGACCGCCTCGCCGGCCGTGACGAAGGCGCTGCTGCAGCGGCCGCCGCGCCAGCCGGCAGGGGTGAAGGTGCCGAGAGCGAAAGTCCTCAACGTCGTCCCCGCCCCCTCCCACGATCGTCTCTACCCGGTCAGCGTCTCGCTGCTGCGGGTCGGCGCCACCAGCGAGCTGCGCCTGGAAATGGAACAGCTGAAGAACAAGCAGTGGCGCGTGGTCAACGTCCTCGGCTGATGGAGCACGCGCGCAAGATCAGGGCGGTGGCGGCGACCGCGGCGGCGACCGCGGCGCTGGCGGTGCCGATCGCCGGGGCCGAGGGGGCGACGCCCGCCAGCGGCTTGGTGCCGGGATCGGCCCTCGAAGCCTCGGCGGCGCCTGGAGCCAGCGAACCGGCCGGCGAAGCGCCGCTGAAGCAGAACGAAACCCTTGTCCCGCCGCCCGTCCCGGCGACGGAAACCCCGGCGCCCAACGGCGGCGTCGGCGTCGGCGAAGGCGGGGTCGAAGCCGAAGCCCCCGAAGCGGAAACCGAAGCCACCCCGCCGGCCGGAGCCACGACCGCGCCCGGTCCCGGCATCTTCACGATCCCCTCGCTGCCCAGCTCCAGCTGCGCGATCAGCGGCGTGCCTCCTGTCCTGATCCCGATCTACCACCGTGCCTCCGAGCAGTACGCGCTGGGGCCGCAGGGCCCCGCCGTCCTGGCCGGGATCAACGCGGTCGAGACCGCCTTCGGCACCAACCTTGGGCCTTCCTCCGCCGGCGCCGTCGGCTGGATGCAGTTCATGCCGGAAACCTGGGCGATGTACGGGGTCGACGCAAACGGCGACGGAGTCAAGGACCCGAACAACCCCGAAGACGCGATCTACGCGGCCGCCCGCTACCTCAGCGCCGCCGGGATGCCGGCCGACGTCTGGGGGGCGATCTTCGCCTACAACCACGCCGACTGGTACGTCGAAGAGGTGCTGCAGAACGCCGGCTGCTACGCCGACGAAGTCGGCGGCAACTACACGACGCTGACCCTCTCGCCGCAGATCCAGGTCTTCAAGTGCACGCCGGCGGACGGCTGGAAGAAGCAGATCCCCGACGAATACATGGGGGCCTTCGAGGCCGCCGCCGGCCGCTACGAACTCGGCAAGCGCGGCGTCTGGACTCTGGCGGCGATCGCCCATCTGGAGTCGAACTTCGGCCGCGGCATGAACGCGAAGCAGCTGCGCACCTACGGGCCGCTCGGCCTCGACCAGATGGAGTGGAGCCACTACGGGGTCGACGGCAACGAAGACGGCCGCATCCGCCACGGCGACATCGCCGACTCGGCGGCCACCCTGGCGCGCCTGATGTGGTCCCGCGGCGGCATCGAGCCGGGCGTCTTCACCCACAACCAGGCCGCTTGGTACGTCGACGCCGTCGCCGCCGAGGCCGAACAGCTCGAAGGCAAGTGCATCGTCTCCAGCAAAGAATGGACGCTGATCCTCCCCGGCGACGTCGCCTCGCAGATCAACTGGCAGAACCTCACCCTCTCCAACTCCCTCGAGCTGCACGACCTCCAGGCCGGCCTGCTCGACCAGCGCGTCGTCGCCCTGCTGGCGCTGATGACCAAGACGCACCAGATCACGATCAGCGCCCTCCGCTCCGATCACTCCGAATTGACCGCCTCGGGCAACGTCTCCAATCACTTCTACGGCCGGGCGATGGACATCGCCGCCGTCGACGGCGTCTCCTGCACGGACACCTCGCCCACCGCCCCCTGCGCCGAGCTCGGCTACGCGCTTGCCCAGCTGCCGCCGCCGCTGCACCCGACCGAGCTGATCTACTGCTTCGACCTCGACGGCCCCGGCCCGGCCTTCGCCCTGCCGGACCACTGCGATCACATTCACGCCGGGTACTACGCGTACTAAGAGAGCAGCGGGTCGAGGAGGCGTCGGGTGGGGGTCGCTGGGAGCACCTCCGCCGAGTCAGGCGTCTTCTGGCTGACGCCTCAAGAGTTTGTGGCTCGGCTCCATGCTGAGTACCCACCGACCCCCACCCGACGCCTCCAGCCACAGCTGAGCTAAACGCGTGTCGGCCTTTGTTTCCCAGCTAATGGCCGTCCGTGGCGCTTTTGTGAACCTAGGGGTAACAAAAGCGCCACCCCCGTCGACCGAGGGAGGAAGGAGACCGGGTGCCCCGGTCTCCTCACCCGCTCCAAAGCAGTACGGTTGAGCCGGAGGCTCGACCACTGATCTGAAGGGGGCGGAGATGCCGACTTACGTGATGCTGACCAACTTGACCGCCGAGGGCGTGCGGACCCTCAAGAACAATCCCGGACGCGTTGCCGAGGTGAACCGCGAGGTCGAACAGCTCGGGGCGAAGGTCGTCGCTCAATACGCGACGCTGGGGCAGTACGACTTCGTCACCGTGGTCGAGGCTGCCGACGAGAAGACTATGGCGAAGGTCTCGGTCGAGCTCGGTTCGCGGGGGACGATGACTAGCCAGACCTTGGCGGCGATGCCGGCCGAAGACCTCTCCAGCTCGCTGTAGAAGGCGCGTTGAGAATCCTGGTCGTAGGCGGAGGCGGTCGCGAGCACGCGATCGTGCGGGCGCTGCGACGCTCGCCGCGGGTCACCGACATCCTCTGCGCGCCCGGCAACGCCGGCATCGCCGCCGACGCCGAGTGCCTGCCGGCGGTGGCGGCCGACGACGCGGCGGCGATCGCCGCCGCCGCCCGGGAGCATGCGGTCGACCTGGTCGCGATCGGACCCGAGGCGGCGCTCGTCGCCGGCGCCGTCGACGCCCTCGAGGAGGCGGGCATCCCCGCTTTCGGCCCGACCCGTGCGGCGGCCGAGCTGGAGGGCTCGAAGGCCTTTGCCAAGGAGCTGATGGAGGAGGTCGGGGTCCCGACCGCCTCGCACGTTCTGCTGCGCAGCCGCGAGCAGGCGATGGAGCGGCTCGCCAGCTGCTCCTACCCGACCGTGCTCAAGGCCGACGGGCTCGCCGCGGGCAAGGGCGTGATCATCTGCCAGGACGAGGGCGAGGCCCGCGCCGCCGTCAGAGTCTTCTTCACCGAGCAGCGCTTCGGCTCGACCACGGTCGTGCTCGAGGACTTCCTCGAGGGCGAGGAGCTCTCGCTGCTGGCGCTTTGCGACGGCGAGAACGTCGTCCCGCTCGCCCCGGCTCAGGACTACAAGCGGATCTTCGATGGCGACCGCGGCCCCAACACCGGCGGCATGGGCAGCTACTCGCCTGTCCCCGGCTTCGGCGCCGCCGAGGTCGAGGAGATCGTCGAGCAGGTGCACCGGCCGGTGGTCGCGGCGATGGCCGCCCGCGGCGTCCGCTTCCACGGCGTCCTCTACGCCGGCCTGATGATCGGCCCCGAGGGCCCGCAGGTGCTTGAGTTCAACGCCCGCTTCGGCGACCCCGAGACCCAAGCGGTGCTGCCGCGGCTGCGCTCCGACCTCGCCGAGCTCTTCCTCGCCTCGCGCGAGCCCGGCGGCCTCGCCGGCGTCACCGCCGAGTTCGACGACGACTGGGCCGTCACCGTCGTCCTCGCTTCCGCCGGCTACCCCGAGTCCTCCTCCAAGGGCGACGCGATCAGTGGCCTCGCCGCGGCGACGGAGGTTGCCGAGGTGACCCACGCGGGTACGGCGGAGCGCAATGGCGAGATCGTCACCGCGGGTGGGCGGGTGCTGAACGTAACCGGCCTCGGCGCCAGCCCGGCCGCGGCGCGCGATCGCGCGTACGATGCCGCCAGCCGGATCTCCTTCCCGGGAATGCAGATCCGCACCGACATCGCCGCCCGCGCCGTCGCGCGCGTCCCCAGCTAACAGAATCTCACCAACAGAATCCGAAGGAGCGAGATGAGCGAGATCTCAGAGGAGCCGCAGCCGACCGGGACCGCCACGCCCGCCGGAGGTGGCCCTGCCGATCCCACCGAGACGGCGACGATGGCGACCGTCGAGGAAGCCTTCACCGAAATCGACGTCGACGAGCCGCACGTCGGGATCATCATGGGCTCGAAGAACGACAAGCCGAAGATGGAACCGGCCGGCAAAGCCCTCGAGGAAGCGGGCATCCGCTACGAGGTGAGGGTGATGAGTGCCCACCGCGACCCCGAGCTGGTCCGGGAGTACTGCCAGAACGCACGCATGCGGGGGCTGAAGGTGATCATCGCCGGCGCCGGGATGTCGGCGGCGCTGCCAGGCGTGGCCGCTGCGCATACCGACCTGCCGGTGATCGGGGTGCCGATCCTCGGCAAGAGCCTGGGCGGGCTCGACGCGCTGCTCTCGGCGGTGCAGATGCCGCCGGGGATCCCGGTTGCCTGCGTCGCGATCGACGGGGCGAAGAACGCCGGCGTCCTCGCCACGCGGATAATCAACGCGTGATCCCCCGCTACACCCGGGCCGAGATCGGGGCGGTCTGGACCCCGCAGGCGAAGCTGGAGAGCTGGCTCGAGGTCGAGCTGGCGGCGACCGAGGCGTGGGCGGCGGACGGCGTCGTCCCGCAGGAGGCGGCACGCGAGGCGCGCGAGAAGGCGGCCTTCACGGTCGAGGCGGTCGACGAGCGCGAGAAGGTGACCGACCACGACGTCGCCGCCTTCGTCGACGTGGTCGCCGCCTCGGTCGGCGAGCACGGCCGCTGGATCCACTACGGCCTCACCTCCTCCGACGTGCTCGACACGGCGCTGGCGCTGCAGCTGCGCCGCGCCGGCGAAGTCGTCCTCGCCAGCGCCTGCGCCTACCGCGACGCCCTGGTCAAGCGGGCGCTCGAGCACCGCGACACGCTCTGCGTCGGCCGTACCCACGGCGTCCACGCCGAGCCGACCACCTTCGGGCTGCGGCTGGCGGGCTTCGCCTTCGAGGCCGACCGCAACTTGGATCGGCTGGAGGAGGCCTTCGCCCAGCTCGCCGTCGGCAAGCTCTCCGGCGCCGTCGGCACCTACGCCTCGGTGCCGCCGGCGGTCGAGGCGCGGGTCATGCAGAAGCTCGGGCTCGGCCGCGAGGACGTCGCCACGCAGGTCGTCCCGCGCGACCGCCACGCCGAGCTGCTGACGGCGATCGCGATCGCGGGCGCCGGTCTCGAACGCTTCGCGACCGAGGTGCGGAACCTGCAGAAGACCGAGGTGCGCGAGGTCGAAGAGCCGTTCGCCGCCGGCCAGAAGGGCTCCTCGGCGATGCCACACAAGCGCAACCCGATCCGCACCGAGCGGATCACCGGGCTCGCCCGGGTCCTCCGCGGCTACTCCCAGGCGGGAATCGAGAACGTCGCCCTCTGGCACGAGCGCGACATCTCCCACTCCGGGGCCGAGCGGGTGATCCTGCCCGACGCGACGATCGCCCTCGACTACATGCAGGACCTGGCGGCCAAGGTGGCGTCGGGGATGACGGTGAACGAGGAGCGCATGCGCGAGAACCTCGGCCTCACCCACGGCGCGCTGTTCTCCCAGCGCGCCCTCACCGCCCTGGTCGAGTCCGGGATGACCCGCGACGACGCCTACCGCGTCGTCCAGGAGAACGCCCAGCGCGCCTGGGGCACCCGCACCGAGTTCCGCGACCTCCTCGCCGAGGCAGCCCCCGGCCTCGATCTCGACAAGGTCTTCGACTACAACGCCTACCTCACCCACCTGCCCGAGATCTTCGAGCGCCTGGAAGCGATGCAGTCCTGATCAGACTGGGATCACAGTGAGGCCGGCTACGCCGTTGAGCACCTCGAAGTCATCGTCCTGCGTCAGCACTGGAATCTCGTAAGCCGCCGCGGTTGCGGCGATCCAGATGTCGTTGACGTTGACGCGGCGCTCGGCCGCAGCCAAGTGAACCCGCATCTGGGCCCACGTCCGGGCAACTTCGTCATCGACAGGGATAACCGGAAAACGTGCTGATGCCTCAAGGGTGGCGATCCGACGGTCGCGTAGGGCGACGGTGTTCGCAGCGAACACCCCCACTCGCAACTCGGCCCTCGTGATGCTCGAGATCGCGCTCGCCACCGGCATCGACTCCGATCTCAGCGGACGACCGCTCTCAGCAGCGATGAACACCGACGTGTCAAGAAGCCCCCGAGGGGGACGGCCAGTCACGAGATCGGCCCAAGGTCGTCGGTGGTGTCACCTGCGAGCCGCTCGAGATCGATCTTGAGGCCAGGATCGGCGGCGAACCTCGTCACTATCTCCATCACCTCGTCGGGTCCCAGCCAGCGAGGCTGCATCGGCCGGTGAGGAACAAGATCCGCCACCGGCTTTCCCCGCCGCGTGATCACGATCTTCTCCCCCGCTTCGACCCGCCGCAGCAGACCCGCCGTGTCGTTTCGCAACTCCCTCGATGCAACTTCTACGTTCATGCTACGAATGTAGCATCAGCTTCGGCGATAGGCTGCGGGCGATGGTCCTCTACACCTGCGGGCAGAAGACGCACGGGCCAGCCTTCGCCCATCCTTGTGCGAAGGCTGGCAAGGCGCTCGACGCGGCCGGCTACGAGTACGAGATCAAGACCGTGAGCGGCTACCGGCTCGCCCTCTGGACCTGGGGCAGCCGCACCGCCGACCGCGAGGAGGTCAAGCGCCTCAGCGGCACCAACGAGGTGCCGATCCTCGTCCTCGACGACGGCGAGGTGATCTCCGGCTCCGGCACGATCGCCCGTTGGGCGAAGGAGCACCCCCGCTCGCCCGCCAAGTCCGGCGGCTGAAGTCTCAGATATGGCCCGTGAGCACGCCGAGGGCAAGAGAAGCCAGGAACGCCATCTGGATGTAGAAGAGTTTGTCTACGCGGGCACTGAGCCTGTCGATCTTCGTATCCGACCGTGCGAAGCCTTCACGCATCTCCCTGAAGCCGTCGTCGACGCGGCGGCTCAGTTCGTCGAGCCGGGCGTCGTTCCAGTTGGTTCGCCTCTCCTCCATCGTCAGCAGCTCCATGATGACAGGAGTGTAGACAGAATGTTGCGACGAGTTAGGCGCTGAAAGCCAGGTCTCTGGAAATTCTCTGGGACCGATCGGTGACGACCACCGGGGTACCGTCGCGCGGCGAGAGGGTGATGTTGCGACGGCCGGTGCGCTCCGGCTCGGGGCTCGCCTTGTGCAGCTCGCAGCGGGTGAGGACCTCGCGCAGGACGACCCGCATCTCGAACTCGGCGAAGGTGGCGCCGATGCAGCGGCGGACGCTGCCGCCGAAGGGGATCCAGGAGTAGGTGTCGGGGGCGTCCTCGAGGAAGCGCTCGGGCTTGAAGGCGAAGGGGTCGGGATAGACGTCGGGCCGGGTGTGGGTGAGCCAGATCGCCGGCGTCACGTCGCTGCCCTCGGGCAGCGTCATCCCGTCGACGGCGAGCTCCTTCGAGAGCCGGCGCCCGGCCAGCGGGATCACCGGTCGCAGCCGCAGCGACTCGGAGATCGTCGCCCGCAGGTAGTCCTCCTCACCCGCCGCCAGCGACTCGCGGAGCCGTGCCAGCACCGACGGGTGGCGCAGCAGCAGGTCGAAGGTCCAGGCCAGCGCGGTGGCCGTCGTCTCGTGGCCGGCCAGCAGCAGCGTCATCAGCTGGTCGCGCAGCTCCCGGTCCTCCATCCGCGTGCCGTCCTCGAACTCGGCCTGCATCAGCATCGAGAGGATGTCCTCGCGCTCCTCCAGGTCCGGCCGGTCGCGGTGCTCGGCGATCTCAGCGAGAAGCAGGTCGTCGACTTCGCGCAGTTGCCCCTCGAAGCGGGCGAACATGCCGGGGCCGCCGAGGCGCTGCAGCGCCAGCCCCAGCACCTGGCGTCCGGGCGACGCCGTTTCCTGCAGGACGGTCGAGAGCATCTGCCGCAGGCGTTCGAGACGCGGACCGCTGGAGACGCCGAAGACGACCCGCAGGATCACCTCCAGGGTCAGCGCCTGCATGCGGGCGTGGATCGGGAACTCACGGTTCAGCGGCCAGCCGTCGATCTCCGCCTCGACGATCTCGTTCATCGTCTCCTCGTAGGAGCGCATCCGCTCGCCGTGGAATGGCGGCAACATCAGCCGGCGGCGGCTGAGGTGTTCGGCACCCTCCTGGATCAGCAGCGATTTCGAGCCGACGATCGGCTCGAGGACGAGGTTGCGCCCCGGCGGCAGGCCGTGGCTGGGCTCGCGGTAGAGCGCCTTGATCGCCTCGGGGTCGGAGATCAGGTACATCGGCCGCTCGAAACCGAGGAAGCGAACGCCGAAGGCGTCGCCGTGGCGGCGACGGCTGTCCTCCATGAAGGCGATCGGCCGGAATGACCAGCGCAGAGTCTGCGAAAGCGGGCTGCGCTTGACTTCTGGCGGGAGCGTCACGAAAGAGAAGCATCCCAGAGCCGCCTAAATGCGGGGTGTGACCTCCGTCCCACAGCGCTCGGAGTGCTTTTCGGGTTGCGAGACGGCTAGAGTCGGCGCCGATGCCGAGCGTGGCCGATTTGAAGCTCCTCTCCTCGGGGAAGGTGCGCGAGATCTACGAGTGGGAGGACGACCTGCTGATGGTCGCCTCCGACCGCATCTCCACCTACGACGTGGTGATGCCGACGCCGATCCCCGACAAGGGCAAGGTGCTGAACCGGATGTCGGTCTTCTGGTTCGGGCTGACCGGGGACATCGTCCCCAACCACTTCATCTCCGAGGACGTGCCCGAGGAGGTCGCCGAACGGGCGATGCGGGTGCGGAAGCTGGAGATGTACCCGGTCGAGTGCGTCGTCCGCGGCTACCTCTCCGGCTCCGGCTGGAAGGAATACAAGGATGAGGGAGCGGTCTGCGGGATCGAGCTGCCCGCCGGCCTGGTCGAGTCCGACCAGCTGCCGGAGCCGATCTTCACCCCCTCGACCAAGGCCGAGATCGGCGACCACGACGAGAACGTCGACTTCGAGCGCGCCGCCGAGATCGTCGGAGACCGGGCGCTGCTGGAAGAGCTGCGGCGGATCTCGATCGAGGTCTACAAGCGGGGCTCCCAGCACGCGGCGCAGCGCGGGATCATCCTCGCCGACACCAAGTTCGAGTTCGGCAGCCACGCGGGCGCCGAGATCGTCCTCGGCGACGAGGTGCTGACCCCGGACTCCTCGCGCTTCTGGCCCGCCGCCAGCTACCAGCCCGGCGTTACTCCCCCCTCCTTCGACAAGCAGTTCGTCCGCGACTGGGCTTCGGAGACCGGCTGGGACAAAAGACCGCCGGCGCCGGAGCTGCCCGCCGACGTGGTCGAGCAGACGCGGGCCAAATACGTCGAGGCCTACGAGCGCATCACCGGGGAGACGTTCTGAAGGCTCGGGTGCTGATCCGCCCCAAGGAGGGAATCCTCGACCCTCAGGGCAAGGCGGTGGAGCAGGCGCTGCCGGCGCTTGGCTTCGAGGGCATCGAGCACGTCCACGTCGGACGAATGGTCGAGCTCGAGGCCGAGGACCCCGAGCGGCTCGGCGAGCTCTGCGAGAAGCTCCTCGCCAACCCCCTGATCGAGGACTACGAGATTCAAACCCTGTGATCTGGGGCGTCCTCCAGTTCCCCGGTTCCTGCGACGAGCGGGACGCGCTGCACGCGTGCGAGATCCACGGCGACGGGGCGCGGCTCGTCTGGCACGAAAGTCGCGACCTCGACGGCGTCGACGCCGTCGTCGTCCCCGGCGGCTTCTCCTACGGCGACTACCTGCGGGCGGGCGCGATCGCCCGCTTCAGCCCGGCGATGGAAGCGGTCGCCGAGGCGGCCGCGGCGGGGATGCCGGTGCTGGGGATCTGCAACGGCTTTCAGGTCCTCTGCGAGGCGGGGCTGCTGCCGGGGGCGCTGCTGCGGAACGTCGAGCTGCGCTTCCGCTGCCACCAGGTCGAGCTGATCGAGGAGCGCGACGGCGGCCGGCTCTCGATCCCGGCCAAGCACGGCGAAGGCCGCTACTACGCGCCCGAGGAGATGCTCGACGAACTGGAGCGCAACGGTCAGGTCGCCTACCGCTACGCCGACGGCCACAACTCCAACGGCTCGGTCCGCGACATCGCCGGGGTCACCAACGAGCGGGGCAACATCCTCGGCCTGATGCCCCACCCCGAGCACGCCGTCGACCCGCTGACGGGATCGATGGACGGCCTGCGCGTCTTCGACCGTTTGGGCCGGGGCGCTTTTGCGTCCCATGAGGACGGAAAGGCGCCCCGCGGTTGAAGGTCGGCACTCCCAAATACCGCGAGCTGGGGCTGACCGACTCCGAGTACGAGCTGATCGTCGAGAAGCTGGGACGGGAGCCGAACGACGTCGAGCTGGCGATGTTCAGCCTGCTCTGGTCCGAGCACTGCGCCTACAAGCACTCGCGCAAGCTGCTGCGGCGGCTGCCGACCGAGGGAGAGCGGGTGGTGATGGGACCGGGCGAGAACGCCGGCGCCGTCGACGTCGGCAACGGCTACGCGGTCGCCTTCAAGGTCGAGTCCCACAACCACCCGAGCGCGGTCGAACCGTTCCAGGGAGCGGCCACCGGCATCGGCGGCATCATGCGCGACGTCTTCGCGATCGGGGCGCGGCCGATCGCCCTCCTCGACAGCCTCCGCTTCGGCGAGCTCGACTCGGTCCGCTCGCGACACCTGCTCGACGGCGCGGTGCGCGGGATCGGCCACTACGGCAACTCGATCGGGGTGGCGACGGTCGGCGGCGAGATCTACTTCGAGGACCCTTACGAGCACAACTGCCTGGTCAACGCGATGTGCATCGGCTTCGCCAAGACCGCCGACATGGTGCGCGCCGCCGCGGCGGGGGTCGGCAACTCGATCGTCCTGATGGGCGCCTCGACCGGGCGCGACGGGATCGGCGGCGCCTCGGTCCTGGCCTCGGCCGAGCTCGGCGACGGCGACGAAGCGAAGCGGCCGACGGTGCAGATCGGCGACCCCTTCGAGGAGTCGAAGCTGCTCGAGTGCTGCCTGGAGCTGCTGGAGAAGGGGCTGCTGGTCTCGCTGCAGGACCTCGGCGCCGCCGGTCTGACCTCCTCGGCCGGGGAGATGGCGAGCGCCGGCGGGGTCGGGATCGACATCGACGTCGCCCGGGTGCCGCTGCGCGAGGCCGACATGGAGCCCTTCGAGATCATGGTCTCCGAGAGCCAGGAGCGGATGCTGGCGGTGGTCGAGCCGGGTCGGGTCGAGGAGGTGCGGGCGATCTGCGAGAAATGGCAAACCGGCTCGGCGGAGATCGGCACCGTCACCGAGAGCGGCCAGATCCGGATCCTCCGCGAGGGCGAGGTCGTCGGCGAGATGCCGGTCGAGGCGCTGGTCGACGGCTGCCCGCTCTACGACCTCGACCCGGCCGAGCCCGACGGCTGGATCTACGGCAACCGGCAGACGCTGGAGGTGGGAGCCGCGCCTGAGCAGGAGCTGCTGGCGCTGCTTTCGGCTCCGAGCATCGCCTCCAAGCGCTGGGCCTTCGAGCAGTACGACTCGATCGTCGGCTCGCGCACGGTGCGCCGGCCCGAGCAGGCCGACGCCGCCGTCCTGCAGCTGCCCGAGGCCGGCAACGCGATCGCCGTCTCGATCGACGGCAACGGCCGCCGCGTCGCCTGCGATCCCTACGAGGGGACGATCGAGGCGGTGCTCGAGTGCGCCCAGAACCTCGCTTGCGTCGGCGCCGAGCCGCTCGGCCTGACCAACTGCCTCAACTTCGGCAACCCCGAGAAGCCGACCGGCGCCTGGCAGCTCGACCGCGCCGTCAGGGGCCTCGCCGACGCCTGCGAGGCCCTCGGCGTCCCCGTCGTCGGCGGCAACGTCTCCCTCTACAACGAGGGGCCCGACGGGCCGATCTACCCGACCCCGGTGGTGGCGATGGTCGGCGAGCTGCCCGATCCGGAGCAGGTTGCCGGCAACGCCTTCGCCCGCGAGGGTGACGCAATCGGGCTGATCGGCCCCTTCGAACCGAGCCTCGCGGGCTCGGAGCTGGCGAAGCAGCGCGGCGAGCTGAAGATGGGGCTGCCGCGGCCCGACGCCGCCGCCGTCGTCAAGGCCTGCGAGATCGTCCGCGACGCGGTCCGCGCCGGCAAGCTCGCCTCCGTCCACGACGTCTCCGACGGTGGCCTCGCCGTCGCTATTGCCGAGTCGGCGATCGCCGGCGGCACCGGCTGCGAGATCAACCTCAACCACCTCCGCGAGCGCGGCGCCCAACCCGAGGAAGCCCTCTTCGGCGAGGGCCCCGGCGGCTTCCTCGTCAGCGGCGCTCGGACGAGCCTCGAGGAGCTCGGCGCCGTCCTCATCGGCACCGTCGGCGGCCCGGAGATCGCCATCGGCGCTGGCGACCGCAGCCTCTCGATCACCCTCCGCGCGGCGGAGAGTGCCTGGCGCTCGCTCGGGGAGGTAAACGCAGCGCCGCGGGATGACGACTCGCAAAGCAGCTCATCTCCCTAGCGGACTCCTTCGGAAGCCTCTTCTCTTGCTCTTCGCTCGGTCGATGCCCTGAACTGGCCGCAGCCGACTTTCGCCACACCCGGATGTGTCGGATCTCGGGTGCGCGATTCCGGTGTAGACAAGCAGACTCGTGGGCAGCTTCATCAACGCGCCCCTTGGAAGGGGGTGCGGGATGGAAAGTGAGTTGAAATCCAGTTGGGCTCTTCGAACCGCCTGTCTCCCTTGGCCGCCCTCGTCGCGGCAACTATCGCCGCTTGCGGCGGCAGGTCGAACGGTTCGGGCTCCGGAGAACCTCGAGGACGTGGCGGTGATCGGCGACTTGAAGGAGGAGCGCGGGGTCACCTTCGAGGCCGAGATCGATCTCGTCGAGTCGCTTGGCTCCCACCTCTACGCCTGCTTCCACATCGAGTCCGAGGCGTGCAGACAGACAGCTCGCCGACATCGTCGAAGAGCCTCGACGAAGCCGGCGCGGGCGAAATCCGACGAGCAGGTCGTCGCCCGCCTCGACCCGATCAGCAAGGTCAAGCGCCGCGAGACTGCCCAGCCCTGGGCTGACACTTCAAAGCTGCACCTCGTCGACCCCGAGAGCGGCGAAAGCCTGCGCGGCGCAGGGTCTTCCGACTCTGCGCCTCCAGCCATGAAGGCACACGCATCCGGCCCTTGCCCCACTGGGGTGGGGTCAAAATCGGATGCGTTGCTTCATGGGGGCGGATGGGCGGGGCTGCTCGGCGACGAGGTGGTCGAGGCGGAGCCCGGGCATCTCGTCCTCAACGACCGCCACGGCCTGGAAATGCAGCCGGAGGGCGTTCCCAAGCTGCTCGAGCGCTTTGGCTTGGTGATCGGGGGGCCGGTGGAGGGTGCGCTCCAGCCCACTTAGGTCGCGCAATTAGCGACGATTCAAGGCGGATCGCGCAGCCGCAGGGCGCTGCTACTCTCCGCGGGTAGGCAGGTTGTCTGCCTGCGCGTCCGTCTTCGACCGCAGCGAGGAACACGCGCTTTGACTCCCGACCAGGGGTTCAGCTTCGACCGCGAGGGGCCGCGTGATGAATGCGGCGTCTTCGGCGTATACGCACCCGGGCACGAGGTGTCCCGCCTCGCCTACTTCGGGCTCTACGCGCTGCAGCACCGCGGCCAGGAGTCGGCCGGGATCGCCACCTGCGAGGGCGGGATGATCACGACGATGCGGGACCAGGGCCTGGTCTCCCAGGTCTTCTCCGAGGAGAAGCTGGCGGCGATGCAGGGGGACATGGCGATCGGCCACGTCCGCTACTCGACCACCGGCGGCGGCTCCTGGGAGAACGCGCAGCCGATCTGGCGCGACGACGGCCGCGAGGTCGCGCTCGCCCACAACGGCAACCTCACCAACGCGGTCGAGCTGTGGGGGGAGCTGAAGGAGCTGGGGCTGAAGTTCCGCGGCACCTCCGACTCGGAGATCATGGCGGCGCTGCTCTCCTCCCACGACGGGAAGATGATCGAGGACGCCGTCGAGGACGTGATGCCGCGGCTGCAGGGCGCCTACTCGACCGTGGTGA
>Ga0207661_10000786_pt1 | contig 20674 bp, 27 predicted proteins | sample KBSC713LmetaG_FD_184337 | JGI IMG/M metagenome (GOLD analysis project Ga0207661, IMG submission 184337) | Corn rhizosphere microbial communities from Kellogg Biological Station, Michigan, USA - KBS C7.1-3L metaG (SPAdes) (version 2) | ecosystem: Host-associated > Plants > Roots > Rhizosphere ...
GAAGTGGAAGTGGTCGCCGTGGGCGTGCACGTCGAGCACCTTGTCCTCGAGCACGGCCTTGGCGGTCTCGTCGAGGAACACGACCGCGCCGCCGTCGCGGACGACGTCGTCGCCGGCCGGCGCCTCCGAGACGACCTCGAAGTCGAGCGCCGTCTCGCCGTTCGAGGCGGCTCCGCTGATCCGGAGCCCGCCGTCGGGGCCTGCGCCGCCCTCGACGCAGATCCCGCGGATCGCGTCCTGGGCCTGATCGGTGATCTTGAGCATTGATTTTCGACGTGTCCGGGAAGGGTGCCGGGCAAACGAGAGAAAGGGGCCGACAGTTGCTCGACGACATGCTGAACCGGACGAAGCTGACGACGCCGCACGAGCTCTTCGTCCACGAGCTGGGCGCGTGCCTGACGATGGAGAAGACGGTCGAGGGGATGCTCGGGAAGCTCGTCGAGGAGGCGAACGACTCCGAGCTGAAGCAGCAGCTCCGCCACCACCGCGAGGAGACGCAGGCGCAGATCCGCAACCTCCACCAGGCGTTCGAGGCGCTCGGCGAGGACGCCGAGACGAAGCCGTGCCCGGCGATCGAGGGCATCGAGAAGGAGGGCGAGGCGAACCTCGGGATGGTGGACGACGCGCTCGCCGACGACGTGATCCTCTCCGGCTGCGCCGAGACCGAGCACCACGAGATCGCCGTCTACGAGAACCTGATCGTCCACGCCGACGCGCTCGGCCAGGAGGACGTCGTGGCGCTCCTGCGCGAGAACCTGGAGCAGGAGCAGCACACGCTCGGCGAGGTGCTGAAGGCGACCGTGAAGCACGCGCGGCAGCGCAGCGGCGCCGCCGCCTGAGCCGGAGGGGGCGCCGAGGCCGGGCGGAAGGGGGGCCGCCCGGCCTAGGCGCTGTGCCGAGCCGAACCGGCCGGGGTGGGAAGGAGCGCCTGCTCGAGCGCCGCCTCGAGCTGCGACCGACGGAACGGCTTCATCACGTGGGCAGCCGGATTCAGCTCTCTCGTCTCCCGCGAGGGGCCGTCGATGCTCACGCAGAGGATCGGCACGTCGGAGAACCGGCGTCGGACGCCGCGGGCCAGCCGCAGGCCCGGCCTGGACGCAGGCTCCAGCACGACCACGTCGGGCTCCGCACCCTCGACCCACTCGCGCGGGCCGATCGGCACATGGCCGAGCCGCAGGAGCAGGAGCTCGAGCAGCGACCGCGTCGCCTGGTCGGGATCCACGATGAGCACGGTCGCCACGAGGGCAATGTCGTGCTGACTCGCGGGAACGGCGGATGCGCGTGGTATGAAAAGCGTATGAACGAACACCGGATCCTCGTCGTCGACGACGACGACGACATCCGCGGCCTCGTCCGGAAGCTGCTCGAGCGCTCCGGCGCGGAGATCCGGGAGGCGCCGAACGGTCGCGAGGGCCTGCGCGAGTTCCACGCCTGGCGGCCCGATCTCGTCGTCCTCGACGTCTCGATGCCGGAGCTGGACGGCTGGAACGTCCTCGAGCGGATCCGGGACATGTCGGACGTGCCCGTCCTGATGCTCACCGCCCGGGGGGACGAGCTGGAGCGCGTCCGCGGCCTCCAGGCGGGCGCCGACGACTACGTCGTCAAGCCGTTCGGCAAGCAGGAGCTCGTCGCGCGCGTCCAGGCGCTGCTGCGGCGCGCCCAGCGTGGGGCCGCGGCCGACGAGCCCGAGACCTACGCCGACGCCTACCTCAGCATCGACTGGGCCCAGGCGCGCGTGGCCGTCGGCGACCGCGAGGTGCAGCTGACGCCGCTCGAGTTCCGGCTGCTCTCGACCTTCGTCCGCCACCCGCGTCAGGTGCTGAGCCGCGACCAGCTGCTCGAGCTCGTCTGGGGCGACGCGTTCGGCGTCGCGGGCGACCAGGTGAAGCTCTACGTCGGCTACCTCCGCCGCAAGCTCGACCCGGGCGCGCCGGACACCGTCCCGATCGAGACCGTGCGCGGCTTCGGCTACCGCTACCGCGCGCCCTCGCCCGCGGCTCCGTAGAGCTCGCGCACCCGGCCGGCGAGCTCGGCGGGCGAGAACGGCTTCTTGACGTACGCGTCCGCGCCCGTGTCGTAGCCGCGGCGGACGTCCGACTCCTGCGCCTTCGCCGTCAGCAGCAGCACACGGGTGCCGGCGAGCGCCTCCTCGGCACGGATCGCCGCCAGCACCTCGAGCCCGTCCATCCCCGGCATGCCGACGTCGAGCACCGCGACGCGCGGCTCGTGCCGGCGCGCGAGCTCGAGCGCCTCGGTGCCGTTGCGCGCCGAGACGATCTCGAATCCCTCGCGCTTCAGGCGCGTGGAGACGAGCAGGAGGATGTCGTCGTCATCGTCGGCGACCAGCACGACGTCGCTCATGGCGACGATTCTGCCAACGGAAGCCGGACGCGGAACAGGGCGCCACCGCCCTCGCGCGGGTGCGCGGAGATCCGGCCGCCGTGGGCGTCCGTGATCGCGTGGGCGATGAAGAGGCCGAGCCCGGTCCCCGGGATCTGCCGCTCCACGGCGGCATCGGTGCGGTAGAAGCGCTCGAACAGGCGCGCCGCCTCCTCCTCGCTGAAGCCGACGCCCGTGTCGCAGATCTCGAGGATCGCCTCGCCGTCGCGGGAGACGCGGATCTCCACGCTGCCGCCGTCCGGCGTGAACTTGACCGCGTTCGAGACGAGGTTGTCCAGCAGCTGGAAGATCCGGCCGCGGTCGCCCTCGATCGGGACGGCGCCGTCCGACCGCACGAGGAGCTCGATCGCCTTCGTGTCGGCGCGCGCCCGCGCCTCCTGGGCGGACTGGCGCGCGATCTCGTTCAGGTCGAGCTCCGTGCGGGCCAGGTCGAGCCGTCCCGACTGCAGCCGCGCGACGAAGAGGAGGTCGTCGACGAGCCGCAGCAGCCGGGTCGAGCTGCGCGAGACGACCTCGAGGTAGCCGCGGCGCTCGGGGTCGAGCGGGACGTCGAGGTCGTCGTCGAGCGACAGCTCGATGTACCCCATGATCGAGGTGAGCGGTGTGCGCAGGTCGTGCGAGATGAGGGCGACGAACTCGTCCTTCAGCCGGTCGGCCTCGACGAGCCGCTCGTTCTGCGCCGAGAGCAGTCGTTGCGCCTGCTCGGCGTCCGCGCGCGCCGACCGCTCACGCGTCCTGATGATCTCCAGCGCGCGCAGGATCCCGACGAGCCGCAGCACGACCAGGACGGAGATGACGATCAGGGCGGCGACGTAGGCGGGGATCTGTACCGGCGCCCCGCGAACGTCCTGCACGAGGAGCACGACGACGGGCGCGAGCAGCGCGGCCAGCAGCATGCCGATGCGAGTCGGGCTGACGCGCAGCCGCCGGTGCGTGCGACCGCTCGGCCGCGAGAGCTTCCGCATCGACGGGTGCAGGGCGGCGGCCGCCCAGATCGCGTACGAGAGCAGCCAGGTGGCGTCGATCCAGTCGCCGCTGCGGTACGAGTCCGGGCTGACGCCGTACACCTCGTCGCCGACGAGCAGCAGCACGACGCTCGTCACGAGCAGGAGGAACGCGGGCGTTCGCCACGCCGCCGAGACGAAGAAGCCGGCTAGCCCTGCAAGCAGGACGATGTCCATGATCGGGTACGCCGCCGACACCGCGATCTCCCGCGTCGAGCCGCCCCCCTCGACGATCTGGTCGAGGACGAAAACCCACTGCAGGAGCACGAATGCGCAGATCAGGATCCCTGCGTCGACGAGCGCCCCCAGGCGTCGCGTTCCGCCCGCCGCGTAGAGGAGCCAGACGAGCCCGGCGGCGACGAGCGGGTAGCCGAGCAGGTAGAAGACGTCCGCGACCGACGGCACGGGCGGGTTGACGAGGATGCTGAAGATGATGTCCGCGAGCGCGAAGAAGAGGTTGCCGAGCGCGAAGAGCAGCCACGGCACCGGATGCGACGGCCGCCGGAGCAGGACGGCGTAGGCGATCGCGAGCGACGAGCCGACCCCGACGACGTCGTAGACGACGTTCTGCGCGTCCCCGCGGCCGAGCGCGAAGTAGAGCGCGGTGGCGACGACGCCGCCGATCAGGCAGAGCTCGGTCGGCCTACTGCGCCAGGAACGCACGGATCGCCTCCGCAACCTCGTGGGGCCGGTCCTCCTGCAGGAAGTGTGATGCGTCCTCGATCAGCACCGGCTCCTGCGCGCCGGGGATCAGCCCGGCGAGGTGATGGGCGACCGCCGGCGGCAACACGCGGTCCTCGGCGCCCCACACGAGCAGCGTCGGCTTGTTCCAGGAGCGCAGCGCTTCGGCGACGCGGTTCATCGGCTCGGCGTTCGGATGGCCGGGCTCGGCCGGCACGAGCTCGGGGAACGCGAGCACGCCGGCCTTCGAGGCCGCCGTCGGGAAGCAGCCGTCGTAGGCGGCGCGGTCCTCGTCCGAGAGCCCCTGCGCGGTGCCGGCGGCGACGAGCCGCCCGACGTCGAGCGCGTCGCCGGCGTCGCGCACCATCTGACGGAAGCGCAGCCACGTCTCACTCGGCGCGCGGCCGCCGCCGATCGCGGTGTTGAGGACGACGAGCCGCGCGACGCGCGCCTCGTGCTCCACCGCGACCCGCAGACCGATCGGGCCGCCCCAGTCGTGGACGACGAGCGTCAGGTCGCGCAGGTCGAGCGCCTCGACGAGCCGGACGACGCTGTCGACGTGCCGGTCGTACGAGTACCAGCCGACATCCTCGGGCTTGTCGGAGCGGCCGAAGCCGATCAGGTCGGGAACGACCTTCCGGCCCGGCAGCTGCGGGACGACCTTGCGCCAGAGGTACGACCACGTCGGCTCGCCGTGCAGGAGCAGGAGTGGCCGGCCGTCACCGACGTCCTCGTAGTGCATCCGGAGCCCGTCGACGTCGAGCGTCGCCATGGTCGTATCTTGCGTCAGGTCGGGCCGATCGTGCGAACGCGCGCCACGGCGTCGGCGATGTCGCCCGTCCAGGGCGGCCCGTGGACGACCAGCAGGTGGCGCACGTCGAGATCCTCGATCCGCTCGAGCGAGGCGAGCATCTGTCCGCTCGACACGTTGAGCGGTCGCGGCACGAGCTCGGGCCCGCGCGAGCCGGTCAGCGGGTTGCGCGTGCAGATCAGGTCGCCGGCGAAGAGCACGCCTCGCGGCTCGAGGTGGAAGACGCAATGGCCGGGCGTGTGCCCGCCGGTGTGGATCGCGCGCAGGCCGCCCGGGAGCACGTCGCCGTCCGCGAACGGTTCCACCTCGGGCGCCGGCTCGGCCCGGCCGCACTCGCGGAAGTGCGCGAGCAGCCGCCAGGCGTGCGCGTGGCGGAGATAGGGCGCCTGCGCCGCCTCCGACTTCCCGATGCTCGCAGCCGTGCGGACGGCGTCGGCTTCGGCCTCGTGCACGTGCACCGGCACACCCACCTCGCGCTGCAGGGCGGCCGCGGCGCCGATGTGGTCGCCGTGGCTGTGCGTCAGCACGACGGCCGCGACGTCCTCGAGGCTGCGCCCGAGCAGCGCGAGCCCGGGCTCGAGCTGCGGCCGGTAGCCCGGCAACCCGGCGTCGACGACGACGACGCGACCGCCGTCCTCGACCAGGAACCACGCGACGAGGTCGGTCCCGAGGCGCACGACGCCGTCCGCGGCCAGGCACGGCTCGAGACCCCGGGCGAACACGGGCAGGAGAATAGTGGGCCGGGCGGGCTGCGGCCCACCGCCCGACCCACTAGTCCTAGATACCGCGTGTGACCGTTTCTTGCACCGGGCAGAAGGCCCCATCGCCGACGAGACGGAGATCACCCAGTCCTTTCGTACGGTCGAGGAGGGGACGGAGCGGCCCCCGGCGCCGCCGCCGCCTCCACCCGGGTGGTCGCCGCTCGACACCGCGGGCCCGTGGCTCGGCGTGCTCGCGGCGCTCGCGGTGATCGGCTTCCTCGTCTGGTTCTTCGGCTTCCGGGGCCACGGCGGCTCCGGGCACGTCGTTCCGGGCGTGGTGGGGTTGCGCGAGCAGGCCGCGATCGCGCGCCTGAATCGCGACGGGTACGACGTCAAGAGCGTCCACGAGCCGCTGCGTCGGGCGCGCGGCGTCGTCGGCGCGCAGGAACCGGGCGGCGGCTCGCGCCTGCCCGCGAGCGGCACCGTGACGATCCACGTCTCGACCGGACGCCTCCCGGCCGGCGCCGCGACGACGGCGACCACTGCCGCGACTGCCACGACGACCACCGCCGCCACCACGACCACCGCCGCCGCACCCACCGTGGTCGTGCCGGACGTGTCCGGTCAGGACATGGTGTCGGCGGCCGGACAGGTGGAGGCGGCGGGGCTCGTCGCCGAGACGGAGCCGGTCCAGGCAGGTGGAACGCCCGGCTCGGTCGTGCAGGAGAGCCCGCCGGGCGGCACGCAGGCCAGGGCGGGCGGCACCGTGACGCTCGGCGTCGCCGTCGGCTCGAGCCGGGCGACGGTGCAGATCCCGGACGTGACCGGGCAGCCGGCATCCTCGGCCCGGGCGGCGCTGCTGCAGGCGACGCTGACCGTGCGCACCACGTACCGGCGGGGGCGCGCGGGCGTCGTGCTCACGCAGACTCCGACCGGCAGCGCGCCCGCCTACACGCAGGTCACGATCGCCGTCGGGCGTTAGGCAGCGCGGCGCAGCGGCACCGGCAGCTGCGATACCGGCGTGCGGCCGCGCAGTCGCGTCGCCGACCAGAACGTCCCCGCGAGGCCGACGATGCCGGCGACGGCGAAGGCGAGCTCCGTGCCGCCGTGGGCGCACAGCCAGCCGACGAAGAAGCCGGCGAGCGAGGCGGTGCCGTTGAACGCGTAGAAGTAGAGCCCGATGATCCGGCCGCGCAGGTGGTCGGGCGCCGCGAGCTGGATGGACGCATTCGAGTTCGCCGACCACGCGGTGAAGCCGGCGCCGACGACGAAGAGCAACGCGCCGGCGAGCCACGCCGTGTGGACCGGCGCGAGCAGCAGCTCGGCCGCGGTGAACACGGTGGCGCCGACGAGCAACACCTTCGTCGAGGCGCGTCCGAGCGACGCTGCCACGAGCGCCCCGACGAGCGCGCCGGCGCCGAAGACCGACGACAGCAGCGAGTAGACCCACACCGGCTGCTGCAGGGTCTCGTACGCGAGTACCGGCAGCGTCACGTTGAAGTTGAACGCGAACGTGCTGAGCACGACCGTCAGCGTCAGCAGCACGAGCATCCGCCGGTCCTTGAGGACGTACGCCATGCCCTCCTTCGTGCCGCGCAGGATCGAGGGGCGCTCGAAGCGCTCGATCGGGAAGAACTCGCGCTGGCGCATCAGGAAGAGGCTGACGAGCACGGCGAAGTAGCTGATCGCGTTGATCAGGAAGCAGATGCCGGCGCCGGTGAAGCCGTAGACGACGCCCGCGAGCGACGGCCCGAAGATGCGCGACGCGTTGAACAGCGACGAGTTGAGCGCGATCGCGTTCGGCAGCGCCTCGCGCCCGACCATGCGGTAGGTCAGCTGCTGGCGCGACGGCACGTCGAGGACGAGGACGAGCCCGGTGGCGAAGCCGATCACGTAGATCATCCACGGCTGGGCGAATCCGGCGAGCGCGATCCATGCGAGCGCGGACGCGCCGACCGCCTGGGCGGCCTGCGTGCAGATCACGAGCTTGCGGGCGTCGACCCGGTCGGTGATCACGCCGGCGAAGAGGCCGAAGAGCGTGAACGGCAGGAACGACGCCAGGGCGACGATCCCGACCGCGAACGCGGAGTGGGTGAGCTGCAGGACGAACCAGCCCATCGCGATGCGCTGCATCCACGAGCCCGTCTGCGAGACGATCTGGCCGGCGAAGAAGAGCCGGTAGTTGTGGTAGCGGAGGCTGTCGAACGTCCGCCTCACGACAGGATCTCCCCGAGCGGCTCGATCGCCGCGTCGATCGCGCGCAGCTGCTCGTCGGACAGCTCCTTCAGGCGGCCGGCGAGCCAGGCGGTGCGGCGTGAGCGGACGCGGCGGAGGACGCGCTGGCCCTCGTCCGTGAGCGTGAGGCCGACGCGCCGCCGGTCAGCGGCGCTCGGCGTGCGCCTGACGAGCCCGTCGCGCTCGAGGCGGTCGACGTGCTTGGACATCGCGGGCGCCGAGACGCGCTCGCGCGTGGCGAGCTCGCGGACGCCGACGCCCGGCGTGTACTTGATCGCGACGAGCAGCGATACCTGTTCCGGCGAGACGCCGGCGTTGCGCGACTCGCGGCGGAGCTCCCGGCCGACGCGCAGCAGAACAGGTCTGAGCCTGTCCGTTACCTCGAGGATGTCGACCTTGGCCTCCTGCATATCGTTAACCAGGTTAACGATAGCAACAGCCTCTACTGGGGCGGCGGGACGGCGTAGACCGTGCCGCGGCCGGCGATCCGGTCGGCGACGACGACCTTGTACGTGTAGAAGCCGCCCTGCGGAAAGAGCACCGAGACCTTGTAGCGGCCGGCGCCGAGCTCCTTTGCGTTCACGGTGCGGGTGTGCCCGTTCGAGTCGGTGATCATGAAGACGGGCCGGAAGCCGTCGAGCCTGCGGCCCCGGCGGCTGATCTCCATGACGGCGTTCCAGCTCTTCGAGACGTGCGCCACGGCGGGTGCCTCGTCCATCGTCACGTGGGTTCGGTCGGTCCACGCGCCGAGGGCGGCCACACAGGCCACGATCACGACCAGCACTGGGATAGCTCGGAGCCGCATCCGATCTTCGTATGACATCGCCGCTTCCGGGCGGAAGCGGAACCCTCGAACGGGGGTGGCGCGGCTATTCGGCGGGCACGGAGGCGCGCGTGGCGTCCGGGGCGTGGACTCCTTCGAGCACGCCCTCGCCCTCCTCGGCCACGAGGAACGGCTTGCGCGCGAAGAAGCGCCGGTAGAGCCGGAGGCCGCCCATCGCGACGATCGCGGCCGCGGCGACGCCGATCGTCCAGTGCGAGAGGCTGGTCGCGGTCTCGCGGGCGAGCGTCTCCCACTCGCCCGGGTCGTACTGGTTGGACGCCGCGTTCGTGCCGGGGATCAGGTCGACGCCCCACGGGAAGCGGGCGGTGTGGTGGTGCTCCCACATGGTGACGCGGTGGACGACGGCGAGCGCCTCGACGATCCCGGCGACGCAGGCGATGTACCAGCCGAAGGGGAGTCGCGTGCAGATCAGGCCGATCAGGGAGAGCAGTACGGGCGGCAGCAGCGCCCAGAGCCAGATGCGCGCCTCGGTCGCGCTCGACGGCTCGCGCCACGTGGTGCAGAGGCCCTCCTTGCAGCCCTTCCACTGGACGACCTGCGGCTTCTCCTGCGCGAGCGTCGACGCCATCAGGGAGCAGAAGAAGAGCGGGATGCCGATGAAGGAGGCGATCGCCCACGGCCCGCGCCCACGCGACGGCGGCAGCCGGAGCTTCATGCCATCCGCCCGCCTTCGAGGACGCGCGAGAGGAACTGACGCGTCCGCTGCTCGCGCGGCTCGCCGAAGATCTGCTGCGGCGGCCCCTCCTCGAGGATGCAGCCGGCGTCGAGGAAGCACACCTTGTCCGCCACCTCGCGCGCGAAGCCCATCTCGTGCGTGGCGACGATCATCGTCATGCCGCTCTCGGCGAGCTCGCGCACGAGGTCGAGCACGTCGGCGACGAGCTGCGGGTCGAGTGCGCTCGTGATCTCGTCGAGCAGCATCAGCTTCGGCTGCATGGCCAGCGCCCGCACGATCGCGACGCGCTGCTGCTGACCGCCGGAGAGCCGGTCGGGATACTCGCCCGCCTTCGCCTCCAGGCCGATGCGGCGCAGCAGCGGCCGCGCGCGCTCCTCCGCCTCGTTGCGCGAGAGGCCGAGCGCCTTGCGCGGCGAGAGCATCACGTTCTGCAGCACCGTCATGTGCGGGAAGAGGTTGTAGGCCTGGAAGACGATCCCGATCTTCCGCCGTAGCGCGTTCACGTCGACGCGTTCGTGCGTGAGGCGCTGTCCGTCGACGACGATCTCGCCCTCCTCGACGTGCTCGAGCAGGTTGAGACAGCGCAGCAGCGTCGACTTGCCGGAGCCCGACGCGCCGATCAGGCAGACGACATCGTGCTCCGGCACGTCCAGGGAGATCTTGTCGAGGACCTGCAGGTCGCCGAACCACTTCGACACGCCGCGGATGTCGACGAATGGGTCGATGCTGGGAGCGCCGTCGGCCAAGCCGCCGGCGCCCGGCGAGAAAACCGCGCCGCCGTCGGCGGCGCCGGCGGCTCCGTTCGTGCTCAAAATGCCTGGGCGCGCTCGAGCCGCTCGCGCTGCTGGACGAGGTGGTCCGTGAAACGCGCCAGCGGGATCGTGATCAGGATGAAGAAGACGGCGGCGACGACGTAGGACGGAAAGTCGCCGTTCCGGTTCGAGAACTGGCCCGCGTTCAAGGCCGCCTCGCTGACGCCGATCACGCTGACGATCGCCGTGTCCTTCTGCAGGCCGATGAAGTCGTTGAGGAGCGGGGGGATGACGCGGCGCACTGCCTGCGGCACGACGACGTGTCGCATCGCCTGCATGTACGAGAGCCCGAGCGACCGCGCCGCCGCGCGCTGGCTCGGGTGCACCGACTCGATGCCGGCGCGGTAGACCTCCGTGACGTACGCCGTGTAGACGAGCGTCAGCGCGATGATCCCGTAGGTCGTGAACGACCGGTTCGAGATGTAGCCGAGCTGCAGGCCCGGCAGCCCGAACCCGACGAGGAACGCGACGATGATGATCGGCGTCCCGCGGAAGAAGTCGGCGTACCCGATCGCCAGGGCCCGCAGCGGCTTCGCTGCGGGCCCCGGCAGACCGCGGACGATCGCGATGCCGAGCGCGAGCACCAGGACGAGTACCTCCGCGATCACCATCATCCGCAGGTTCACCTGGAACCCGGCCCAGACGTCGGGCATCGCGAGCGTGTAGCTGTGCGGATTGAAGAACGCGTGGAGTACCTGGTGCAGCGCGTGCATCGATCGACTACTTGAGGACGGTGACCTTCGAGAAGTCGATGTTGAACCACTTCTTCTGCAGCTTCCCGATCGTGCCGTTCTTCGTCAGCTGCTTGATCGCCTTGTCGATCACCGGCGTGAGCTTCGAGTTCTTCTGGAGCACCGCGCCGTACTGCTCGTGCGTGACGATCTGGCCCGCGACCGGCCCGAACGCGCCCGGCTTCGACTTCGCCTCGAGCGAGACGAGCGGGACGTCGAGGATGACGGCCTGGCACCGGTTCAGCTGCGCCGACTGGTAGAGCGCCGTCGTCGTCGGGAACACGAGCGGCTTCTTGGACGGCTTCAGCTGATCCTGGATGTACTGCAGCCCGGTCGTGTCCTGCTGCGCGCAGGTCTGCAGCTTGCGCAGGTCTGCGAGCGAGTGCGGGACGGGTGCCTGCTTCGAGAGCAGCACGCCCTGGTTCGCGTTCATGTACGTCGCGCTGAAGTCGACCGTCTTCTTGCGCTGGGCGGTGATCGTCGCCTCCTGGAAGGAGACGTCGAACTTCTTCGTGCCGGGTGCGAAGAGGCCGGTCCACGGCGAGTACATCCAGACGGGCGTGAGGTGCAGCTTCTTCGCGATCGCCTTCGCGAGGTCGACCTCATAGCCCTTGGGGTTGCGGAACGTGCTGCCGCGGACGCTGCCGCTGACGAAGCCCGGGTTCGGATCGCCGTAGGCGACGATCAGCTTCCCGGCCTGGAGCGTCGGCGCCGCAGCGTGCCGCGCCGAGGCCGCCGGGACGGCGACGAGCGCCGCGACGGCGAGCAGCGGGAGAAAACGCTTCACGAGGAGCCCTCCTGTGAGTTTGGAACGAGAGGTTTCAGAGCCTACAACGGTCCGGCTCAGGGCTCCACTGCGGCCCGGGTCAGCGCCTGGAAGTGGCCGATCAGCTGCTCGCTGTGACCCAGCAGGTAGCCGTGCTCGAGACCGCCGGCCATTCCGCCCAGCATCCCGACCTGCACGCCCTCGACGAGCTCGCGATCCTCTCGGCCGACCTGGTCGTCGATCGCCATCAGCTCGTCGATCCACGCCTGGCCGACGTCGGGGCCGAAGAAGTAGTCGAGGTAGCGGTACGTGCGATCGGGCGTCAGCGGGTGGACGGGGCCGATCGAGATGTTCGGCCGGCCCGGGAAGATGTTCACGGTCAGGTTGGGCCAGAGGAAATGGAACTGGCCGCGCGGCAGCTCACCCGTGACGTCGATCGTCTCCGCGGCGGTCGACCGGACGGGGCCGTTCTGGCTCGAGAGGCGGCCGTCCACCGCGAGGGCGTACGCCTCCGCCGAGACATCGAGCACCGTCGCGAGCTGCGGGTGCGCGACCTGGCAGTGGTAGCACTCGAGGAAGTTCTCGCAGACGATCTTCCAGTTCGCGGCGAGCTCCGTCTCCCAGCGGACGTGGTGGACGAGCGAGCCCACGTCGAGCCCGAGCTCCGCGACCTGCGCCGGCATCGAGCCGAGGGCGTCGGAGAGCGGCTCGCACTCGCGCGCCGTGTTCGCGAAGACGAACGGCCCCCAGGTGTCGACCGAGACGGCGCAGAGGCCGAGCTCGTCGCGGGGGAAGTCCCGCTCTTCCTCGGAGCGCGGCGCGGCGCGGAGCGCGCCGTCGAGCCCGTACGTCCACGCGTGGTACGGGCACTGGATCGACTCCCGTCTCCCCGCGCCGCTCGCGACCGGAAAGCCGCGGTGGCGGCAGACGTTGAGGAAGCCGCGCAGCTCGCCGTCGCGGGCGCGCGTGACCACGATCGGCGTCGACCCGACGCGCGTCGTGAAGTACGTCCCCGGCTCCGGTACCTCGCCCAGATGCCCGACGTACTGCCACGTGCCGCGGAAGATGCGCTCCCGCTCCAGCTCGAGCGTCGCGGGGTCGCGGTACCACGCGTACGGGAGCGTCTCCTCCATGAGCCGAATCTACCGGCGTACCATGGACGCGTGCAGGCGTTCCGCAGGCTCGTCGCGTTCTTCCGGGAGCACCCGCGCGTCTTCGTCGGCGTGCAGCTCGGCCTGCTCGCGATCTTCTTCGGCGCGGTCGGCTGGGCGGCCCGCGGCGCCTTCGCGGACGCCGGCGACGACCTACGCGACGCGAACCTCGTCGAGTTCGGGATCGCGTGCTGCTTCCTCGCCGCCTACTACCTGCTCTTCGTGCTCGGCTGGATGCGGATCCTCTCGGACTGGGGCCAGACGATCTCGTACCCGGCGGCGCTCCGCGCCGAGATGGTCTCGATGCTCGCCAAGTACGTGCCGGGCGGCGTGTGGACGCCCGCGGCACGCGTCGTCGCGGCCCGCCGAGCCGGCATCACCGACGGCGCGCTCGTGACGCTCTCGATGCTGATCGAGGCCGGGATCTCCGCGGTCGCGGGCGTGATCGTCTTCGTCGTGTCGCTCGCCTGGGTGGACGGCGTCGACGCGCCGATCGCCCCGCTCGTCGCCTTCGCGGTCGTGATCGCCGTGCTGCTGCATCCGCGGGTGTTCTGCCCGCTCGCGTCGCGGATCCTGCGCCGGTTCGGCTACGGCGAGCTGCGGCCGCTGCGCACGTCCACGATGGCGTTCCTGCTCGTCTTCTACTCGGCGACGTGGGTCGTCGGCGGCGTCTCGCTCTGGTTCCTGCTGCGTTCCGTCGGCGCCCGCCCGGAGCTCGGCGACATCGTCTTCCTCGGCGGCGTCGGCGCGGTCGGGGCGATCGTCGCCGTCCTCTCGGTCTTCGCCCCCTCCGGCCTCGGGCCTCGCGAGGCGTCCATGTACGGGCTGATGCTCGCGGTCGCTTCGAGCGGCGCCGCGCTCGGCGCGACCGTCCTCAACCGGGTCGCGATCACCCTCGTGGAGATCCTGCTGCTGCTCGTCGGGGCGCTCGTGCTCCGCGGCTCGGGCGAGCAGGACGAGGACGAGCGCCCGCGCGCGCACGACCGGCTCACGGAGGCCTGAGCCCGCCGATGCCGCAGTTCTCCGTCAACCCGCAGCGCTTCGACCCCTACAAGGCCTTCAAGTTCCGGTTGAAGTGGGACGGCCGGTACGTCGCGGGGATCAGCCGCGTCGGGCCGCTGCGGCGCGAGACCGAGGTGATCCACCACCGCGAAGGCGGCGATCCGAGCTCCAGCCGCAAGTCGCCGGGGCGGACGGAGTTCGACGCGATCACGCTCGAGCGTGGAGTGACGCACGACCCGGAGTTCGAGCAGTGGGCGAACAAGGTCTGGAACCTCGGCGCCGGACCGGGCGCCGAGGTCTCGCTCAAGGACTTCCGCAAGGACGTCCAGCTCGAGCTCTACAACGAGGCCGGCCAGCTGGCGATCGCCTACCGGATCTTCAGGTGCTGGGTCTCGGAGTACCAGGCGCTTCCGGAGCTCGACGCGAACACGGCGGGGATCGCCTTCCAGCGCATCCGGCTCGAGAACGAGGGCTGGGAGCGCGACTACGAGGTCGGCGAGCCCGCCGAGTCGAGCTTCACCGAGCCGCCGGGCTAGCGGTGCCGACACCGCCTCGCTGCGGGCTGCTCGTCCTCGACCGCGTGACCGGCGGCACGCGTCACGCCTTCGTGTTCCCCTACGTGCCGGAGCGGCTCGATCGGTCACTCGTCGCCGGTGCGGACGGGCAGCTGTGCGAGACGATCTCGCTCGCCGTCGACCTCGACGCCGCCGACGGGCTCGAGCGCGGCGACCGCGACGCCGTCCGGAGCGGGATCGAGATCGAGCTGGCGGCGCTCGTGTCCGCCGTCCGCGAGGCAGCCGCGGAGGACGCGCTTGCCCTCCTCGTCTGGGGCCCCCAGCGCCTGCTGCCGGTCCGGATCGACGAGCTGGCGATCGGCGAGTCCGCGTTCGACGGCAGGCTGAACGCCGTTCGCGCGCGCGTCCTGCTCCGGCTCGCCGTCCAGCCGCCCGGCCGGCTCGGGCCCGCTGCCCGCCGGGCCCTTCGGCCGCACCTCGAGCGAGAGCGTCGGCTGGCCGCGCGCGGCCGCGCCGGTCTGCAGGATCTCGGCCTCGACGACCGCTTAAGAGAGACTTGAGAGTGCTTGCGCCTCGGCCCGCGATCGGGGAGAATCGCGGCGAGCGATTCGGAAGGGGTTCCGGATGGCGAAGCCGCAGTACGACAACTGGTTCACGACACCGCCGACCCACATCGGCGAGCTCCGCCGGTTCCGGTGCGACGCCTGCGGCTACGGCGCGTCGCGGCGCACCGAGCCCGTTCGCTGTCCGATGTGCGGCGGAGCCGGCTGGGTGGAGGAGCCGTGGCGGCCGACCGACGAGCTCCTGCACGACCTCGATCCGGCGTCGATGCCGATGCGGCGCGAGGCCGACGAGATCGGCTTCCTGCCCGGCGTCCCGCTCAGCTGAGGGCTCTCACGCAAGTCGCGTTATTTAACTGATACATATAAGTTAAATAACGACGAAGGAGCGTCCTCATGGAGATGTCGGCGGATCGCACGCTTGCGGAGCTCGTGCTCGAGCGCCCGGCAGCCGCGCGGGTCTTCGCACGGCTCGGCCTGGACTACTGCTGCGGCGGCCGCGACAGCCTCGAGGACGCGTGTCACGCACGGGGGCTCGACGCACGAACGGTCCTCGTCTTCCTCGAGCACGAACGCGAGCCCGTCGCGATCGAGGGCGTGGACTGGACGACCGTTCCGCTCGGCGAGCTCTGCGCGCACATCGTCGAGGAGCACCACGCGCGGCTGCGCTGGGAGCTTCCGCGTCTCGGCGAGCTCGCGGCGGCCGCGGCGGCGGCGCACGGGAGCGAGCGACCGGAGCTGGCCGTCCTGTGCGACGAGCTCGCCGCGCTGCGTGAGGAGCTCGAGGAGCATGTGGACGAGGAGGAGCGCGAGCTCTTCCCGCTGCTCACCGCCGGCGCCGTCGACCGCTCCCGGGTCGAGCGTCTGCTCCACGAGCACGACGCGACCGGTGCCCGCCTGCGCCGCCTGCGCGGGCTCGGCGGCGACTACGACGCGGCGACGGCGCTCTGCGCGACGCACCGCGCGCTGCTGGACGGACTGCACGGGCTCGAGCTCGACCTGCACCAGCACGTGCACGAGGAGAACAACATCCTCTTCCCGCGCGCGCTCGCCGAGAGCGCCTAGCGTCGCCCGAAGCGCGCGGCCGCGGCCGAGCCGAGGGTCGCGACGAGGAACAGCGCGATCGCCGTGGCGTTGACGAGGCCGCCCCAGCGCGCGGCGGTGAAGTTCTCGGCGAGGTCGCCGCCGATGCGCAGCACGAGGCCGACGTGCAGCAGGCCCAGGTGGGCGTAGAAGACGCGCCGGAACGGAATACGCACGCCGAGCACGCCCGGGAAGATCACCGGGGCGTGCCCGAAGATCATCGAGAAGACGAAGCCGAGGAAGATCGCGTGCAGCTCGGCGTCGTGCGCGAAGCCGGCGATCGCCGCGCCGTCGCGAAGCCAGAGGACGCCGCCGACCGCGAGCCACACGTACCCGGGAAGGAGCGCGAGGGCGACGAACCGCGGCATCCCCGGACGCCGCACCGTGTATCGCACGATGTCGAAGCGGGTCAGCCAGGCCGCGTAGCCGGCGAGCGCAACCCCCGTGACCCGGATCCCGGCGCCCGCGTCGACCGCGGAGAGGGCCAGCCCGGTCACGAGCAGGACGGTCAACGCGGCGAACGCGATCCGGCCCGCGCGGGTCAGGCGGCTCATCGCGGCCAGCTCGAGCCGCTCGCCGACGATCGTCAGCACGAGGAAGCCGGCCCACCACGGCACCACCTGGACGAGCGGGTCGTCGTGCAGCCAGAGCGCGTTGCCGACGACCCACAGCAGCGCCCCGAGCAGGAGCGTCACGGTCGAACCGGTCGCGTGCGCCCGCACGATCACGACGAAGAGGCCGACGAGCACGCAGCCGGCGAGGAGCAGGACGAGCTCTCCCGCGCCACGGCGCACGCCTGCGAAGAGCAGCGCGGTTCCCGCGATCGTTCCCGCCGGGGCGAGGTAGCCCCAGGGCCGCTGCAGCGCGACCGCGCGCTCGAGCGAGATGACCGTGCCGAGGAAGCCGAACACCATGAGCGGGCCGTGGAGCTCGATCAGGTTCGCGCGGCCGCTCGGCAGGCTCCAGCCGAACCGCAGCAGCCCCGCCCAGACACCGCACACGAGCGCCGCCAGGCCGGCGAGCAGCAGCGGGTAGCGCACGCGTGTCGTCACCGGCAGATTTTACACGATTGCTATGAGTTTTTCTGCTGCGTGGCTCCCAGCGAGGCCCGCTCCGGCCGCATCAGCCAGACCGCAGCGGCGAGGCAGAGCAGCGTGACGACGAACAGCCCGACGAAGCCGTATGTGTAGGTGCCCTCCGCGTCCTTGAGCAGCCCGACGAAGATCGGCGGGAAGAAGCCGCCGAGGCCGCCGGCCGCGCCGACGACGCCGCCGGCCGCTCCCGCGTCCTGTGGGAACTCGAGCGGGACGAGCTTGAAAACGGCGCCGCTGCCGGCGCCGAGGCACGCGCCGAGGGCGAGGCAGGCGAGCGTGATCGGGACGATCCGCGGCGCCGGCGCGAGCGCTGCGAGCACGGCGGCGCTGATCGCGATCCCCGCGAAGGCGAGCACGAGCACCGAGTACGCGCCGTAGCGGTCCGCGAGCAGCCCGCCGGTCGGACGCGCGAGCGTCGCCGCCATCACGAAGCCCGCGGCTCGTGCGCTCGCGCCGCTCTGCGAGAAGTCGAACCAGTCCTGTAGCACGGTCGGCAGCAGCAGGAACATCGCGACGAAGCCGCCGAAGGTGATGAAGTAGAAGAAGGCGAGCCGGTACAGCCGCCAGCCCGACCGCAGCACGCGTCCGTAGTCGGTTCGGGCTCCGGTCGTCGGCGCGTCGCGCGCCGCGACGGCGAGCAGCGCAGCACTGCCCAGCAGCACCGCGGCGGTGATCCAGCCGAGCGCTGGCCGGCCCCACGAGCCGGCGATCTCCGGCGCGGCGAAGAACGCGACCGCGGTGCCGACGTTCCCGACGCCGTAGACGCCGAGTGCGAAGCCCTGCCGCTCCTTCGCGTACCAGCCCGAGACGAAGGGCACCCCGACCGCGAACGACGCGCCGGCGATCCCCAGCAGGAAGCCGACGCCGATGAGCGCGCCGTAGCCGTCGGCATAGCCGAAGAGGACGGCCGGCAACGCCGAGAAGGCGAGCAGCGCGACGAACAGCCGGCGGCCGCCGAAGCGGTCGGTGAGCATCCCGACCGGGATCCGCGCCAGTGAGCCGAGCACGACCGGGACGGCCGTCAGCAGCAGCGCCTGCGTGTACGAAAGGTCGAGGTCGGCCTTGAACGACTTGGCGAAGGGGGAGATGAGGCTCCACGCAGCGAAGCAGGCGGTGAACGCGAGCGTCGCGAGCGCGAGCTGTCTGGACGAGCGGGCGGCCATCGGTCTGCCCGTATCCTCGCGGTGCGGCGCCGCACCTGCATCCGGGAGATCGCTGAGGGCGGGGTCAGCGGCGTCCCCGACGACGACCGTGGAATAATTTACACTATCGATATGGGTTTTTCAGCGAACGCCGATCCGGTCGTCGAGACCGTGCGTGCCGCGCTCTCGACCGTCGAAGACCCGGAGCTCGGGGTGGACATCGTCTCGCTCGGGCTCGTGTACGCGATCGAGCACGAGCAGGGGAGCGTGCGCGTCGTGCACACGCTCACGTCGATGGGCTGCCCGCTCGGCCCGGTGATCGAGCGCGACATCGACGACGCGCTCGCGGGTGTCGAGGAGATCGAGTCGGTCGACGTCCAGCTCGTCTTCGAGCCGCCGTGGTCGCCGGAGCGGATGAGCGACGACACCAAGTTCCTGCTCGGGATGTACGGCTGATGGCCGCCGACGAGCGGTCGCTGCGCCGGCACCGGGCGCTCGCGGACCCGAGTCGCGCGCGCATCCTCGGCGAGCTCGTGGACGACGGGCCGCTCGACGCGCGCGAGCTGGGGGATCGGGTCGACCTGCACGTGAACACGGTGCGCGTCCACCTGAACGCCCTTGCCGAAGCGGGTCTTGTCGACAGCGAGACGTTGCCGCCGCAGGGGCGCGGCAGGCCGCGGGTCGCCTACCGGGCGACCGCCGCCGCCGCCGACGAGGGCGCGCGCCGGTACCGCCTGCTGGCGGAGATCCTGACTGCGCTCGTCGCCCGCTTCGGCCCCGACGCGACCGAGCAACTGGTCGAGATCGGCGAGTCGTGGGGACGCTATCTCGTCGAGTCGCCGCCGCCGTACGCGGCGCTCTCCGAGGAGGAGTCGGTCGAACGGGTGCTCGAGCTGCTCGACGACGTCGGCTTCGAGCCGCGGCTGGAGCAGACGGCGCGCCGGCAGGAGATCCTGATGCATCCCTGCCCGTTCCTCGAGCTCGCGCGCGAGCACGAGGACGTGATCTGCCCGATCCACCTCGGTCTGATGCGCGGCGCGCTCGCCGAACTGGGGGCGAAGACGCGGGCGACGAAGCTCGAGCCCTTCGTCCGGCCCGACCTCTGCGTCGCCCGCCTCGCCCGCGGCCGCGCCGCCTAGTTCGGCCGCCTACGGCCGTCCGATCCTGACCCGCCAGACCTCGGGGCCCTGCTCGAGGTAGTCCCAGCTGTACGCGCCCTTGTGCTCGGCCTCGAACTGGTACCAGAGCGGCTTCGGGTCGTGGTCGTTGACGAGCACGAACCCCTCCCCGGATCCCAGGCCGTCGTACGTCTCGAAGATCAGGGTGTGGCGCCGCGCGGGCGGCTCGGTGCGGACGTCGAGGATCGCGTCGGTGTCGGTGGACATCGTTCTCCCTTCGGTGGATGGACGGTGAGACGGTGCAGGGTGGCGTTCAGCCGGCGCGCGGCGGACGGACACGGCTCGCGCACGAGCCACCACGCTTCGGCCGCGAGCCGACAGGCCGCGTCGGCTTCGCCGGCCTCCGCCAGCGCGCGCACGGCGCGGTCGAGCACGCGCGCCAACGCCGCGAGCGGGTCGGGCTCGCTCATCCGTCGAGCTCGACGACCACGCGACCGTCCTCGACGTGGACCGGATAGGTCGAGACGGGCAGGACGGCCGGCAGCGTCAGGGCGCGGCCGGTCCGGATGTCGATCCGGGCGCGGTGCCGCGGGCAGACGGCGACACCGGCGTCGACGTCGAGATCGCCCTCCGCGAGCGGCCCATCGTCGTGGGAGCACCGATCCTCGATCGCGTGGAGCTCACCGGCGAGGTTGTAGACGCCGAGGTCGAGGGCTCCGTCGCGCACGATCCGACCGGTTCCCTCCGGCAGGTCGACGAGTGCGCAGACGTCGAGCGGGCGCATCAGCGCTGCCCTTCGATCGCCGGCAGCTCGTTGCGCGAGCAGTAGTCCGCAACCATCCCGTCGACCGCGTCGACGCCGCCGCCGAACGCGGCATTGATCGCGGTGAACTCGTGCCACTTCTGCGGCAGTGCATCCTCGGGGAAGATCGCCTCGACCGGGCACTCGGGCTCGCAGGCCCCGCAGTCGATGCACTCCTCCGGATCGATCACGAGCATCCGGCCGACCTCGTGGATGCAGTCCACCGGGCAGACGTCGACGCACGAGCGATCCTTCACGTCGATGCACGGCTCTCCGATCACGTAGGTCACAGCTCGCCTCCTCGAAAGTGTTTGAACTGTTATACACCAGAAGAAACAGTGTAGTTGGCTCTCAGCACTGGCGCGTGGACAGACGTTCGTGCCGCGTCCGGCGACGCGTATGCGAGCACGGCCTTGATCGGCGCCCTGGCGTGTCGGGCGAGGCGGGTGCGAAAGCCGTCATGGGCGAACTCGTCGCCGAGCGGCTCGGGGCCGAGCCGGGCGAGAAACGCGTCGTCGGCGAGCTCCTGTCCGGAGACGACGCGGA
>Ga0207661_10000790_pt1 | contig 20655 bp, 23 predicted proteins | sample KBSC713LmetaG_FD_184337 | JGI IMG/M metagenome (GOLD analysis project Ga0207661, IMG submission 184337) | Corn rhizosphere microbial communities from Kellogg Biological Station, Michigan, USA - KBS C7.1-3L metaG (SPAdes) (version 2) | ecosystem: Host-associated > Plants > Roots > Rhizosphere ...
CCACGCCGAGGCCGGGCGCCCCGGATACGTGTACGAACGCGGTAGCCAGGACGCGGCCTCGCGCAGCTCGGCGAGCGCCCGCATCGAGAACGAGCTCGCGAACGCGCGCTCCTCGAGGGCGGCTTCCCGGACGGCCCGGGCAATCTCCGCGGCTGCCCCGGTCAGCTTCACGTCGAGCTGCACGAGCAGACCGAGGTCGGCGGCGAGCCCGAGCGCCTCGCGGAGGCTCGGCGAGTCGGCCGGCACCGCCGGCCCGTGGGCGAGGACGAGCTCGCCGTCCGTACGGCGGAGCACGTCGATCTCGACGCCGTCGGCGCCCGCCTCCGCGGCGGCGCGCAGGCCGGCCAGCGAGTTCGGCGGCGCGAGCGCGGCCGAGCCGCGATGGCCGAGCACGAGCACGTGATCACCCCGGCGGAGCTCGATCACGCGCGGCGCCGGATCACGACGACGGCGAGGTCGTCGGCGAGCTCGCCGTCCGACCAGGCACGCGCGTCCGCGGCGACGCGGTCCGCGAGCTGCTGCGGCGGCAACCCCGCGTGCTCCTCGAGCAGCGCGTCGAGCCGCTCCGTCCCGTACAGCTCGCTCTCGCGGCGCGCCTCGATCACCCCGTCGGTGTAGAGCACGAGCGACGCGCCCGGCGGCAGCTCGACGCGCGCCTCCTCGTACTCCTGTGCAGAGTCGATCCCGAGGATCAGCCCGTGCGACTCGAGGCCCTGCACCGTCCCGTCGGCGTGCACGACGCGCGGTGCGGGGTGGCCCGCGTTCGCGCAGGCGACGGCGCCGTCGCGCCCGTCGACGGCGACGTACGTCATCGTGATGAACTTGCCGGGCGCGATCTCGTCGACGACGACGTCGTTCGCGCGCGCGAGGAAGTCGGCCGGCTCGGGATGCTCGCGCGCGAGCGACCGGAAGACGAACTTCGCCATCGCCATGTCGGCGGTCGCCTCGACGCCGTGCCCGGTGACGTCGCCGAGCACGACGGCGAGTCGCCCGTCGGGCAGCTCCAGGAAGTCGTAGACGTCGCCGCCGACGTCGACGCGCGCCGCAGACATGTACACCTCCCCCACCTCGAGCCCTTCGACGTCGGGATGCCCGCTCGGCAGCAGCGAGCGCTGCATCGTGTCGGCGAACTCCTTCTGCTGCTGGTAGAGACGGGCGTTGTCGATTGCGAGTGCCGCCTGCGCGGCGATGGTCGCGGCCGCCTCGAGCGTCTCGTCGGTGAGCGGCCGACCCGGCTTGAACGAGAGGATCGTCAGCGCCGCCATCACCTCCACGGGCATGCCGACCGGGACGACCGCTCCCGTCCACCCGCGCGCAAGGAACGGCTCGAGCAGCTCGTGGCCGCGCTCGATCCGGAACGGCTCCGCGCTGCGGAAGAGGCGCTGCACCTCGGCCGATCCGAACGGCTGCGCGCGGAAGAGGATCACGCGCGCCGGGTCGGCGAGCGTGGGGTCGGCGACGTGCAAGGAGCGCGGCGTCAGCAGCTCGCGGCGTCCGTCGGGGAGGGCGATCATCGCCGCGTCGAGGTCGAGCACCTCGACGACGGTCTGCGCGAGTGCGTCGAGCGTATCGTCGAGCGACAGTCCCTCCGCGAACGAGCGCGAGATCTCGTACAGCGCCCGCTGCCGGCGGGCCGCCGCCCGCTCGGACGCGAGGGCAGCCTCGCGCTGCCTACCCAGCTCGGTCGCCTGCTCGTGCAGCTGCGCGTTCTGGATCGCGACGGCGAGCTGGCCGGCGAGCGCCGACAGCAGCGACGCGTCGGCGACGTCGCCGTAGACTGCGAGCAGCCCGACGACGGAGTCGCGCACGAGCAGCGGCACGGCGAGCGCCGACTCGATCCCGGCTTCGCGCACGACGTCGCGGACGTCGCGGAGCCGCACGTCGCCCGGTGCGTCGTCGATGCGCAGGATCGCACGGCCCCGCGCGAGCGCGAGCTCGAGCAGGCGTTCGCCGAGCCGGGTGTGCGGGCCGGCGAGCCCACGCTCCGCGGCGGCGACCAGCCGGTCGTCGTCCGCGCGCAGGTACAGCGCGACGCACGAGACGCCGAGCAGCTGCGCGACGAGGTCGACGGCCGTCTCGAGCGTGTGCGCGAGCGAGAGCTCGGCCGTCGCCTCGCCGACCACGGCGAGCAGCGTGCGCGTGCGCTCGAGCTCGAGCTCGAGCTCCCGGGAGCGAGAGCTGACGCGCAGCGCCTGCGCGGCACGGACGCCGAAGGTCGTGAGGCGCGCGAGCTGCTCCGCGCCGGGCTCGCCGTCGGGACCGAAGAGGAGCTGCAGCAGTCCGACGGGCGGGTGCCCGAGCGGCAGGCCCACCGAGATCCCGCACCCACCGGGCAGCTCCGGAGAGCGCAGCGGCCGCACCGGGCCGGGCCCGGCGAGCGCGGCGTCGGCGAGCGCCCGCATGCCGTCCAGCCCGGAGCCCGCGTCGAGGCCGTACGTGCCGGCGATCCGCGCGCCCCCGCCGGCGTCCACCTCCCAGACGACGCCGATCGGCGCCCCGACGACGGTGGCCGCGACCCGCGCCACCTCGGCGGCCGTGTGGGTCGTGTCGAGCGCTGCGGCGAGGGCCTCGCCGGCGAGCTCGAGCGCGGGCCGCGCGAGCTCCGCCGCCGCGGCGGCCCCGCCCTCGAAGGCGCGCAGGACGAGCCGGGTGGCGCCGGCGACGACCTCGGCGACCTGCCGTCCCTCCTCGTCGAAGGGCTCGACGCGGTAGAGCTCGAGGGAGGCCGCACGCGTGCCGTGCACGGGGACGACGAGGAGCGCCCGCGCGGCCGCCCGTTCGGCCGCCCGGCGCACACAGGGCGGCACCTCGTCCGCCTCGGTCAGCGGCGAGCGGGGCAGCTCGGCGAGCGGGAGGAGCGTCCCCTCCAGCTCGGCGGCGAGCGCGGGAGCTCCTGCAACCGCGACCGCCTCGAGGCGCTCGTCGTCCGCCTGGACGCGGAGGACGACGAGGTCGGATCCGCTCGCGGCGCGGGCGGCGTCCGCGAGATCGTGCAACGCGGCCGCGGCCGACGTTCTCTCCCCGGCGCGGGCGAGCGCCCGGGCGAGCACCTCGACGCCGGCGTCGTGAGCGCGAACGGCCACCCGGCGGAAGTATGGCTGTCACAATTGGGAATGTGGCGGAGCCAAGAGAGGACGAGCTCGACGTCGATCCTTCGGCGATCGAGCTGCGCTACCGCTACCACCGCGCGCGGCGTCACGCCCGGGTGCGGGCGCGCGAGGAGAGCCGGCTCGCGCGCTACCGCTTCTGGATCGTGCTCGCGGTGCTCGCCGCGATCGCGATCGCGTTCCTCGTCGCCGCGTGGCACGAGATCCAGCGCCTGTTCGGGCTGTAGGCGCGACCTACTGCAGCGGCCGGTCGCGGTCGGCGTCGAGCAGCTGCTCCCAGATCGTCCCGCCGCACATCGGGCAGAGCGGCAGCTCGCGCTGGATGGAGACGCCGTAGCTGCACTCGCTGCACTGGTACCGCCCGATCGCCGGATCCCCGGTCGTGAAGAACTCCACGAAGTCGATCTGCTGCTCCTGCACCGCCGCGATGTTTTCCCCATACTTGGGCCGGTGCAAACTCCCGAGCCCCTGCCGCCTCCGCGGCGCGACGTCTACGAGCCGCGCCCGGTGAGCCGGCAGCCGGTGCCGGGCTACTGGGGCGAGCGCCTGGCCTGGATCGCCGGCCTCGTCCTCGCGATCTCGTCGTTCACCGACTGGTACTCCGGCAAGCAGGCCGACGGGCTGACGCTCTCCGTGACCGGCTGGCACACCGGCGCGCTCGGGGTGCTCGTCTTCTTCATCGGGCTCGCCGTCCTGATCCTCGAGGCGCTGCGCGAGGCCGGGATCGAGCTGCCCGCGAGCGTGCCGGAGAGCCTCGTGCTGATCGGGCTCGGCTCCCTCGCGACGATCTTCGTGCTGATCCGGCTGATCTCCATTCCCGACACGTTCTTCGACACGGCCGGCCGGGGGATCGGGATCTTCATCAGCCTCTTCGCCGCCATCGCCGTGATCGTCGCCGGTCTGCTCCGAGCAGCAGAAGAGCTGTAGCGACGCCCACGGCGATCCCGCCGGCGACGTCGAGCGGGAAGTGCACGCCGACGTAGAGCCGCGAGTACGCGATCGCCGCGGCGAGTACGAACCAGGCGGCCGCCGCGCGTGGCACGAGCGCCGTCAGCACCGTCGCCGCCGCGAACGCGGTCGCGGTGTGGCCGGACGGGAACGAGTGGCTGTGCGGAACCGTGACGAGCGGGTCGGGCTCGTCGGGGCGATTCTCCCCGACGGCGAGCTTGACGAGCCCGGCGAGCCCGTCCGCCGCGAGCACGGCGATCGCCACGAGCACGAACGCGCGGACGTCGCGCCGTAGCAGCGCCACGACGAGCGCGATCCCGAACCAGATCGCGCCGTGCGAGCCGAGCCGCGTCAGCCAGACGAAGACGTCGTCGAGCGGCGACCAGCGGTGCTCGACGACCCACCGCTCCGCGTGACGGTCCCAGCCGGTCAGGACGCGCTGCCTTAGACCGGCGCGATCGCCTTGGTCTGGTCGATCAGCTGCTGCAGGTCGAACGGCTTGCCGACGAAGGCCTGCGCGCCTTCCGCGTCCGCCTGCGTGCGGGCGGCTGCGTCGACCTGGCCGCTGAACATGACGACGGGGATCGCGCCGGCGCCGTAACGCTCCTGGACGCGGCGGAGCATCTCCCACCCGTCGATGTGGGGCATCATCACGTCGAGGAGCACAAGGTCGGGCTTCGCCTCCTCGATCGCGGTCATTCCCTCCTCGGCGCTGCCGGCCTCGCGGACGATGTACCCCTCGAACTCGAGGTTGACCCGCACGAGCTCGCGCACCTTCGCGTCGTCGTCGACGAGCAGGACGAGCGGGCCGGGCTTCGGCCGCCCGGCGGGCCCGGAGCGGTCGAGGAACGACTCCAGGTCCGAGCGCCGGTAGCGGCGGTGGCCGCCGGGCGTGTAGAAGGCCGGGACGCGCCCCTGGTCCGACCATTTTCGGATCGTGCTCTGGGCGACGCCGAGGAATCGCGCCGCCTGGCCCAGGGTGAGCCACTCGGTGTCGTCGCGGTGCGCCATGCACCGATTCTGACCAAAGTTGACGCTTATTACACCTAGGGAGTGAGCGTTTTCGTGTGTGTAACCGTGAAATCCGGCTTCGGGTTGTCGTGCAGCGCCTCGCCGACCGCGATGCCGACGACGAAGATGACCGCCGCCACGACGATCGCCGCCAGGAGCCTCATGCCAGGTAGTCGCTCGCGCCACGCTGGTACCCGTGGAACGCTGCCGCGAGCACGAGCGAGAGGTCGCGCGGCCAGCCCGGCGAGGGGGCGCGCTCCTGGACGGCCTCGCGCGCCCACCGCTCCGCGTCGCGGTATGCGCCCGCGAGCTCGGCGAGGGTGTAGGTCTGGCCGACCTGCTTGCGCAGCTCCTCCATGACGACCTCGATCTGGCCCAGCAGGGTCTCGTAGCGGCGCCGGTCGGAACGTTCCGTCTCGAGGCGGCGTTCGCCCTCCTCCCACTCCTGGCGCACGAGCGTCGTCCCGTCGGCGGACACGACGGCGGATGCTAGTGGAGGTCGGTGCAGCAGCGGTCGGGCCAGAGCGGCTCGACCTCGGCGAGGATGCGCTCGCCGAGCTCGTAGCCCGGCCGCGCGAGCGCGAACGCGGCGTGCGCGTGCAGACACTTGAGGCTGCCCGCGTCCGCGCGCTGCCCGCCGACACCGAGCTCGAGCGAGGCGCCGGCGTCCCGCCCGGTCTCCCCGGCCGCGAGCTCCTTGCGGATCCGCCTGCTCTCCTCGTCGGCGCGCGCTCGACTCGCACGTAACACACTGTTACTTGCGGCTTCGGTCGTCCACCGGTCGACGCCGCCTGCGGCTTCGAGCCGCGAGAGCTGGGCGACCAGGTGGCGGCACGTGACGTAGTACGTGGTCGGGAACGGCTCGCCCGTGGGGTCGTACGGGCTCTGCTCGGTCACCGCGGGGCGGCCGAAGGGGCAGCGGACGGCGACGCGCCGGAACGCGCGCGGCTCCCGGCCGATCTGGCGGGCGACGGTCTCGCGGTCAGCGTCCATGCGGCGCCAGGCTACGCCGCGTCCGCTCCCGCCAGCCGTGGATCCCCTTGACGATGAACAGGTGCTCACCCGCGCGGACGTAGCCGAGCGCGCGGGCTTCGCGCGCGAGCACGGAGAGCGACGTGGACTGGGTGAGCCGCCGCTCGAGCCGGGTCTTCTCCTGCTGGAGGGCCTGCACCGCCTGGGAGCGCTGTGCCTGCTCGTGCCGCGCGTCGACGTACGCCTTCAGCGGACGGTAGTAGAGGAGGCCGACGAGGACGAGCACGCCGACGGCGACCCAGCGCCGGACGACGGCAGAGCGAGCGGGACGACGCGCCACGTCGCGCTATTCGTCGCACGACGACCGGAGCCTGCTTGCCGGCAGGCTCCGTTACGCGATGTCGACCTTGATCACGTTCGTGGAGCCGGGGATGTTCACCGCGGTGCCCGCCGTGATCACCACGCGGTCGCCCGCCGCGATCAGCCCGGCCTCGCGGGCCGCGGAGACGGAGACGTCCCAGAGCTCCTCGACGTCCGGCGCCTCGGGGATGTGGACCGGCGTCACGCCCCACTCGAGCGCCATCTGCCGCTGCGCCCAGTCCACGTGCGTCAGCGCGACGATCGGCCGCCGCGGACGCAGCCGCGCCACCGCCGACGCGGTCGCGCCGCTGAATGTCGGCACGAGGATCGCCGCGGCGCGCAGCGCCTCGGCGACGTCGCATGCCGCGTTCGACATGGCACCGCCGATCGTCGGGTTCTGGTCCGCCGCCGGGATCTCGTGGCGGTAGTCCATGCTCGGCTCGACCGCGCGCGCGATCCGGTCCATGTAGCCGACCGCCTCGACCGGGTAGTCGCCGACCGCCGTCTCGCCGGAGAGCATCACCGCCGACGTCCCGTCGAGGATCGCGTTCGCGACGTCGCTCGCCTCCGCGCGGGTCGGCTCCGGCGACGAGATCATCGACTCGAGCATCTGCGTCGCCGTGATCACCGGCTTCCCGCGCTCGAGCGCCTTGTGGATGATCAGCTTCTGCAGCAGCGGGACGCTCGCCGCGCCGATCTCGACACCGAGGTCGCCGCGCGCCACCATCACCGCGTCCGTCTCGGTGAGCACGTCGTCGAGGCAGTCGATCGCCTCCGACTTCTCGATCTTGGCGATCACGTGCGCGTGGGAGCCCGCCTGCTCGATCAGCGAGCGGAGGTCGCGCACGTCGGCGGCCGCCCGCACGAAGGAGAGCGCCACGAAGTCGACGCCCAGCTCGAGCGCGAACTGCAGGTCGACCGAGTCCTTGCGCGTGATCGACGGGATCGGGATCGGGACCCCCGGCAGGTTCACGCCCTTGTGCGAGGTGATGCGCCCACCGACGACGACCTGGCAGCGCGCCCGCGCGCGCTCGACGTCCTCGACGCGCAACCGCACACGGCCGTCGTCGATCAGGACGTCGTGGCCCGGCTTCAGCACGTCGCCGATCACCGCGGGGGCGATCGGCAGCTCGCCGTCGCTGCACTGCTCCTCCGGGCACACGATCACGTGCTCGCCCCGCTCGAGCTGCACCGGCTCGTCGAGTGTGCCGATGCGCAGCTTCGGGCCCTGCAGGTCGGCGATCAGCGCGATCGGCTGCCCCGCCCCGGCCTCGCGGATGCGCCGCGCCCGCTCGGCGTGCTCCTCGTGCGTCCCGTGTGAGAGGTTGAGCCGCGCCGCGTTCATCCCTGCGGCGACGAGGGCGCGCAGGCGTTCGGGCGTCTCGGAGGACGGCCCGATCGTCGCGACGATCTTCGTGCGACGCTGTTCGAGCATGGAATCGAGAGTACCTGTGGTCATCGCGGTGGAAGGAACAAGCGACCGGACCGTCCTGGAGGCGATCGCGCGGCGCGCTGAACGCGACCTCGAGGCGGAGGGGATCGAGATCGTCCCGATCGGCGGTGCGCATGCGATCCGTCGCTTCGTCGCCGGCCTCGGATCCGACGCGCGCGTGCGCGGCCTCTGCGACGCGAACGAGGCGCACCTCTTCCGCCGTGTGCTCGACGACGTCTTCGTCTGCTCGCCCGATCTCGAGGGCGAGCTGATCCGCGCGCTCGGCGCCGAGCGCGTGCTCGAGCTCGTCGACCGCCGCTCGTTCCGCACGCTGCAGCTGCAACCGGCGCAGCGCAACCGCTCGCTCGAGGCGCAACTGCACCGTTGGATCCGTTCGATCAGCGACCGCAGTCCGCGCTACCTGCCACTGCTCGTCGAGGCGGCACTCGACCTCGACCGCGTCCCCGAGCCGCTGGAGCAGGTGCTGTGCACCTAGAGAACCACGCCTTCGTGCCCGCCCGCGGCGGGCTGCTCGCGGTCGACGGCGCGCTGCCGCGCCTCGACGACGACTGGACGATGGCCGGGGCGACGGGCCTGCCGCGCTTCCTCCGCGTGGCCGCGCACGTCGAGGTCGCGCCCGATCACGCGCTGCGGTTGCGCGTGTTCGAGCACGCCGACGCGGACGGAACGGCGCCCGCGCGGATCGCGGTGCCCGAGGCGCTGCGGCCGGCGTTCGAGCTGGCGCTGGCCGAGCTCGACGGCGCGCCGGTGCCGGAGCGGCGGCCTGCCTGGTCGCGCCCGGGCTGGCATAAGCAGGCGGAGGCCTGGGCGGGCATGCCGCTCGAGCAGATGCGGATCTGGCCGCTCTCGGCGGTGCTGCGCAACGGCGCAACGTGGTTCAAGGCGGTGTTCCCGCGCTTCCATCACGAGCCCGCGGTCACCGAGGCGCTCGGCCGGCCGCGCGTGCTGCGCGCGGACCACGAGCGGGGTTGGATGCTGCTGGAGCACGTGTCCGGCGAACCGGCGTCCGACCACCACCGGGCGCTGCGCTCGATCGCCGCCGTGCATCGGGCATGGGCGGACCGGGTCGACGAGGCGCTCGCGCTCGGCGCGCCCGACCGGCGGGCGCCGGCGGAGCTGCCGCACACGCTCGTGCACGGCGACTTCCACGCCGGCAACGTGCTCGGAACGACGATCCTCGACTGGTCGGACGCCGCGGTCGCGAACCCGCTGCACGACCTCAACCACTACCTCCTGCACCGCGACGACGCGCAACGCGACGAGCTGATCGCGACCTACGCGGAGGCGTGGCCGGACCTCGATGTCGCGGCAGCCGCAACGGCCTGCGAGGCGGAGACGTACGAGTACATCGCGGAGTCGTATGCGGGCATCACCGCCGCGCTCGCCGACGACGACCGCTGGTGGTTCGCCGACGAGGAGCCGCGCTGGCTCGGCTTCGCTACCGCCGTGCGCGCGGGAAGACGCCCCGACCTCGAGCCCTGAAAGCGAGGTAAGCCTTGCGGGCTTGCCGAGCGCACATCAGGGGATGCCTGCCGCAGGCACGCCCACCCGCACGACGAGCCTTACAGCGCGGAGCGTGCGGAGGACTGCGCTCCTCCGCACGCGGAGCACCTCTCCGCACTCGGATTGCGCAGCAATCCGAGTGCTAACGAGAGCGGGGGAAGACGCCCCAGCCCGGATACGTAGCGGCGGAGCCGAGCTCCTCCTCGATCCGCAGCAGCTGGTTGTACTTGGCGACGCGGTCGCTCCGGGCCGGTGCGCCGGTCTTGATCTGGCCGGTGCCGAGCGCGACCGCGAGGTCGGCGATCGTCGCGTCCTCCGTCTCGCCGGAGCGGTGCGACATGACGGCCGTGTAGCCGTTCGACTGCGCGAGGCGCACCGCCTCGATCGTCTCGCTGAGCGTCCCGATCTGGTTGACCTTGACGAGGATGGAGTTGCCGACGCGGCGCTCGATCCCCTGCCGCAGCCGGGCCGGGCTCGTCACGAACAGGTCGTCGCCGACGAGCTGTACGCGGTCGCCGAGCCGATCGGTGAGCGCCTTCCACGCGTCCCAGTCGTCCTCGGCGCACCCGTCCTCGATCGAGACGACGGGATACGCGTCGACGATCCCGCGCCAGAACTCCGGCAGCTCCTCCGAGCCGAGGTCGCGACCCTCGAAGCGATAGCGGCCGTTCTCGAACACTTCGCTCGTGGCCGGGTCGAGCGCGATCGCAACGGCGTCGCGCCGGCCCGCACGGTCGGCTGCCTCGAGGATCGCCTCGATCGCCGCCTCGCTCGACTCGAGGTCGGGCGCGAAGCCGCCCTCGTCGCCGACGCCCGTCGCGAGGCCGCGCTCCGAGAGCACCTGCTTCAGCGCGTGGTAGACCTCCGCGCCGATCTGCAGCCCCTCCGCGAACGACTCGGCGCCGACGGGAACGACCATGAACTCCTGCAGGTCGATCGAGTTCGCCGCGTGCGCGCCCCCGTTGATCACATTCATCATCGGCACCGGCAGCGTGGACGCGCCCGGGCCGCCGAGATGGCGGTAGAGCGGCTCGCCTGCCGCGTCGGCCGCCGCCTTCGCAACCGCGAGCGAGACGCCGAGGATCGCGTTCGCGCCGAGCCGGCCCTTGTTCGGCGACCCGTCCAGCTCGACGAGCGTGCGGTCGAGCAGCTGCTGATCCGACCCGTCGAGGTCGCGGATCGCGTCGGCGATCTCGCCGTTGACGTTCGCGACCGCCTGCGAGACGCCCTTGCCTCCCCACGCGGCAGCGCCGTCGCGGAGCTCGACTGCCTCGTGCACGCCCGTGGACGCGCCGGACGGAACCGCGGCGCGGCCGGAACCTCCCTCGATCTTCGCGTCGACCTCGACGGTCGGGTTGCCGCGCGAGTCGAGGATCTGTCGGGCGTGCACTGCGATCATCCGGCTGTCTCCTTGGCGAGGTCGAAGTAACGGTCCTGCTGCTCGAGCGGCAGCGACGACCAATCTTCGCCGTTCTCCCGCGCGAGCCGCTCCGCTGTTGTCACGCGGTCGCGAAAGCGGGCCGCCGCGCGGCGCAGCTCGAGCTCGGGATCGACGTCGAGCTTGCGCGAGACGTTCACCGCCGCGAAGAGCACGTCGCCGAGCTCGTCCGCGGAGAAGTCCTCCTTCAACTCGCGGATCTCGTCGTCGAGGTCGGCGACGGCGCCGTCCAGATCCGGGTACTCGAAGCCGACCGCCTTCGCGCGCTGCTGCACCTTGCGCGCGTAGAGCAGCGCCGGCAGCGTCTCGGGGACGTCGTGGAAGATCCCGACGCGGCCCTCCTGCTCGCGCTTGATCGTCTCCCAGTTCTCCTTCACGCGCTCGCCCGTGGTCGCCTCGACGTCGCCGAAGACGTGCGGGTGGCGGCGGACGAGCTTCTCGTGGATCAGCCGCGCGGCCTGCTCGAGGTCGCCCTTGCCGCGCTCCTGCAGAAGCAGCGCGAGGAAGTAGACCTGGAAGAGCAGGTCGCCGAGCTCGTCGAGCAGCTTCCCGTCGTCGCCGGCGAGCGCGGCGTCGGCGACCTCGTACGCCTCCTCGACCGTGTGCGGGACGATCGTGCGCTCGGTCTGCTCGCGGTCCCACGGGCAGTCGCGCCGCAGGCGCTCGGTGAGCGCCTGCAGCTCGACGAGGGCCTGCTCGAGACTACTTATCGGTCGACGTCGTGTCGGTCGCGGTGGATGCGGTCGTGGTCGCCGTCGGCTGGTAGCCGGCCTGGTAGCGGACGTCGTCCTTGAACTCCTTCTTGACGTCGGCGACCCACGTGTTCATCGCGTCCTGCTTCTTCGTGTTCTCGAGCTGCGACTTGATCGACGCCTTCACGTCCTTGAGCGGCGTCTGCTTGGCCGGCTTCACGTCGGAGAGCGGCTGGATGATGTGCCAGCCGTACTGCGTGTGCACCGGCTGGGATATCTCGTTCGTCTTCAGCGCGAATGCGGCCTTGTCGAACTGCGGGACCGTCTGGCCCTTCGACACGGTCAGCTTGCCGCCGTTCGCCGCCGAGCCCGGGTCCTTGGAGTACTTCTTCGCGAGCTTGGCGAAGTCGCCACCGCTCTTGAGCTGCTGCTCGATCTGATCGGCGAGCTTCTTGTTGTTCACGAGGATGTGACGCACGTCGCGACTCGAGGCCTGCTGGTAGTCGGACTTGTGGTCGTTGTAGTACTTCTGGATGTCCGCGTTGGTGACCTTCACGTCGGCGGTGACCTTCTTGTAGATCTTCTCGGACAGGATCTGCGCCTGCAGGTCCTGCTTCACCTGCGGCTCGGTCAGGCCCTGTGACTTCAGCTGCGCCTCGTACTTCTTCTGGTCGCCGCCGAAGTACTGCTTCTTGATGTCGCTCAGGCGCTTGTCGACGTCCTTGGTCGTGACGGTGACGCCGAGCCCCTGCGCCTTCTGCTCGAGCTCCGACTCCTGGACGAGGTACTGCAGGGCCTGGTCCTGCAGCGACTTGTACTGGGTCGTCCCGGGCTTCGGGAACGAGGTCTTGCGCGCCTTGTACGTGCGCTTCGCGCCGTCCAGGAGCGAGTTGAACTGCTGCTTGGTGATCGTGTCGTGGCCCACGACCGCGACGGCGTCGGCGGGGACGGCGTTCGTGCCACCGCCACAGCCGGCGACGAGCACGGCGACGAGGGCGAGCAGCAGGGCGACGAGCGAGAAGCGAAGTTTCATGAAGATCCCAAAGGTCGGAGGCGAGAGAACCGCCAGGGCTCAGGCCGCTTGGCGTGCGTCCAAGATAGCATCGACCAGCCGAATCGCCTGCGGAAATCCGTCCTGGCTCCTAAGAGTTACTTCACGATTTCCGACCGCGTACACGGCGGTGTGGATCCGGCTGCGGAGCTCCTTCAGCTCGCCCGAGCCGAGCACGAGCCGCCCGACGGTCGCCTTGCCGCCGCGGAAGACGAGGTAGTCGGCGCCGAGCCGCGCGAGCTTTATCTTCGCCTCCTGGATCGCGAATAGATGCTCGACGGGCTCCGGCAGCGGGCCGAACCTGTCCTCGAGCGATGCCTGCAGCTCGCGCAGCTCGTCCTCCGTCTCGGCGAGCGCGAGCCGGCGGTGGACGTCGATGCGGAGCGCCTCGGATCCGACGTACTGCTGCGGCACGTAGGCGTCGATCCGCGCATCCACGCGGACCGGGCGCACCGCGACGCGGCGCTGGCCCTGGAGCTCGGCGACCGCCTCGTTCAGCAGCTCGACGTAGAGCTCGAAACCCACGGCGGCGACGTGGCCCGACTGCTCCGCGCCGAGCAGCTCGCCGGCGCCGCGGATCTCCAGGTCGCGCATCGCGATCGCGAAGCCGGCGCCGAGCTCGGTGTGGTCGGCGAGCGTGGAGAGACGCGCCCGGGCCTCGGGCGTCAGCTCGTGCGCGTCGGGATAGAAGAGGTACGCGTAGGCGGTGGCGTCGCTGCGGCCGACGCGGCCGCGGATCTGGTAGAGCTGCGACAGGCCGAGCATGTCGGCGCGCTCGACGATCAGCGTGTTCGCCTGCGGGATGTCGAGCCCCGACTCGATGATCGTCGTCGAGACGAGCACGTCCGCGTCGCCACGCAGGAACGCGTGCATCTTCTCCTCGAGCTCCTTCTCGCGCATCTGCCCGTGCGCGACGAGGAACCGCAGGTCGGGACAGAGCTGCTGCAGCTTCGCCGCCGCCTCCTCGATCGTCTCGACGCGGTTGTGCAGGTAGAAGGACTGCCCGTTGCGCTCCTTCTCCCGCTCGAGCGCGAGCTTGACGAGCTCGTCGTCGTACTCGCCGACCGTCGTCCGAATCGGGCGACGACCCTCCGGGGGCGTCTCGATGATCGAGATGTCCCGCATCCCCGCGAGCGACATGTGCAGCGTCCGCGGGATCGGCGTCGCGCTCAGCGTGAGCACGTCGACCTCGAGCCGCAACGACTTGAGCAGCTCCTTCTGCGCGACGCCGAAGCGCTGCTCCTCGTCGAGGATGACGAGACCGAGCTCCTTGGGGATCACGTCGCGCGAGAGCACACGATGCGTCCCGATCAGCACCTCCACCTTGCCCGCCGCGAAGTCGGCGAGCACCTGCTTCACCTCGCGCGGCGGACGGAAGCGCGAGATCATCTCGACGCGCACCGGGAAGTCTCGGAAGCGCTCCCTGAACGTGTTCCAGTGCTGCTCGGCGAGGATCGTGGTCGGCGCAAGCATCAGGACCTGCTTGCCGTTCACGGCGACGGCGAAGGCGGCGCGGACCGCGACCTCCGTCTTGCCGAAGCCGACGTCGCCGCAGACGAGCCTGTCCATCGGCTGCGCGCTCTCCAGGTCCTCCTTCACCGCTTCGATCGCCTGCTCCTGGTCCGGCGTCTCGCGGTAGGCGAACGACGCCTCGAGCTTCTGCAGCATCTCGTCGTCGAGGTCGTATGCGATCCCCTCGCGCGTCTGCCGTTGCGCGTACAGCGCGATCAGCTCGCCGGCGAGCTCGTGCACCGACTCGCGCGCGCGTGACTTGAGCAGCTCCCACGCCTTGCCGCCGAGCTTCGAGAGCGCCGGGCCCTTCGCGTCCGCGCCGATGTAGCGCGAGACCTTGCCGAGCTGCTCGTGCGGGACGTAGACCTTGTCGTCTCCCCGGAAGCCGAGCAACAGGTAGTCGCGCGTGACGCCCGCGACCTCCTTCGTCTCGAAGCCGAGCAGCTTCGCGACGCCGTGGTCCTCGTGCACGACGTAGTCGCCCGTGCGCAGGTCGGCGAAGCTCTGCAGGGCGCGGCCGCCGATCCGCCGCTCGCGCGGCACGCGGCGCCGGAACACCTGGTGGTCCGGGAGCAGAACGAGGCCGAGGTCCCGCCAGACGAAGCCGCGACGCGCGGGCGCGATCGCGAAGAAGAGCGTGGGCTCGTTGCCGAGCGTCTCGCCCGGCTCGAGGATGCGCGCGGCGACGCGACGGAGCATCGCCTGGGTGCGCAGCGCCTCGCCGCGGTGCGGGAACGCGACCACGACACGCTGGCCGGCGCGCACGAGCTGTGCGAGCTCCGACTCCGCCTCGACCAGCCCGCGCGACGCGATCGCCGGCCGCTGCGCCTCGAACGCGTACGGCTGCGCCTGCGGGAACGGGTCGAGCTCGCTCGTGCCCTCTAGATCCGGGTGCTCGACGCCGTCCTCGTCCCAGATCTTCTCCACGTCGTCAGGCTGGAAGACGAAGTCCGGGACGTTCTCGACCAGCGGCACGAGGTCGTCCGGGACGGGCGGGGCCTCCCCTTCCTCCGCAAGTTGCACACTGTTACTTGGATCGAGCAGGTCGGCGCGGCGCTCGGCCGCGGGGAAGATCGTGCACTGCTCGACCGGGTGCAGCGCCCGCTGCGTGAACGGCGAGAAGGCGCGGATCGACTCCACCTCGTCGCCGAAGAACTCGACGCGCAGCGGCTCCCGACCGGTCGTCGGGAAGAGGTCGATCAGGCCGCCGCGCACGGCGAACTGGCCGCGGTCGTCGACGCGCTCGACGCGCGCGTAGCCGGCGAGCGCGAGCTCCTCGGCGAGCCCCTCCACGCCAGCGCCGCCGGAGGCGGCGCTGTCTTCCGGCCGGGCATCGGCGGCTTCGCCGCCGATGCTTCCAGCCACCCACTCGGCGCCGGCGCGGAGCTCGATCGGCTTGGGGCGCGCGTCGGGCGGCGGTGCGAGCTCGGCGAGGCCGCGCGCCGACGCGCAGATCAGGCCCCCGTTCGCGAGGACGTGCAGCGCGCGGGCGCGCTCGCCCACGAGGTGCGGCGGCGGCTCGAGGCCGGACGCCCACGAGACGCCGCGGCTGGGCAGCGTCCCGACGACGTCCTCGCCGAGGAACCAGGCGACCGCCTCGGCCGTGTCGCGCGCGTCCACGTCCTCCGGGACGAGGCAGACGAGCGGGCGCTCGAGCCGCTCGTGCAGCGAGGCGAGCACGATCGGCAGCGCCGCCTCGCTGACGCGGGCACGCTGCGGCAGGTCGGCGGCGAACCCGGCGAGCTTCTCGTGCTCGGCGAGCTCTGCGACGAAGGCGTGGAGTACGGGACGGTCCATGACGAACGCCGAAACCGCGCGGGTTTCGGGGGCGTTCATGGTACTCGCGGCGTGGGCTCGAGCTCGTGCTCCTCGGCGGCGAGCTCGTCCGGGTCGAGCGAGACCTGCTCGAGCCGCTCGGCGGCCTCGTCGAGCACGCCGAGCAGCGCGCGCTGCTCGTCCGGCGCCAGCTCGTCGTGCCGGGCCTGCAGCGTCTGGGCCGTGCCGCGGACGAGCGTCAGGGGGTTGGCGAGCCGGTGCCGCACGAGCTGCTGGTAGTCGCGCAGGGCGCGCTCGTACTCCTGGGCGCGCAACCGCGCCTCGTCGAGCGCGAGGCCGAGGCCGCTGACCGTCCGGCGCAGCCCGGCGGCGAGCAGGATCAGGACGACGACGAGCAGGGCGTCCGAGACGAGGTTCGCCGTCTCGTTCTCGTGGTTCGTGATCGCGAAGAAGAGGCGCTCGCCGCCGCGCAGGCCGAAGTACACCATCAGGACGCCGAGCCACGGGAACGCGCGGCCGAAGCGTCCGAGCTGCGGGAGCAGCGCGAGCGCGAGGCCGATGTCGAGCACCGCGACGACGAGGCTCAGTCCCTCGGACGAGCTCATGCCGTCAACCTACTCGGACGTCGACTCGAGCTCCGTCGGTTGTCCCGTGACGTCGGCGATGACGCGATAGTCCCGGTCGAACGCCCAGAGGACGACGTCGTGGTGCTGCTCCGCGACCGCCGCCACCAGAAGGTCGACCGGGGCCCGGCGATGCGCCCCGTCGGAGCGCGCGGCGTCGTCGGCGACGCGCGCTTCCAGCAGGCCGGCGATGTCGGGGCATCCTGCTTGTACGTGGGCGTCTGAGCTCGGCGAGCTCCTCGGGTGTGACGATCTCAAACTCGCGATTCCTGATCGCCTCTGCCGCGCGCGCGAGCCTGGCGCGCCGGGTCACCTGCCGGAGCGCTTTTCGGACATGTATGTATCGCTCAGCGCCGGTTCACGCGCGCCTGCGCGCGCTCGAGCCCGTCCGCGTCGAGCTGCTCGACCGCGTCCGCCGCCCGCGCGACGAGCGCCTCGGCGTCGTCCTGCGGCGCGAAGTCCGCGAGCACGTAGTCGGCGAGCGGGCGGGGGTCGCCGCGCTCCGGCCGTCCGACGCCGATCCGCAGCCGGAGGAAGTCCTGCGTCTTCAGGTGCTGCACGATCGAGCGCAGCCCGTTGTGCCCCCCGAGGCCGCCGCCGAACTTCAGCTCCAGCCGACCCAGGTCGAAGTCGCCCTCGTCGTGCACGACGAGCACCGCGTCCGGCGCCACCTTGAAGAACTGCACGGCGGCGCCGACGGAGCGGCCGGACTCGTTCATGTACGTCTCCGGCTTCAACAGCGCGAGCTTGTGCCCCTCGAGGCGGATCTCGGCGAGTTGGCCGCCGAACTTCGAGCGCCACGAGCCGCCGTGCCGGCGCGCGAGCTCGTCCACGACCAGGAAGCCGGCGTTGTGCCGGTTGCGGGCGTACTCGCGCCCCGGGTTGCCGAGCCCGACGACGAGCAGGTCCAGCGACGAGCCCTCGCGGCGCGGCCACAACCGCATCGCGCGTTAGCCCTCGGTCGTGCCCTGGTCGCCGGCGGCATCCGCCTCCGGCTCGGCCGGCGCCTCGGCGCCGCCCTCGGGCGTCTCGCCCGCGCCTTCCTCGGTGAGCGCCTCGCCCTCGGCGCCCTCGAGCGTCTCCTCCGGTTCGACCTCGCGCGTCGGCGCGGTCACCGTCGCGACGACCGTCTCCGGGTCGTCGAGCAGCGAGACACCCTCCCCGACGACGATGTCGGCGACGCGCAGCGTCCCGCCCATCTCCATGTGGGAGACGTCAAGGTCGATGTGCTCCGGCACCTCGAGCGGCAGCGCCTCCACGTTCAGCTCGCGCAGCGGCTGCGAGAGCACACCACCTTCGCGCACGCCGGGCGCGTCGTCGCCGCCGACGAGCGATACCGAGACGGACGCGTGGATCGGCTGGTCGAGGCGGACCTCCTGGAGGTCGACGTGCGTGACGTGGCCGCGCACCTTGTCCACCTGGTAGTCCTTGAGGATCGACGCGTGGGCCGTGCCCTTTCCGTCCACCTCGACGTCGAGGATCGAGTGCAGCCCGCCCGCGCCGGTCAACGCACGGCGGAGCTCCCGCTCCTCCACGCAGATCGCGACCGGATCGCCGCGACCGTAGAGAACGCCCGGCACAAAGCCCTGCTTGCGCAGGCGCCGCGTCTCGGGCGAGCCGAGCCGCTCGCGCTGCGTGACGGTGAGCTTTGTGCGTTCTCCGGCCATATCGGCGGCGCAGCATAGCGGAGACGAGGCAGTATCCAGCTGTGTTCGAGGAGCTCTTCGAGCGCTGGGACGGCGAGGAGGCGGTTGTCCGCTACGACCACGAGAGCGGCGCGTGGATGTTCGTCTGCGTCCACTCCACCGTCCTCGGCCCGGCCGGCGGCGGGACGCGGATGCGCGTCTACCCCTCGCCGCTCGACGGGCTCGCCGACGCGATGCGGCTCTCGCGGGCGATGACCGTGAAGATGGCCGGCGCGAACCTCGAGCGCGGCGGCGGCAAGGCCGTCCTGGCGGTGCCCGAGCTGCCGACCGGGGAGCCGCGCCGCGCGTTGCTGCGCCGCTACGGCGACCTCGTCGCCTCGCTCGGCGGGACGTACCGCACGGCCGGGGACATGAACATCTCCCCCGCCGACCTCGACGTCGTCAAGGAACGCTGCGAATGGGTCTATGGGACGACGGGCGGCGGCGGCAACAGTGCGCGCGGGACGGCGATAGCGGTGCACGCCGGGTTGCAGGCGAGCGCAGAACATGTCTTCGGCTCGCCCGACCTGAGGGGACGCACGGTGCTCGTCCAGGGCGCGGGGGCGGTCGGCGCGGATCTGATCGGGCTGCTGCAGGCGGACGGTGCGAACGTGCTCGTCTCCGACGTCGACGACGAGCGTGCGCGCGCGACCGGCGCGGCTGTCGTCCCGCCCGACGACGTGTACGACGCCGAGTGCGACGTCTACGCGCCGTGCGCGATCGGCGGCACACTGAACGCCGACACGATCCAGCGGCTGCGCTGCCGGATCGTCGGCGGCTCGGCGAACAACCAGCTCGCCGAACCGGAGGACGCACACCGGCTGCACGAGCGCGGGATCCTCTACGCACCCGACTTCATCATCAACGCCGGCGGCGTGATCCAGCTCGTCGGCCTCGAGGACCGCGGCTGGGACGAGGACGAGTTGCAGCGGAACCTACGCGCCGTGGGCGACACGCTGCGCGAGATCTACGCGCGGGGCGGCGACCCCGCGGAGGCCGCAGAGGCGCTGGCCGCGGAACGGATCGCGGCCAAGCGCCTGGGCTGAAGCAGAGGGACGGAGCAGGATCAGTACGTGGCGGTGCGCCTGCTGAACCCCCAGATCGCGCCGAGCACGAGCCCGAGGATCACCAGCACGACGCCGATCGCCATCAGGATCCATCCGAGTGCCGGCAGAACCGTCAACCAGAGGATGATTCCGATCACGAAGAGCAAGATGCCGAGACCAACCATTTCGCTTCCCTCCTTTCGCGTGTCCAGGAGAGAAACGGCGAAGTGGCCGAAACGGTTGCGTCTGCTTCAGGCGGGCTCGACGGCGTAGAGCGCGACCACCGGCTCCAGCCGCTCCGGATAGCCCTCCGCGGCGAAGCCGCCGACGACGCCGCGGAGCGAGGGCACGGCGAGCGGCCACGGGTCGAGCGTGATCCGTTCGACGCCGTCGTACGCATACGCGATGCCGCCGACGTCTCCGGCTGCCTCCTCCTCGAAGCAGAACGCGAAGGCAAGCCGGTCGCAGAGCTCGGTGACCGCGTCCGCGGCGCGCGCATCGGCCGACACGTCGCCGAGCGCGTCGTCGATCTCGCGCGCGAGCGCGGCCCGGGCGGGATGCTCGACGTCGTCGCCGATCAGCCGTCGGATGTGCAGCGCGACGACGAGGTCGGTGACGTCGTCGCCGCTGCGCATCCGGAAACCGCGCGTCTGGATCTCGCCGGCCCAGCGCTCCGGCGCGATCGAGCCGAGCTCGTCCGCGTCCAGCTCGCCGTAGCCCCGGTCGTGCAGCGTCACGCCGCGCACGAAGGAGTCGAACGGGAGCGGGATCGCCTCCGCCCGCCACGCCGCCGCGATCCCGCCCGCCATCCGCGCGTGCTCGGCCTGCGGGTAGACAACGGGACGCCGCTTCGAGCGGAACACGCCGCCGCCTAGAAAAGCTGGTTCTCGCCGCCGAAGATCGCCGAGACCGAATCGTCGGAGAAGACGTTCATGATCGTCTCGGCGAGCAGCTGCCCGACCGGCAGCACCGTCATGTTCCGCGGCATGTCGCGCGGGTCGACCGGCACGGTGTCGGTGACGACGATTCCGTCGATCGGCGCGTCGTGGAACTTCTCCAGCGCGTTGTCGCAGAAGACGCCGTGCGTCGCGTACACCCAGACGCCCTCGACGCCCTTGTCCCGCAGCGCCTGGACGTTCGCGATCAGCGTCCCGCCGGTCATGATCACGTCGTCGCCGACGATCGCCGTCTTGCCACGGACACGGCCGGTGATCTCCGTCACCTCGACCTGGTCGTGCGCGGGACGAGTCTTGTGCATGATCGCGAACTCGGCCTCGATCATCTCCGCGAAGCGCACCGCCATCTTCGCCCGGCCCTCGTCCGGCGCGACCGAGACGATGTGCTCGCCGGTCATCCCGAGGTCGCGGAAGTGCCGCGAGAAGAGCGGCAGTGCGGTCATGTGGTCGACGGGGATGCTGAAGAAACCCTGGATCTGGCCGGCGTGGAGGTCCATCGTCAGCACCCGGTCGGCGCCAGCG
>Ga0207661_10000794_pt1 | contig 20635 bp, 16 predicted proteins | sample KBSC713LmetaG_FD_184337 | JGI IMG/M metagenome (GOLD analysis project Ga0207661, IMG submission 184337) | Corn rhizosphere microbial communities from Kellogg Biological Station, Michigan, USA - KBS C7.1-3L metaG (SPAdes) (version 2) | ecosystem: Host-associated > Plants > Roots > Rhizosphere ...
AATCCACCGTATCTCAAAGGTGGTCTCGGAGGGAAGCCGGTCAGTTTCGGCAGCCGATGCTGCTTCAGATTGACGTGTCGAGGCCGGCCCTCAGGGAGCCGGGCACCCGATGCGCTCCTGGGTGCCGATCGCGATGTCGTCGATCCAGATCTGCATGACGGTGGGCCTCGTCTCGGCGATGGTGGCGCCGACGCTGACCATTCCGAAGTCCGTCGGCGCGACCCAGGGACCGTTGCCGGTCAGACACCCGTCGCCGGTCATCGCGACGTGCACGTAGAGCGCGCCGTCGACGAAGAACTGAAAGTCGTTGCTGCCCGCGTTGAAGCTCCACTCCCAGCACTGCCACTTGCCGAGCGGGACCATCGTGGGCGTCGGCGCCTTCGGCCGCTTCCAGCAGTCCGTCGCCGACGAGCCGTTGTAGTAGTTCATCATGTAGGCGCCGTGCTGTTCGGCGACGTTGTACGACGGGTTGCCACCCGAGGCGGCCTGCCCGCGAACGATGTCGGTGTGACCGTCCGAGATACTGTCGAACCACACCATCACGCGCCCCCACATCGTCTTGTTCACGAGGGGAAACAAGGGCGCGCCCTTGTACGAGATGAACCCGCCGCGCTGGTTCTCCGGGATGTTCAGCGACAGCGCCTTCGTGCCGCTGGACGCGTGGGTTCCGTTGATCGTCATGCCGCTGACGAGCGCGCTCCACCCGTCTGCCTTTCCGTCTTCGAAGTCCTCGCACACCAGCGCCGACGGAGGACAGAGCGCACCCGATGAACCGCCGCCCGTACCGCCCGTTGCCGTGGCGCCCCCGCTGCCGGACCGCCCGCTGGCCCCCGCGGCACCACCGGAATCGCCCGCTCGCCCGCCCGTGCCTGCGACGCCGCCCGTTCCCGTGGCGCCACCGGTGCCACCGGTCCCCGTCGCGCCGCCGCTCGAGGCGCCGCCCGTGCCCGTCGCGCCGCCGTTCGACGTGCCGCCCGTGCCTGTCGCGCCGCCGCTCGCGCTGCCGCCCGTCCCCGTCACTCCGCCGCTCATCGAGCCGCCGGTGCCCGTCGCGCCGCCGTTGCCACCGATCCCCGTCGTGCCACCGCTCGACATGCCGGTCGCGCCCCCGTTTCCCGTCGTGCCTCCGCTGCTCGAGCCAACGGGGCCGTTGTCGGCCGGACTGCACGAGGACAGGGACAAGAGCACCGCAAACGCCGCGGCCGCCTGCCGTGACGAGGGCACCGCGTGCGGTCTCAAAGAAGACCCGTGAGGGGGCCAGAGTTGGTGACGCGATCTCCGATGCTGGTCGTGGACATGCCCATGAGCTGACAGATCGATACCAAAAGCTTCACATGTTCCTGTTTGTCGTAGTTCAGGAAACGCCCGGTCCGGAGCGCGCCTCCGGCCTTGCCGATGAGGAGCAGCGGCGACCGATCCATTCGGTGGGCCGTACTCCCGAGCTCGCGGCCCATGACGATCAGCGTGTTGTCCAGCAGGGTCCCGTTCCCTTCGTTGACGGCGTCGAGCTGGGCCACCAGGTACGCGATCTGCTTCGCATACCAGTTGTCGATCGCCTGAAGCTCGGTCCGTCGATCGGTCCCGTCATGGGACATATCGTGGTGTCCGCTCGTGTGCCCGAGCCAGCTGTGGACCACGTGGCTGAACGCATAGCTGAGCTGCAACGTCATGATGCGCGTGACGTCGCACGCGAAGGCGTGCGCGATGATGTCCATCATGCTGGTGACCTGCGCCGGGAACGCCGCGTTGTTCGACGTGACCTTCGCCGGCGCCGTGCCCACCGTGCAGCCCGTCGCCGGCGGCGTCGTCGTGGTCGTCGGCGTGAGACGGCGCTCCATGGCCAGCACGCCTTGCAGATGCGCGTCTATCTTCTGATAGTCCGCCGCCCCGACGCGCGTCCGGATCTTCGCCAGATCGACCTTGAGGATGTCGACCAGCGCCTTTTGCTCGTTCCTTCGCTGCGTGACAGCCGGATCTTCGGCGACGGGCGTCCCACCGCCCGGGGTCACACCGGCGAAGATCCGCGTGAACGCCGCCACCGGATCCATCTCGGGACTGATCGGCGCGTTCGGCCCGGTGTACGTCATCCGGTTGAGCGTGTTGGGACTCTGGCACTGCACGCCGAGCGCGATCGATCGGTACTTCGTCTCCGGGTTCGCGTCGTTCGCGGCCCGCTGGTACGGCATGTTGGCCCCGTACGCCTGCGCGATGATCTGATCGATCGACGCGGCGTTGCCCCACCCCGTGAGGTGACCGTTGCCCCCGTCGAAGCTGACCCCGGCGCTCGGCCCCGGCAGCGTCGTGCCGGTCCACAGGCCCGCCATCCCGTAGGCGTGCGCCTCGCCGGCCCCACCGGCGGTGAGCGTGAGCCCCCAGGGAACGACCATCTTCGCTGCGTACGGCTGAAGCGGCGCCTGGATCATCTGCAGCATGAAGGCCGCTTCGGTGCCCGTGGGCTTCCAGTCGATGGTGGTGTTGAAGTTCAGCGCCGGCGCGCCGTCCGGCGTGAAGATCAGCAGCAACCGCTTGGGACGGGGCGCCGTTTGCGCGTCGGCGTTCAGCAGCGGAAGCAGCGGCGCCGCGGCAGCGCCGAGCCCTAGCCCCTGGAGCAACCGACGACGAGACAGGTCGAATCGCGATCTACGTTGCATGACAGCGGATCTCCTGGTTGACGAACGACGAACGGTTAACCGCCGGGCGTGACGCGGACGTTTCGGAACGACGGACTGACGGCGATGCGCGCCAGCAAATCGCGGATGTTGCCGCCCGACGCACGGAAGGCGTCGTGGATGCTCTGGATCGAGCACGAGTCGTCGACGCTCTCCATGCGCCCCATCGAGAACCGGAACCACTGGCGCGCGAAGCAGTTGCTGACGTCCTGGGACTGCGCCAGCTTGTTCGCGAGCTCGAGCGCCCCGTTGAAGTTGCCGACGAGGTCGGCGCCCGCGGCGACGATGTTGCCGGTCGCGTCCACGTCGCCGAGCCCGTCCACCGTCCTGTAGGCGCCGATGGCGTCGAAGTTCTCGAACCCGAGCCCGATCGGATCCATGAGCTGATGGCAGGTGGCGCAGGTCGGGTCGCTGGAATGCTGCGCGAAGCGCTGCCGCGTCGACGTCGCCGCCGTCGGCGCCGGCGGCGTCGTGTTCACGTTCATGGGCGGCGGGGGAACGTTCCCGCACATGACGTTCAACCGGATCAGCTTGCCGCGATGGACGGGCGAGGTCTGATTGTTGTGGGACCAGCGCGTGAGGAATGCCGACTGGGTCAGGATGCCCGCGCGCTTCGTCGCATCCAGCATCACGGGCGTCCCGACCTGGTACCCGGCCGGCTGGGTCACGCCGTAGACACCGAACAGACCGCCCTGCGGGAACGAGGCGTTCGACGTCAGCAGCGTCTTCAGAAGGCCGTCGCCCTGGCGGACGACGTAATCGGCGAACAGCGTCGTCTCCTGCATCATCGCGTCGGCGACCTCGGCGGTGAACATCGGAAACGCGGTTGCGTCCTTGGGCTGGCTCGGCAGATCGGTCAGGTCCAGCCACTGGCGGTGAAACGATCCGATCGTGATGCGCGCCTTGGCGTCGCTCAGCATGCGCTGAACCTGCTCGGAGATCGTCGACTCCTGCGTCAGCGTGCCGTTCGCCGCCACCGCGAACAGCGCATCGTCCGGCATCGACCCCCACAGGAAGTACGAGAGGCGCGACGCGAGCTCGTAGGACGTCAGAGGCACCGTGCCCGCCTGCGGCGTCCCTGTGCCTCCCACGTCATGGTGATAGAGGAAGAACGGCGATTGCAGCATCGCCTCGACGACGAGGCGAAACCCATTCGCCGCGCCGCCGGTACCGCCCTTGCCCAGCGTGTAGAGCGTCACGTACTGGGTGATCTCGGCCGTCGTCAACGGGCGACGGTAGGCCTTCTGACCGAAGGCCGTGACGAACTTGGTCGCGCAGCTCGTCGTCGTGTCCGTCGCCAGATTGCACGGCGAGAGCGTGGCCATCTTCGGCTGCGCCGCGATCGCGAGTGCGCCCGCGACCTCTGACGACTGCTGCACCTGGAGCTCGTCGATCGGCGCGATGGCGTTGCTGTTGAACGGCCCGATCTTTTCGTCCTGGCCGAGGGCATCGGCCGGTGTTCCCGTCGTGCCCAGGAGATCCCGGACGGTATTGTTGTACTCGTCGCGCGTCAGCCGCCGTGCCGGCGTCAGGCCCGCGTTCAGCACACCCTTGCTGGCCGCGCACGCCGTGGCGAACATGTCGGCGGGCGGCGCGGCGCCTGTTCCCGCGGCTCCCCCGCCGGCGCCGGTCGTGGATCCGGTTCCGGTGGCGCTTCCCCCCGTCCCGGTCCCGGAGCCTGTTCCCGTGCTCGACCCAGTCCCCGTGCCGTCGCCGGTTCCGCCGGTTCCAGAGGTGGCCCCGCCAATGGCTCCGGTGCAGCCCATCCCTGAGGCCAGCAGCATGGCGGCCAGGCGACGGAGACCGGCAGGACGTAAAGCGAAGGCGCGCATGTCTTCCTCCCCGGAATGGAACGGAGCCGCGCGGCCCCGCGTGAAGGTCTACGGCTGCTCACAGGGCCTCCAGCGCGGACAACCTTCTGCAAAAAAAGAGAGAAGGTGACGTCGACGGTGGAGAAATTGAGCCGCCGGCACGCTGACGCTCGGTAAGCTGTCGGAGATGGAAGGTCGCAGGCTGGTCGCGATGCCGGTGTGCGGGGCGTTGCTCGCGCTCGCGGGCTCCGCGTGCAGCCCGCGACTCGACGTGGGATCGGACGTGCTGTGGGTGGCCCGGTTCGAGGGCAATAGCTTCGACGAATGGAATGGCGCGCCCGGTGGGCGCGCCGATGTCCCGGTTCCGCCGGACACGTCCGAGATCTCGAGCGAACACCCGCGCAACGGCGCGTTCGCGGCGAAGCTGACCGTCAATGCCGGCAGCGACGGCGCGCAGCACAACGTGGGTCTTGGCAGGAAGGGCTCGCTGCCCGCCGCCGCGTATTACAGCGCCTGGTATTACATCCCGCGAACGATCGCCGTCGGAGGTTACTGGGTGATCTTCAAGTTTCGCCAGCGGGCGGCCGCCGACGACGCCGGCAGCGAAGGCGAGTTGTTCGACATCGATCTGAAGCAGACGCCGGCCGGCGAAATGACGCTCGAGCTCTACGACTTCCGGATTGCCGGCGTGCGCAGCCTCGACGTCCCGGAGCCGATTCTGCCGGTCGGCGTCTGGTTTCAGATCGAGGCCTTTTATCGCAACGCCGCCGATGCGAGCGGACGCCTCACCATCTGGCTCGACGGCCAGCAGGTCGTCGACCTGAGCGGCGAGGCGACCAGCCCCACGGCCTGGACCGAGTGGGACGTGGTCAATGTCGCCAAGGACCTGAACCCGAGCCCCACGGTGCTTTTCGTCGACGACTGCGCGATCAGCTTCACGCGCGTCGGTCCGACCGGAATCCTCGCCCGCTGATCGGGCGGCTAATATCGGCGCGAAGGTCGCGGCGATCCGCTGCCCTTAAGAGCGCTGATGAACGTTGGAACCCGAAGCGGCGATCGGTGGAAGAGGCGCCTGACCTACACAGCGGCCATTTCGGCAGGGCTGTGGTGCTTGTCCGCGCGCGGCGCCGCCGCCGCGACGGTTCAGCAGGTCACCGGCTTCGGAAACAATCCGACCGGCATCGGCATGTACCTGTACACGCCGACCAATGTGGCGTCGCATCCCCCGATCCTGGTCGGCGTGCATGCATGTCACGGGAAGGGAACCGACGTTTGTGCGAACGGGACGGCCTTCGCGCAGCAAGCGGACAAGCACGGCTTCCTCCTGGTCTGCCCATCGGCCGTCAGCAGCGACGGCTGCTGGGACGTTCACTCGACCGCGGTGCTGACGCACAACGGTGGCGGTGACGCGAGCGGCATCATGTCGATGGTCAACTACCTCGTTCAAAACAAGAACGCGGACCCGAATCGGATCTACGTCGCCGGCCATTCGTCGGGCGGAATGATGACCAACATCCTGGTCGGTTCGTACCCCGACGTGTTCAAGGCGGGCGCCGCGTTCGCCGGCGTACCGTTCGCCTGCTTCGCCCAGGGAAGTGTCGACAGCCTCGGCTGGAATTCATCGTGCGCGAACGGGAACGTGACGAGGACGGGTGCTCAATGGGGCGATCTCGTGCGCGCGTCGTACGCAAGCTACGCGGGTCCGCGGCCTCGCATTCAGCTCTGGCACGGCACCGAGGACGCGACGCTCGTGTTCCACAACTTCGGGGAAGAGATCAAGCAATGGACGAATGTGCTCGCCGTCAGCGCGACGCCGACGTCGACGGAGAGCAATGCAATTCAGTCTGGCTGGATCCGCACCCGCTACGCGGACGCGGCAGGCGTCGCGCAAGTCGAAGCGATCCAGGAGACCGGGCAGCCGCACAATCTCGTTCTCGACCTGGCAGACGCGATCCATTTCTTTGGACTTGATGGCGCCGGGCCGCCTCCGGACGGCGGCGTGGACGCGCGTGGCGGGACGAGCGGCGCGGACGCTGGAAGCGATGCGGGAAGCGGCGGCCGCGGCGGTGGGGCGGGCGGCGCAGGAGGCGGGGCCGGTGCCGGTGGTGGTGCCGCCGGTATCGGCGGCCGCGGCGGCACGAGCGGCACCGGCGGTAGAGGCGGCGCGACGACGGGGACAGACGGAGGCGGCGGTGGGGCGACCGGCGGGGCGCCCGAGGCTGACGGCGGCGGCGCCGCAGGAAGCGCCGCGGGCGGAATCGGCGGATCGTCGATCGCCGGGGCGAGCGGAGCGGATGCCGGGGCGCCGGGCGGCGCGTCGGGAGCGGGCGGAAGCGGCGTGGGCGGCGCGCACACGATCACCAGTGGAGCAGCGGGCACGACCGGTGGCACGGCTGGGACCGCGGGAACAGCGGGGCAAGGCAACGGGGTCTCGACAGGGTGCTCGTGCGATCTGAATGCGCGTGGCGGTCGCGCGTCAGGCGGGCTCGTGCTTGCTCTCGCGCTCGGATGGACGACGAAACGAGGTCGGCGCGCGCGTCGGTCCGACCACGATCGTCGCCGCGTGACCTGAGCGCGACGCATGAAGGTCCTCTCCCCGCACCACCCTATGACCGGGGAGGTGAGCGCTCGAGACGAGAAGCTGGATGCGAGGGGGGACGCGCCCCACGATCCGCCGCGCCTGATCAACGACCCCGCGGCCCGGGCGGATCGCTCCGCGACCTGGGCGTTACGGGTGCTGCGCGCCGCGCAGCCGCATCGAACGGCAGCGGGGCTGAAACGACGCGTCCAGCTGCGGCTCGGGCTCGACTGAGCGGCGCGCGTGTGAGCGCCTTGTTCCCGGCCTGCCGACGTCGTGGACCATTCTGGCCGCGAAACGGAACTCAGACGTCATGTGGCCTGTTCGAGCCCTCGAATCTGCCGCGAGCGACGGGTGCGCGCTCTCGTCCTGGCGCTGGTCTCTGCGCTGGCTGGCGCTTGCGCGCTGCTTCTCCGGCTTGAAGCGCCAGGACCAATTCCGCGTCGTCGCGGGGCGCGGGGCGCGGGAGGACGATGAGTCTGAGTGACTTCATCCGCTGGTGCTGGCCCGGCATGCTCATCGTCTCCCGCGGCTAGAATCACGCGAGACCCTGAAAGTGGACCACCGTCGGCCATTCGACGGACGTAGGGATCGAAGTCTGGCGAACCTTCTCGGAAATCGCTTCGTCGAGGACGGCGCGATTTCTCAGAAGGTCTGGGGCCGCGCTTTCCCTAATCGCGCCGAACATGAACATGCGCCGGATCGGTCCTTTTCTCGCCGCGCTGCTTGTGGCGGCATGTACGAACCCCGAAGCCGTCGACGACGATGCCTCTGGTGTTGGAGGCGCCACCGGTCGAGGCGGCACCACTGGCGCGGCGGGCGCGACCGGCGCGGCCGGTACGTCCGGATCGCTCGGGACGGCTGGCGCGGCTGCGACGGGCGCCGCGGGCACGGACGGAGCTGCAGGCGCGGCGGGCACGACTGGTGCCGGCGGCGACGGCGCGGCGGGCACGTCCGGAGCGGCTGGGCATGGCGGCGCGGGAACGACGGGAAGAGGTGGTACCAGCGCAGCGGGGACGACCGGCGAAGGTGGTCGCGGCGGGGCGACCGGCATCGCGGGCACGACAGGTGCAGCGGGCCTGACGGGTGGAGCGGGTCGTGGTGGCACGACGGGCGCCGCAGGCGCGGCGGGGACGATGGGATCGGCGGGGCGAGGTGGCGCGGGCACGGGCGGAAGCGCTGGCGTGGGCGGCGGGGCAGGGCGAGGTGGCGCGAACGCCGGTGGCGTGGGCGGCGGCGGCGCTGGTGCGGGCGGCGCCGGCGGCAGCACCAGCTGCACCGTCAACCCGGTCAACGCGAACGCCTCCGCGCAGGCGCGAAAGCTCCTCTGCTACGTCTACAGCCTCTACGGCAACAACGTGCTGTCTGGCCAGCAGGAGACGAGCTGGAGCAATCCCGCCAACGACATCAGCTGGTACGTCACGAACGTCGGCAAGTCGCCGGCGATCCTCGGCGGCGACTATCTCTATCCAAACGGCACGTCGACGCGTGCGATCGCGTACTGGCAGGCGGGCGGCATCACCATGATCCGCTACCACATGGGCGCGCCAGGCAACTCCGACACTTATGAGAACTCGATGCTCGCCGTGAACGTCACGAACGTGCTGACGAACGGGACGAGCGAGAACAACTCATTCAGGTCCAAGCTCGATTACGTCGCGACAGAGCTGCAGAAGCTCGAGGACGCGAACGTCGCCGTGCTGTGGGCGCCGTTTCACGAGTACCAGCCGAACGGGTGGTTCTGGTGGAGCAAGGGCACGGCGACGCAGTTCATTCAACTCTGGAAGTACATGTACGACTACTTGACCACCACCAAGGGCCTGAACAATGTCGTCTGGCTCGCGCCTTCCAGCGGCTCGCCCAACGCCTCCTGGTACCCGGGCAAGAGCTACATCGATCTCGCGGGCCCGGACACCTACGGAACGAACCCGCCGTTCACGTCGATGTATTCGTCGGCGCGCAACATCATCGGCACCACCGTGCCGATCACTCTGCACGAGACCGGTGTGGTTCCGCAGCCGTCGACGATGTTTCCATCCGCCGCGCCCTGGGTCCTGTGGAACATCTGGGCCGGCTACCAGACCTCGAACAATTCGCTCGCCAACATCCAGAGCGCGTACGCGAGCCCGTACACGATCACGCGCGACGAGATACCGAACCTGCGATGACGCGGACCACGGCGGCCATCGCGGCGGTCGGTCTCGCCGCCGCGGCCGCGGTCGTTTTGATCTGGCGCGCGCGATCCACCACACCGGAGTCGCCGCGGGCGGAGCCGCAGCCTGAAACCGCACCGCAGGCGGCGCCCCTCCCGTCGACGCCGGCCCCGGTTCAGCCGGCCCCGCTCGGAGGCGTCGCGCCCGGTCGAGACGCACCGCCCGCGATGAGCGAGCCCGCGTTGATGGCCGCGTTGCGCGACGTCGGCGGGACCGCGCCCGCGCGATCGATCGCGCTCGCGCGCGACGGGCAGCGACGCTTTCCCAACAGCGCCGACGCGCCCGAGCGCGCGTTCATCATCGTGCAGTCGCTGGTCAACTTGCGGCGCTTTCACGAGGCCCGCGACGCCGCCCGGGAGATGGTTCGGAGATACCCGGACAACCCGTTCGCGCTGGACGCGCAACGGCACCTGCTCGTCTATCCGCTGGACCAGCCTTCGCGCGAGGAGATGCAGCAGGCGGAACAGCGCCCGCCGTGAGGAGCCGAGGCTGCCGAGGTTCAGATGGTCCGACGCGTCGAAAACTCAGCCGGAGACGTTCTCGCTAGGAGGCCCCTCGCGATCACGCATACTGTCGGGCTGGTTTCCCGATGACCAATCTCAAGGCGGAAGTTTCGAAGCGGCGGACGTTTGCCATCATCTCGCACCCCGACGCGGGCAAGACCACGCTGACAGAGAAGCTGCTGCTACACGGCGGAGCCGTCCACCTTGCGGGGGCGACGAAGAGATCCTCCAAGGGCCGCCGCATGACCAGCGACTGGATGGAGGTAGAGCGCCAGCGCGGCATCTCGATCACGACCAGCGTTCTGCAGTTCGAGTACGCGGGATGCCGGGTGAACCTCCTCGACACGCCTGGGCACGACGACTTCAGCGAAGACACATACCGGACGCTGGCGGCGGCGGATTCGGCCGTGATGCTCATCGATAGCGTCAAGGGCGTCGAGCCCCAGACAATCAAGCTTTTTCAGGTCTGCCGGATGCGCGGCATCCCGATCATCACCCTCATAAACAAGATGGACCGACCGGGCCGGCCCGCCCTCGAGCTGCTGGACGAGATCGAGCGCATCCTCGGCATCCCCTGCACGCCCGTCAACTGGCCGGTGGGCTCGGGCAGCACCTTCGTCGGCGTTCACGACCGGGCGGGCGGCGACGGCCTTCTCGACGACCCTGACGTGCGCGCGACCCTGGGGCCGCGGGCCTTCGCCGAGTTGCAGGAAGAGATCGCCCTCCTCGACGGGGCGACGCATCCCTTCGACGGCGCGCGGTTCCTGGCGGGGCAAATCTCGCCGGTGTTCTTCGGGAGCGCGATGACCAACGTCGGGATTCAGTCCTTTCTCGACCGCTTCGTCGACCTGGCGCCCCCGCCCGGGGATCGGAAGACGAAAGCCGGCGTGGTGTCTGCAGACTCGTCCGAATTTTCGGGGTTCGTCTTCAAGATCCAGGCGAACATGGATCCGCGCCACCGGGACCGGATCGCGTTCGTGCGGATCTGCTCAGGGAAATTCACGCGCGGCATGGAGGTGCAGCACGCGCGCACGGGCCGTCCGTTCACGCTTTCGAGGACGGTCCAGTTTCTGGGACAAGAGCGCACGCAGGTGGACGAGGGGTACGCGGGCGACATCCTCGGCGTGTGGGACGGTGGCGCGCTGCGCATCGGCGACACGCTGGTCTCCGGACCTGCGTTCGAGTTCGAAGGCGTGCCGCGCTTCTCACCCGAGCACTTCGTGGTGGCGACCCTCCGCGATCCCATGAAGCGCAAGCAGCTCAAGATCGGGCTCGAGCAGCTGTCGGAGGAGGGAGCGGTGCAGCTGTTCTACGATCGCCTGCGTCTGTCGCGTGACCCCATCCTCGGCGCGGTCGGCGCGCTGCAATTCGAGATCATCCAGCACCGGTTGCAGGCCGAGTATGGCGTGTCGGTGGGCTTGAGCCCGCTCCCTTACAAGCACGCCCGCTGGGTGACTGGCACCCCCTTTGATCCGAATCGCTTCGAGCGCCCCGGCCGAATCACGGCGGTTCTCGACGTCGAAGATCGCCCGCTCATCCTGTTCGACAGCGACTGGGCGCTCCAGGACGCGATCGCGACAAACCCCAGCCTGACCTTCACCGCCGCCGTTCAGCCGGGCCGAGGCAAGTCGCGCGTCGCCGCCTAGTGCGATCGCCGCTCGCGCTGGTCGCTCGCTGAGGCTCTGCCGCTCCTTTTCCGAGAGCGCAGCGAGTGGCTACGTTCACGGCATGCGAGGTGGCTTCCTGGGGCCGCTTCGAGCAGTCGTCATGCGCACTGTTGCCATAGCCGGTGCATCCGGGTTCGTCGGGCGTGCGCTCGCGCGGGCCCTCGGCCCCGATCACGGGGTCATCGCGTTGGGCCGCTCGCCGCCGGCCGACGAGCCGGCCGGGTCCGACGGACCTCGGCCGTCGCTCGACTGGCGGCGCTGCGATCTGTTTTCCCTGCTCGACGCCGAGCGCGGGCTCGCCGGCGCCGACGTCGGGGTCTACCTGGTCCACTCGATGCTCCCGACCTCTCGACTGGTGCAGGGGCACTTTCAGGACCTCGACCTGATCTGCGCCGACAACTTTGCCCGCGCCGCCCGGCGGGCCGGCCTGCGGCGCATCGTCTATCTCGGCGGTCTGGTCCCGCCTGCCGGCGGCGCGCGCCTGTCCGCGCACCTCGCGAGCCGCCTCGAGGTCGAGCGCGCGCTCGCCGCCCACGGCGTCCCGCTGATCGCGTTGCGCGCCAGCATGGTGATCGGCGCCGGCGGATCGTCGTTCGAGATCATGGTCCGGCTCGTCGAGCGCCTGCGCGCGATGATCTGTCCCGCCTGGACGCTCACCCCGACACAGCCGATCGCGCTCGCGGATGTGGTGCGGCTGCTCCGCTTCGCGATCGACGACGGCGATCTGCCGGCCGGGGACTACGACGTGGGCGGGCCCGACGTGGTCAGCTACCGCGCGCTGATGGGGTTGACTGCGGCGCGGCTCGGGCTGCCCCGCCGTCCGATGCTGCCCGTGCCATTCTTCTCGCCCGGCCTCTCGCGGCTCTGGGTCTCGCTGTTCGGTGGCGCGCCGAGGGCGCTGGTGATGCCGCTGGTGCAGAGCCTGCGCCATCCGATGGTCGCCCGGGATCGCCGCCTGCAGGAGCGCGCTGGCGTCCCTGGGACGCCTTTGGTCGCCGCGCTCGACGACGCGCTTGCCGCCCGCGCAGCCTCAGCGCGGGGCGGAGCACGCCTCGGGGCGCATCCGGCGCAGGCGATCCGCCGGCTGGCGCGTCCGGCGGGCGACGTCCGCTCCGTACAGCGGCTCGCGCTGCCGAGGGGCCACGACGCGCGCTGGATCGCCGACGAGTACCTGCGCTGGCTGCCCCGCCACCTCCGGTTCCTTCTTCACGTGGACATCACGCGCGGTGACGGCGGCGGTAACGGACAGGGCCCGCCGATCGTCTGCCAGTTCCGGTTCGCGCTCCTGCGGCGGCCGCTCATCGAGCTCCGCTTCTCGCCCGAGCGAAGCACGCCCGATCGCCCGCTCTTCTACGTGACCGGCGGTTTGCTGGCGCGCCGCGACCCTTCACGGGGACGGCTGGAGTTCCGCGAGCTGCCCGGTCGAACCACGGCGCTCGCGGCCCTCCACGACTACGTTCCAAGACTCCCGTTCGCGGTCTACGTCGCGACACAGGGGCTGGTTCATCGCATGGCGATGGCCGCATTCGCGCGCCACCTGCGCCACGCCGCATAGGGCTGCCCGATCGCCCCGCTGTTTCGGCGTAGAGTTCGTGGACATGAGCACGCCCGATCGACGGATGCCCGCCGCATTTCTCGGCCACGGCAGCCCGATGAACGCTCTCGCCACGAACCGGTTCACGACCGCCTGGCGCGCGTTCGGCGCTTCCGTCCCGCGACCGAGGGCCATCTTGGTCGTGTCGGCGCACTGGTACGTCGGATACACGGCCGTGACGGCGATGCCTCGCCCGCGCACCATCCACGACTTCTTCGGCTTTCCGCCGGAGCTGTTCGCGGTCGACTATCCGGCGCCCGGCGACGAGCAGCTCGCCGAGGAGATTGCCGAGATCGCGAAGCCGACATCGGTCGGCCTCGATCGGGACACCTGGGGAATCGACCACGGCGCGTGGTCGGTCCTGGTGCACGCCTTCCCGAAAGCGGACATCCCCGTCGTGCAGCTCGCGATCAATGCGCGCCGCCCGTTCGATTGGCACTTCGAGCTCGGCGCCAAGCTCGCGCCGCTACGCGGTCGCGATGTGCTCGTCATCGGCAGCGGTAACGTGGTTCATAACCTGCGCGCCATCGACTGGGCCCAGCCGGACGCGGGGTTCGACTGGGCAAGGCGATTCGATGACGAGGCCCGCCGCATCCTGACCGAGCGTCCCGCGGACATCGCATCGCTTCAGAGCCACGCCGACTTCAAACGGGCTGTTCCGACGCCCGATCACTTCATCCCGCTCATCTATGTCGCCGCATTGGCCGCCGCGGAGAAGTGCGGCACCCAGGTGCTCGTGGACGGGTACGCGTACGGCTCCTTGTCGATGACGTGTTACGGGCTGAACTGCGACTGTCCGAAGACGACGGATCCGCGTCCCGCGGCCGGCGTGCCGAATCCGAGCGTGGTGCCCCCCGAGAGCACCAACATCTGAACGGGGGTCGACTGAAACGGGCGTCGACGGGGATTCGACTTCCTGGAAGCTGGTCTCGGTCGGTCGATATGGTCCCGCGCTGTCATCAGTCGGCCCCGGATACTCCCGTACCCTCGGTCGGGCGCCGGATGGCCGTCGTTGCGAACACTATAGTATCCGCGGCCGATGACCGATCAGCCGTCAGCATCCCCTCCCGATCGCCGATGGGATGGCCCTTCGCCGGTCCGCGCGCAGTTGAAGCGCGCCACCGCCGACATCCATCGCCGTCTCGAGAGCAGGCTGGATCTGCTTGGCCCCGATCTCTCCCCGGACCGCTATCGCCGGATTCTCGAGCGCTTCTTCGGCTTCTACGCGCCCATCGAAGCAGGGCTGGCGCGCGTGGCGTCGGCGGGGCCCGCGCTCGGCTTGCCGCTGCGGGCGCGCACAGGACTCATCGAGAGCGATCTCTTGTCGCTTGGCCTGTCTCGGCGCGAGCTGGCCGACCTGCCTCGCTGCGCTGATCTGCCCCGGCTGTCGTCCCCCGAGGAAGCGGCCGGCTGCCTGTACGTGCTCGAGGGCGCCTGCCTCGGGGGGCGCGTGATCGCCCCTGCGCTTCGCGAGCGGCTCGGAGTCGCTCAGGGCAGCGGCGCCTCGTTCTTCACCGGCGATGCGGAGGCGACGCACGCAAGGTGGAGCGTCTTCCTGGACTGGATCGAAGGCATGGTGCGCGCGGGCGCGCCGACCGGCGAGATCGTCGCCTCGGCGCGCGCGACGTTTCTGGCGTTCGCGCTGTGGGTGGAGAGATGACGGCACTCTCGACAGCCGGCGCGCGAGGGGGCGCGGTGCCATGGTGGACCTGACTGATTGTGACCGCGAGCCCATCCACATCCCGGGGACGATCCAGCCCTTCGGCATACTGTTCGTGTTGGCCGAGCCGTCGCTCACCGTCACGCAGGTGAGCGAGAACGTCGGCGATCATCTCCCGCTTCGCGTCGAAGACGTTCTCGATCACCCGCTCGCGAGCCTGCTGGATTCACGGTCGGTCGCCGCGGTCAGGGAAGCGCTGGTCGAAGAGCGGTGGCACGACCTCAATCCGTTGCAGATCGTCGCGCAGGGAAAGCAGTTCGACGGAATCGTCCACCGTCACGATGGGGCGGCGATCCTCGAGCTCGAGCCACATCCGGGTCCGCCCACCGGGATGCCGCACCCCTTCCGGGCCGCGGTCGTCCGGCTTCAACGCGTGGTCACGTTCGCGGAGCTCGGAGAGGTCGTCGTCCAGGAACTGCGGCGCGTCAGCGGATTCGAGCGGATCCTTTTCTATCGGTTCCACGAGGACGAGCACGGCTCCGTCGACGCCGAGGCAAAGGAGCCGGCGATGGAGCCGTATCTCGGGCTGCACTATCCGGCCTCGGACATCCCCGTTCAGGCGCGCAAGCTTTACTGCAAGAACTGGCTGCGGCTCATCTTCGACGGCAAGGCCAGGCCGGCGCGCGTCGTTCCGACCCTCCGCGCCGATACGCGAGGACCGCTGGACCTCAGCTTTTCCGTCCTGCGCAGCGTCTCGCCGGTTCATCTCGAGTACATGGCGAACATGGGAGTCCGCGCCTCCATGAGCATCTCGCTCGTCGTCCGTGACCGGTTGTGGGGGCTCATCAGTTGCTTGAACCACACGGGCCCGCACCGGGTGTCGCAGGAGACGCGGATGGCGTGCGAGGTTTTAGGGCGAATGGCCTCGCTCCAGATCGCGGCGATCGAGGACCGTGACCAGATCGCCGGGCGCGCGGCGCGTCGAGCCGTCGAGGAGGAACTCACACGCGCGATGCGCGAGAGCGCTGCCGACGTCAACGTGCTCGAGAGTCTGCTCGCCCACCCGAAGGAGCTGCTCGGGATCGTGAGCGCCGAGGGCGTGGCGGTCGTGAGCGGCGGACAGATCATGACGCACGGCCATACGCCGCCGGCGCCTCTTGTTCAGGACATCGCGGCGTGGGTCGAGCTGCGGGAGCGGTTCCGCTTGTTCGCGACCACGTCGCTGGGCGGCGTGTGTCCTGCGGCGCGTGTGTCGGCCGACGTCTCCAGCGGGCTACTCACCTTTGCGCTGCCGGGTGCGCTCCAGCGGCGAATCTTGTGGTTCCGCCCGGAGTTGATCCAGACCGTGAGCTGGGCCGGCGATCCGAACAAGCCCGTGGCGGCGGGGCCTTCCGGCGATCGCCTGCGGCCTCGTCATTCGTTCGCGCTGTGGCGCGAGGAGGTGAGACTTCGCGCGCATCCGTGGACGCCGAGCGACCTCGAAGCGGCAGACGATCTGCAGCGCCGTTCCATCGAAGTCGATCTCGAGCGTCGGTTCTCGAGCGAGCAGCGGGCGGTGCGGGCGCGGGACGACCTGCTGGCCATCGTTTCCCATGATCTCAGGAACCCGCTCGCGAGCATCCTGCTCCACGCTGACGCGATGGTGACGCCGGCACATGGAGGCCACGAGAAAACCGTCCAGGTCCTGCACCGCGGCGCCGAACGCATCAGGAGGGCGGCGGTGCACATGAAGTCCATGACCGATGACCTCCTGGATCTGGCGAGCATCGAGGCGCACCGCTTCTCGCTGCACCTTCAACCCGTCGAGAGTCGGGGACTGGTCGAGGAGGCCCTGCAGATCGCCTCTCCTTTGGCGGACGCGAAGCGAATCACCGTCGAAGCGACGTTGATCGATACGCCAACGCTGGAAGCGGACCCGGACCGAATCCTCCGGGTGCTCTCGAACGTGCTCGGAAACGCGATCAAGTTCACTCCTCAAGGCGGCAAGATCGCCGTCCGGGCCGAACGTCGCGGCGACGATCTTTCGATCGCTGTCAGTGATACCGGTCCGGGCATTCCGGCAGGCGATCTTCCTCATGTCTTCGACCGCTACTGGAAGGCTTCAGCGACCAGCTCGCTGGGATCAGGGCTCGGGCTCTACATCGCCTCTGGAATCATCGAGGCCCACGGCGGGAAGATCTGGGCCGAGTCATCCTCGGGCGGCGCCCGCTTCACCTTCACGCTGCCACTCGCGCGTTAGTCAGTTCTCCTCTTGAGCACGGAGCGCTTCGCCCGGGCGTAGAGGCACAGCAACGGCGCCGAAAGGATGAGCGTGCCGACACCCCGGATGAGGAGGTTCCCGTCCGGAAACAGCAGCCCAAAGAAGGCGTTGAAGAAAAGGACGGCGAGCGTGAGGCACCACGCGGAGAGAACTGCGACGCCGTCCGCCAGTGAGCTGCGCCCGCCGCCGGAGAAGCAGAACCGAAGAACTTCCCAGGTGCCCGGTGAGGCCATGAGCATGTCCCTACCAACGGCGGCAGGCACGAGCAACAGCGCACATGATGCAAACCGTCCGGGTCACTGCAGCTTGAACTGTTGCGCGTCGTCCCGGAAGATCACCCGGCCGTCCTTGCTCGATTGCAGGATCAGAACCGCAGCAGTGCCCGTCGATGGCGCCGTGACGTTGATCGTGATCGTGGTTCGCTGGCCGAGCGGTATCGTGAGGCGCATCGAGCCCTGGTCAGCCACGGCGCCGGTCGCGGTCCCTTCGTGCATCTCCCACGACAGATCGACCGCCGTGCCGGCGAACGTATCGTTGAAGACGATCAGCTGACGCGAGAGGCGCGCGCCGCGGCTCACAGTTTCGACGGCGGCCGGCCAGGCGCCGGCGGCGTTCGACATCCGGTTCGCGTTCCAGTAGGGGACGTCGGCGACCGCGACCGGGCTCATCGCGCGCTGGATTCGCACGATGATCGGGTTCGACCACGGATCGGCCAGGTTGTCCTCACCGAAGAGGGGAGGGCTGATCACGCCGGCCGGGTACGTCGGTTCGAGCTTCATCATCGTCGTCCGAATGCCCGGAACGACGCTGGCCCAACCCGACAGCAACGTGTAAGGCCGCAGATCGGACGCGTCCTTCTGCCGCATCTGCATGGTCGCGGTCGCGAACCACATGAGCCCCTGCACAGTCTGGTCTTTCGGCCAGATGTACTCGCCGACCCCGAACGGGCGCGTGCTGCTCGCTGTCACCGACTCCGTGTAGACGCCGAGGCCGCCCGGATAATGCTCGAGAACAGAGAAGTTGTTCGCCGTGATGTTCGTGTAACTGCCGCCGGCGCCGGTGCCGGAAAGCGCGCTGTCGGCGCTCACCGGGCGCGTGTCATCTGCCGCTGTGATCGCCTGATAGAGCTGCAGCTGGAACATGTTCGAGTTCGTCGAGCCGTACTCGGCCTCGTTCGCCTGGCTCCAGCGGATGACGGACGGGTGGTTCCGATCGCGGCGGACGAGCGCGTCGGCGTGCGCCAGCATGTTCGCCAGGCCCTCGGCGAAGTCCTGGTCGTTGTTGCTGCCGCGGATCGCGGTCTCGTCGATGATCATCAGCCCCAGCTCGTCGGCCACGTCGAGCATGTAGGGGCTGGCCGGCTCCTGATGGATCCGGTTCACGTTGTAGTTGAGGCGCAGGTAGTTATCGACGGCCTTCGGCCATCCCGGGTTGTTCGCCGACGGCGGCAAGAATCCGGGAACGAGATCGTAGGCGTCCGAGACGTCTTTCGCGGCCTTGATGCTGTCGTAGTTCGCGCCTTGCAGGTTGTCGCCGCGAAAATTCACCCGCACGCCGTTCAGCTCGTAGTACTTGCCGGCTTGGCGGCTCTGGCGGAAGCCGAAGCGCACCGGGATCGCGTGCGCCGCCGCGGCGCCTCCCCCCGCCGCGTCCGGCGTGACGCTCACGCGTGCGACGTGGAGCGTGGCGCGGTACCCCTGCGTGTAGGGGACGTTGGGCCACCAGTAGGACGACGAGCCGAGCCCCCACGGGACCGGGCCGACGGTCACCTTCATGACCATGCCTGCGGGCACAGATACGGGAACCGAGGCGAGCGTCGGATAGGTCGTCGCGTCGCACGTCCAGCTCGACAACGTCACGCCGACCGTGCCCGTCGCGGCGGACGCGCCGTCGTTCTTGACCCAGACATCGACGCTGATCTTGTCGTTCGCGACATCCGTACGCACGAACGCGTCCGACACGTGCAAGGCCGGAACGACGCGGAGAGCCGCCGATCGGAAGATTCCCTGCGGGACGTTGGCGGACCAGCCGGCGGCGTCGGGCACCAGCTTCTTGCCACTCGAGGATTTGAGCGCGTCCCGTCCCTTGACGTCGACGGTCAGACGCTGACTGGCGCCGGGACGCGCCGCCCGCGTCAAGTCGAACACGGAAGGTGTGAACGACGTCGTGTTTGTCCCGATCGCCGCGCCGTCGACGCTGAGCGCCGCTTGGTGATTGACGGCGCCGAGCTCGAGGTACGTCGCTTGTGGTCGCCCGAGATCAGGAACCGAGGCCATCCGTTCGTAGCGGGCCGAGCTGACCCGGAAGCCCTGCGCGACCCATCCGCCGCCAGGCACGTCGATCGTCGTCGCAGCGGAACCCGATGGCGTGAAGGTCCATGTTCCGGCGAGCGAGACGGTCATCTCGCCCGCCGGCGCGACTGGGCAGGTTCGGGAACCGGCGCCACCACCCTGACCACCGCTTGCCGCACCGCCAGCACCCGCCGGGCCGCCCGCACTACCGCCGCCCGCACCGGCTGATCCGCCGCCGCTACCACCTCTCGAGCCGCTGACGCCGCCGGTCCCTGCGCCACCTTTACCGCCGCTGCTTCCGGCGCTTCCTGAGATCCCGCCGCCTGCCATGCCACCCGCCCCACCCGCAGGTGCTCCTGCGCTTCCACCCATGCCCGTCTGGCCACCACCGCCGGCGCCGTCCGTTCCCGCCTGCCCGATCCCCGCACCTCCCGCACGACCCCCGCTGCCGCTCATGCCCGCCGCGCCGCTGCCGGAACCCGCCGTGCCTGCGCCGCCGCCTGTCGTTCCTGCCGCGCCCGTGGAGACGACGGAGCTGCCCGGGGTGCAAGCCGGGATCAACAGCAAGGCCAGGCAAGCCGCTGCCTCGACACAAGCTCGCACACGAACGCGTCGCGCCCCGGCGCGGTTGCCCCCTGATGGATGGTCCTCAGCGACCTGCAGCTCGTTTGTTCGAGGCAACATGGTTAACGAAGTCCCAGGTGTCGAGCCTGGGATCACGGCAGCGGCATTAAATGCGAAAAAGCTGGAAATGAGAATGTGCCTCTTGGTAGCGCCGCCAGCTGGGCGCGACCGCACGCAACGTTACATCTTGATAGAGGGCTCCGACCGGCCTTTCGGGTCTCGCGAGCTTGAAGAAAAGAGGCGGGCGCGCTGAGACGCGAGACCGGATCGACAGTCGATTACTGAGCGGCGGCTTGGGTCACGAGCAGCAGAACGGAGTCATGGGCGGGCACGCTGACGTCGTAGCTGGTCGTCTTCGTTCCCAGGTCCGTCGCTGCCCAGACATTCCGGACCGACGCGCTTGATCCGAGACCGATGTCCGCAAACCGGACCGTCATCGTCGCCGTCGCCGTGCTCCGGTTGAGCAGAAGGACGGCATGCCGGCCGGTACCCGAAAGCACCTTGTTGTAGATCTCGAGGCCAGTCCCTCCTCCGGCCATCTTCGTCCCCTGCTTCGCGAGCGGATCCTGATTGATCGCGATGACCTCGCTGTTGGTGAGCACGCTCTTGGTGTCGCTGCTCATGCTGGCGAGGTTGTTGCCCGCGAGGAGTGGGGCGCTCGCGATCGCCCACAACGCCATATGCGTTCGGTTTTGAGCGAGGTTGAACCCCGACATGCCGACGATGAGCATGTCCGGATCGTTGTAGTGCCCGGGGGTCTGCGCC
>Ga0207661_10000800_pt1 | contig 20530 bp, 18 predicted proteins | sample KBSC713LmetaG_FD_184337 | JGI IMG/M metagenome (GOLD analysis project Ga0207661, IMG submission 184337) | Corn rhizosphere microbial communities from Kellogg Biological Station, Michigan, USA - KBS C7.1-3L metaG (SPAdes) (version 2) | ecosystem: Host-associated > Plants > Roots > Rhizosphere ...
AAGATCAAGCAGCCCGCTCGCGACCGGCTGTTTGCGATGAGCACGGCCTACATCACGCTCGAGACCTCGATGGGGCTGAAGCACCGCAACGCGGCGGGCATCGTGTTCCAGCCGCTCGCCAACGCCGACTTCGCCTCGATCGTCAAGGACACCGACGAGCTGCTGCGCAGCGCCGCGCAGGACACCGGCACCACCGTGGAGTCGAGCGACGACGAATACGGCTACAGCTGGATCGTGCTGCGCGACTCGGACTTCGAGGACCTCGTGGTGTCGCTCAACGTGGTGTCGAGCAACCTCGAGGGCGGCGGCTACGGCGACCGGCTGCTGTGCGCGGTGTTCTCGTTTGAGTCGAACGGCAAGCCGCTCTACTTCATCTACAACTTCAAGCGCGGGAGCTACTACCCGTTCGTTCCGACGGGTGAGAAGTCGCAGGACGTGGAAGAGGCGCTCAGGCTCAAGGCGGGGATCGGCGGGGAGCTGCCGATGGAGCAGGAGCTGGACCGCTGGTTCCCGCTGTGGGAAATCCCGCTCTAGCCGCCCGCTTGCACATCGCCAGAGGGCCGGTTTAGGCTCGGGCTGCCATGCCGGCGTCGCTCAGGATCTCGCTGCTCGGCGGTTTCTCCGCAGCAGCGGGCGAGACCGCGGTGACCGAGGGCGCCTGGCGCCTGCGCAAGTCGAAGAGCCTGGTCAAGCTGCTGGCGCTGGCGCCGGAACACCGGCTGCACCGCGAGCGCGCGAGCGAGCTGCTGTGGCCCGACCGCGACCCGGCGGCAGCGGCCAACAACCTCCACCAGGCGCTGTACGTGGCGCGCCGCGCGCTCGAGACCGCCGAGCTGGACGGTGCCGCGGCGATCGAGCTCCGTGAGGACACGCTGGTGCTCGGCCCCGCGGTCGTGGACGTGGAGGAGTTCGAGCGCGCGGCCGGCCAGGCGCGCGGCTCGGGCGATCACGAGCTGCTCGAGCAGGCGATCGAGCTCTACGGGGGCGAGCTCCTGCCCGAGGATCGCTACGTGGACTGGAGCACCGCCCGGCGCGAGTCCCTGCGCGAGCAGTGCGTGGCGCTGCTGCTCGAACTGTCCACCCTCGAGCGCGACGCGGGTGACTCCGCGGCCGCCATCCGCTGGCTCCAGGGCGCGCTCGTGGAGGACCCGCTGCACGAGGAGGCACACCGCCGGCTGATGACGCTGTTCGCGCTGAGCGGCCGCCGCCAGCAGGCGCTGTCGCAGTACCAGCGCCTGCGCCAGGCGCTGCGGCGCGAGTTCGAGGACGTACCCGACTCTGAGACGCGCCAGCTCTACCAGTCGATCCTGAGCGGCAGCTTCAGCGCGCCGGAGACGTCCGCCGAGGAGGAGGCCGAGGAGCGCGCGCCGCGCGAGTCCGCCCCGGCACGCGGGCCGCACAACCTGCCGCTCCGGCTCACGAGCTTCGTTGGCCGCGAGCGCGAGCTCACCGAGGTGTGGCGGCTGCTCGACCGCAGCCGCCTCGTCACGCTCACGGGTCCCGGCGGCTGCGGCAAGACGCGCCTGGCGATCGAGGCGGCGTCCGGCCGGCTGCGCGGCTTCCCGGACGGCGTGTGGCTGGTGGACCTGGCGCCGGTTGGGGACCAGTCGCTCGTGCCTGACACGATCGCCCAGGCGGTGGGGATCCAGCTGCGCGCCGGGCAATCGCCGGCCACCGCGCTCGCCACGCAGCTAGGCGCGCGCAAGCTGCTGCTCGTGCTCGACAACTGCGAGCACGTGATCGACTCGTGCGCGCGCGTGTCGCTCGAGCTGCTGCGCTCGTGCCCAGAGCTGAGCATCCTGGCCACGAGCCGGGAGCCGCTGCACGTGCCGGGCGAGCTGGCGTGGCGCGTGCCGTCGCTGTCGCTGCCCGAGCCGAGCGACGAGCTGACCGAGGAGGAATTGCTGCGCTGCGAGGCCGGCCGGCTGTTCTGCGAGCGCGCGGCGGAGAGCGCCCCGTACTTCGATCCGGGCGGCGCCAACGTCCGCGCGATCGCCGAGATCTGCGTGCGGCTGGACGGCATGCCGCTGGCGCTGGAGCTGGCGGCCGCGCGAGCGCGCGTGCTCTCGCCTGTGCAGATCGCCGAGCGCCTGGGCGACTCGCTGCAGCTGCTGGCGGCGGGCACCCGCACCGCGCTCACCCGCCAGCAGACCCTGCGCGCCACGCTCGCCTGGAGCCACGACCTGCTCACCGAGGAGGAGCGGGTTCTCTTCCGGCGCCTGGCCGTCTTCTCCGGCAGCTTCGCGCTGGACGCCGCGGAGGGCATCTGCGAATCCGACGACCTGGACCGCTACCAGGTGCTCGACCTGCTCGATCGCCTGGTGGACAAGTCGCTCGTGGCGGTGGATCACCACGCCGGCGAGGCGCGCTACCGCCTGCTCGAGACGGTTCGCCAGTTCGGCGCCGAGTGCATGGACGAGGCCGGGGAGCGCGCCGCCCTCGAGCGCCGGCATCTGGAGTGGTACGAGGACTTCGCGTCGGTGCAGGTGCCGCCCCTGGGCCGGGCCGCCACGGGCGGCACGCCGCCACGCCTCGATGCCGAGCACGACAACCTGCGCGCCGCGCTGGCCACGGCGGTGCGCGGCTACCCGGAGCTGGCGCTGCGGCTGGCGGTCACGCTCTGGCCCTGGTGGCTCGCGCGCTCGCACTTCGCCGAGGGCGCCCGCCTGCTCGAGGCGGCGCTGGACAGCTACCGCGAGCAGGACGCGCTGCGAGCGGAGGGGCTGCTCGCGCTCGTGGCTCTGCACGTGCGGCTCGGCGACGCCCCGGGCTACCGCGAGCGCGGCGAGGAGGCGATCCAGGTCCGCCGCGAGCTTGGCGACCACCGCATGGCCGCCGAAGCGCTGGTGCAGATGGGCTACTACCTCTACACGATGGACCCCGACGCCTCGCAGGCCAACTTCGACGAGGCGCTCGTGATCGCCACGAAGACGAGCGATCGCTTCCTCTCCGCGTCGCTCGCGCACGCTCAGGCGCTGCTCGACTCGGTGCGCAGCCGCTACAGCTCCGCCGAGGCGCTGCTCGCCCAAGCCGCCGACCTGCTCGAGCAGGTGGAGCGCGGCAGCGGCGGCGCGTTCCCCGCCACCACACTCGGTCTCTGGGTGCACGACGAGCCCGGCGGGCACCCGCGCATGTTCTTCGAGGAGACGCTGCTGCTGTTTCGCCCCGTGCCGGCGCGCCTGGCAGTCGGTTACGTGCTGTGCAACCACGCCTACGCCCACCGCAGCCTGAACAACGTGGATGCAGCGCGCGAGAAGCTCGACCGCGCGCTGGCCCTGTTTCGCGAGCGCGGTGACCAGCCCGGCATCGCGCTGGCGCTCAACCAGCTCGGCAACCTCGGCCGGATCGCGGGCGACCACGCGCTGGCGCGCGAGCTGCTGGAGGAAGCCCTGGCGATCCGGCGCGAGCTGGGAGACCGCCGCGGGATCGGCGTCACGCTCGGCAACCTGGGCCTGCTGGCCGCGGCCGCGGGTGACCTCGAGGAGGGCCGGCTGCGCCTGTCGGAGAGTCACGGCCTGTTCGAGCGCACCGATGACGGGCCCGGGCAGGGCGGCGCGTTGCTGAACAGCGCCAACCTCGAGCTCGCCGCCGGCAATCTGGAGGAGGGACGCCGCCAGCTCGAGGCCTCGCTGCCCTTCTGGGAGCGTCAGAGCCTGATCCGCGCCTGCTCCTGGATCGGCCTCATGCTGGCCGACACCCTGGACGAGCTGGATCAGCCGTCCGAGGCGGCGCGCAGGCGCGAGACCGCGCGCATGTTGTTCGAGGAACTCGGCGATTTCACCGGTCTGGAGCGGATTAAGGGGCCGCTAAGAGCGAGCTAAGCGCCCCTCCGTAGCTTGGCCTCCGCAATCCCCGAAGGAGGACTCCCACATGGCAATCCAGGACTCAGGAACACACACCGTGGTCGGCGACGCCTCGCTGCAGGAGCTCGAGGAGTCCCTGCGCGGTGAGCTGATCCGGCCCGCGGACGCCGGCTATGACGAGGCCCGCGCCGTCTGGAACGGCGCGATCGACAAGCGCCCCGCTGCAATCGTGCGCTGCGCCGGCGTGGCCGACGTTCGTCACGCTGTCGAGTTCGCCCGCAGCCAGGATCTGCTCGTGGCGGTGCGTGGCGGCAAGCACAGCCTGCCCGGCTTCTCCACGGTCGACGGCGGCATCGTGATCGACCTCTCGAACATGAAGGGCATGCGGGTCGACCCGGCCGCGCGCACCGCGCAGGCCGAGGGCGGCCTCACGTGGTCGGAGTTCGACCATGAGGCGCAGGCCTTCGGGCTCGCCACCACCGGCGGACTCATTTCCACCACCGGCATCGCCGGCTTCACGCTCGGCGGCGGCATCGGCTGGCTCATGCGGGCCCACGGGCTCACCTGCGACAACCTGATCTCGGCCGACGTAGTGACGGCCGAGGGAGAGCTCGTGCACGCGAGCGCCGACCAGAACCCGGAGCTGTTTTGGGGCCTCCGCGGAGGCGGCGGCAACTTCGGCGTGGTCACGAACTTCGAGTACCAGCTCCACCCGGTGGGTCCCGTGGTCCTGGCCGGGCCGGTGTTCTACAGCGGCGACCGCGCGGCGGAGATGCTGCGCTTCTACCGCGAGTTCACCCAGGACCTGCCGAACGAGGCGACCACCCTGCTCAACCTCGCGACCGCGCCCCCGGCGCCGTTCCTGCCGGAGGAGGTCCACGGCAAGCCGATCGTCGTGCTTGTCGGCGTGTACGCCGGGCCGGTGGCCGAGGGCGAGCGCGTGCTCCAGCCGATGCGCGACCTGGGCGACCCGATCGCGGACCTGATGGGGCCGATCCCGTACGTGGCCATGCAGAGCCTGCTCGACGCCCTCTACCCCGCGGGCATGAGCAACTACTTCAAGGCCGGCTTCATGGACGAGATCTCCGACCAGGCGATCGAGACGTTCGTGGAGCAGTACGGCGCGGTCAACTCGCCGGCCAACGAGATCCACGTGCACCACTTCGGTGGCGCGGTGGCCGAGGTGGCCGACGACGCTACGGCGTTCGGCAACCGCAGCTCCGAGTACGTGCTCAACATCATCGCCCGCACACCCGACTCGAACGGCTTCGAGGCCGTCGTGGACTGGGGACGCGGCGCCTACCAGGCGCTCGAGCCCTACACCGCGGGCGGCACGTACACCAACTTCATGAGCCAGGGCGACGACCGCCTGAAGGAGGCGTACGGCAGCGAGAAGTACGAGCGTCTGGTGGCCCTCAAGGACCGCTACGACCCCACGAATCTGTTCCAGCTGAACCAGAACATCAAGCCCACTAAGGATTCGTGAGGACATGCCGAGAACTCGGAGGTGCGGCAGCTCGGCTCAAAGCTCTTGGCAGGCGGTCTCTCGGCAGGTGTGGTCCTGCTCTGGTGGCCCCTGTTCTTCCCCACGGACTCGGTGGCCACGTGGCTCGGCCGAGGCATTGTGTGGACCCTCAGCTTTGAGCTGCTCCTAGTCGCCCTCTCCCCCTTCGAGCTCGCTCTCTGGAACACGACCCGCGGTGAGCGCATCTCACAGCGGGTCGCGTCCAAGAGGTCGCTGCTCGATCACGAATCCCCCAAGCGCCGGTTGGGCCGGCGTGCCGCGCTCGCGCTCGGCGCGCTGGCCCTTCCGCTTGCGCTGATCGGACTCGGCGTGAGCAAGCACATCCCCACGAGCCACGCCGCCACGCCGCCCAAGGTCACCCAGGTCACGCGCGTGGTGCGTGTGGTCAAGCCGGTGCGTGTGGAGCGCGTGGTGAAGGTGCGCACCGTCCGCCAGGAGGTGCCGGCCCAGAGCGTGTACAGCGCGCCGGTGGCCACGAGCCCGTCGAACGGCGCCGGGTCCACGACGAAGAAGCAGGCCGTCAAGAAGCCGGCCGCCACGCCGGTCTCCCCGAAGGCCCACGCCAAGCTGCCCACGGCGACTCCGGAGACCGCGCCGAGCACTCCGTCCGGCAGCGGCACGCAGACTCAGAGCCCGGCGTCCACCACCGGCTCCACCGACTCGACTGTCCAGCCCCCGACTTAGCCGTAGAGGCGGCGCTCTGGCCCGTAGCCGCCGGCCGAGTCGAACACGAGGCGGGAGCCCTCGGGCCGGCGGGTGGTGAAGGTGCCGGAGCGGCCTTCGCGGGCGAGCGCCGCGGCGTTGCGGGCCGCTCGCGCATACAGGCGCTCGGCGATCAGCTCGGGGATCTCGTCCTCGCAGCGCACGCCGTCGAATCCCCAGGGCCCGAGCTCGGCAACGTAGGCGTCGGTGTCGCTGAGCGCGGCGGCCACGACCATGTGCGTCTCGCCGTGGTCGCTCGTGCCGATGCAGCGCATGGTCGCGATGCCGGCGGCACGCTCGGTGGCGAAGTGGTCAGACAGCCGCTCCCACGAATCCACGGCAGCTTCAGCGGTGGGATAGCGGCAGGCCACCAGACGACGGTCCATGTCTCCAAGGTAGATGCCGCGTCAAGGACGCTTGAGCGCGGAATCTAAAGGTGTCCAGAAGCGAGGCCACAGGCCACAGGCGACAGGCCACAGGAACGACACACAGCCTGTGGCCTGTGGCCTGTGGCCTCAGGCCTCAATCCGGTATCAGCCCTTCGCCCGACCACTCCATCTTCGCGTCCTCGAACGTGGAGTCTCTCGGCGGCAAGATCACGTCTGACTCGACCAGCTCGTCGTCCGCGAGTTCCGTGCCGTCGCTTGTCACGAGGTCGAGCATCTGGTTCCAGAGCTCGTGGAACTTCGGTTCGTCGCCGGCCTCCACGGCGGCAACGGCCTGGTTGTCCAGGTCGTTCAGACGTTGCGCGTCGGCGTCGGGCAGCTCGTACTGCCCCTCGCCCGAGATGCGGACGATCATGACTGCTCCGCCTGCTTCTCGCCCTCCTCGAGTGCCGGGGCATCGCCGCCGCCGCCCTCGCCCAGCTCGGCCTTCATCTTCGCCAGCTCGTCGTCCACCTGCGAGCCCGCGCTGAGCTCGGCGAGCTGCTTGTCGATGTCGTCCTGCGGCGGGCCGAGCTGCGTGATGTCGTCGAAGGTGCCGGCGGCCTCGAGCTCCTCAACCGCGCCGGCGCGCGCCTTCATCTGCTCGGTCTTGTCCTGCGCGCGCTGCATCGCGAGTCCGAGGTCGGCCATCTGCTCGCCCACGCCGCTCGCCGCCTCGCCGATCTTCACCTGCGCCTCGGCTGCCGAGTACTGCGCCTTGATGACCTCCTTCTTGGTGCGGAAGGCCTCGATCTTGGCGCGCATCTTCTTCTCGTTCTCGGTGAGGGCCTCCTGCTGCTTCTCGAGCTCGGCCACCTGCTGGTCGAGCGTCTGAAGCTCGTTCTGCGCGACGGTCTTGCGCTCGAGCGCCGCGCGCGCCAGATCCTCGCGCCCCTGCGCCAGCGCCTGCCGCGCCTGCGTGTCGAGCTTGACGACCTGCTGCTTGATCTGCTCCTCCTGCATCTGCAGCCGCTTCTTGGACGTGACCACGTCCGCGATGCCCTTCTTGACGTTCTGGAGCAGCTCGAGCTGCTTGTTGTAGCCGTAGTCGAGGGTCTCGCCGGGGTCCTCGGCGCGATCGAGGAGCTTCGAGACCTTGGCCTTCACGACGGTGGAAAAGCGTCCGCCGAGTCCGGGCATGCGCGCCTCCTAATAAACGAGGTAAGAGAGAACGACTCCTAGACTACCCAGCCCTGATGGAGCCGCGCCCGCCGTCCCAGTCCCTTTCGGTGATGACCCGCTGGATGGGTCCCACCGACGCCAACACGGCGGGCAACGTGCACGGCGGCAACATCATGCGCATGTGCGACGAGGTGGCGGGCATCGCGGCGATCCGGCACTCGGGCCGCCCGGTTGTGACCGCCGGGATGGATCGCATGACATTCGAGCACCCGGTGCTGGTGGGCAACCTCGTGACGGTGCGTGCGTGCGTGAACGCGGCGTGGCGCACGTCGATGGAGGTGGGCGTGCGCGTGGAGTCGGAGAACATCCGCACGGGCGAGTGCCTGCACACCTCGACCGCTTACCTGACGATGGTCGCGCTCGACGACGAGGGAAGGCCTACCGAGGTCGCTCCGCTCGCGCCCGAGACGCCGGAGGAGGAGCGCCGCCAGCGCGAGGCCCAGGTCCGGCGTGACAATCGCCTTGCGGAGCGCGAGCACATCTCGCGCGTGCGCCAGGGCGGCTGACCGGGTCCGCTAGCCTCACTCCGACGGGCAGACAAGAAACCTTGATCGGAGACCGCATGGCGAACATCGACGACCGTCCCGGCGAGCTCGTCCTCTACACCTGCCACATCGATGACGGAGGCCCGCCTGTCCATCCCTGCCGGCGCGCGCACGAAGCATTGCGCGAGGCCGGCCACCAGTACCGCACCGAGGTCGCGGACCGCAACCACCCGTTCGGCTTCTTCACCACGGGCAAGCGGCCGGAGCTCAAGCGCATAAGCGGGCAGGAGAAGCTGCCGGTGCTCCAGATGCCCGACGGCAGCACCGTGAATGGCTCGCGGGACATCATCCGCTGGGCCAGGGAGACGGCACCGACGCCCTCGGAGGCGCAGCAGGCGTAGCCTTGGGCCGTGCCTCTGGCCGGCTACCAGTTCGACCTCGAGACCGTCTTCCAGCTGATCGCGCTGGGGCTGTCCGCCCTCGCCTACATCGGCTACCGGCGCCGCAAGGACACGCTCGCTGCGCACGGGCGGCCCTTGCCCGAGTGGCGCGAGTGGTGCTTCATCGGCGGGCTGATCGTGCTGCTGGCGGCGCTCAGCCCGCCGGTGGACTCGTGGGCGGACAAGCTGTTCTCGGTCCACATGGCGCAGCACCTGGCGATCGGGGACTTCGCCGCGCTGCTGCTCGTGCTCGGCATGACCGGGCCGATGATGCAGCCGATCCTCCAGATCAAGGTCATCGACCGGCTGCGCTTCCTCGCCAACCCGGTGCCGGCGATCACGCTCTGGGCGGTCAACTTCTACGTCTGGCACCTGCCGTTCATGTACCAAGCCGCGTATGACAACGACCTGATCCACGCGGTGCAGCACTTCACGTTCCTGCTCTTCGGCGCGATCATGTGGATGCCGCTGTTCGGCCCGCTGCCAAAGCCCGAGTGGTTCGGCAGCCTCGGCAAGCTCGGCTACATCATCGCCGTGCGGCTCCTGGGCACCCTGCTCGGCAACGTGTTCATCTGGTCGGGCACGGTCTTCTACACGTTCTATGCCACGGGCGAGGCGCGCGCCGGCGTGGCGCCCCTCACCGACCAGAGCGTGGCGGGCGTGGTGATGATGCTCGAGGAGAGCATCCTCACGATCTTCCTGTTCGGCTGGCTGTTCCTGCGCGCCGCCGCGGAGGGCGAGGAGAAGCAGGACCTGCTCGACTGGGCGCACGCGCGCGGGATCGAGCTGTCCGACCAGCGCGCCGGTCGCGCGGTGTCGGCCGGGCGCGGCGCCGAGCTGCGCGAGCGGCTCGAGCGCGAATACGTGAGACCGCGGGGACCGGCGCCCGCCGCGCGGGCTCGAAACGCCCCCGCCAGCGCCGGCTTGAGCCAGCGCGAGTCGTGAGCGCTTGACCAGCCGGGTAGTCCCGTCTAGCGTCAGGACAGCGAGTGTCACGGCGTCAACGAGACAGGGAAACCCGGTGGGCACGGCGACCGATCGTCGGGTGCCTCGCTCTCGCAATCGTGGTTCTGGCCATTCCGGCGGCGGCGGGCGCCTATCAGCGGACTGGTTTCGGCAGCGGCGCCGCCAAGCCGTACTTCGATATCCGCGCTGGATTGCCGACCAGCGCCGCGGTCCCGGTCGCGCCCTCGGTGAAGACCTCCCAGCGCAAGCTCGCGCGCTCGCTGGGCCACGACGCCATCGTGCAGACCGATCCGCTCACCGGCACGGTGCACATGCTGCAGGACCTGGGCGCGCCCCTCACTGGCGCCTCGGCCGCCGATCCGCGCGACCGCGCCTGGAGCTACGTGCGCGACAACGTGCGGGCGCTCGGGCTGGACAGCGGAGACCTGTCGTCGTTCGCTCTCGCGAGTCGGTCGATGACGCCCGGCGGCCTCACCTCGCTGCGCTGGAAGGAGAGCTACCGGGGCATCCCGGCGTTCGACAACGACCTGCGCGTCAACGTCGACCGCCTGGGCCGGATCATCAACGTGCTCGGCTCGCCTCTGCACAACCTCACGCTCGACTCGATCGCGCCGCGCCTGAGCGCAACCCAGGCGCTGGACGCGCTGATGCGGAATGTCGGCCTGCGGCGCAACGTGCACGTGACGAGTGGCCCGTCCGGCGTCCGCCAGGTCACCGACTTCTCGACGGGTGACTTCGCGCGGCTCGTTGTCTTCGGCGGCGCAGGCGCCCCCCGGCTCGCCTGGCACCTCACCTACGCGGCGAGCTCGGTGGCCAACTACGACGCGGTGATCGACGCCGATACGGGGCAGCTGCTCTATCGCCAGAACCTGACCAAGTTCGCGTCAGCGGCGCACGTGTGGACGAACTACCCGGGCGCCGCGAACGGCGGCAGCGTGGCAGCCGTGGATCTCGACGCGGCCACCACGGCATCGCCCACCGGCTACCTCAACCCCGCGGCGACCACGCTCACCGGCCCGAACGTGCATGCCTTCTCGGATGTGAACGACAACGACATCGCGGACTCTGGCGAAGAGATCAACAACTCGAGCACCACGAACTTCGACTGGCCATTCACAGACTTCACGGGAACGGCCACGAACGGGCAGTGCTCAGCGTCGGCCCAGTGCTCCTGGAACGGCGATCTGGACATGGGCGGTGCCTTCACCGCTCCCACCTCCTGGCAGACGAACCGCAAGCAGAACGGTGTGCAGGCCTTCTGGTTCGCGAACAACTTCCACGACCATCTGGCGAGCTCGCCCATCGACTTCGTGGCGCCGCAGAACTTCGAGGGCAATGACCTGCTGCTGCTGAACGCCGACGACGGCGCGGATACGGGTGGCGACGGCGGTCCCGATCTCAACCACCTCGACAACGCGAACATGACCACGCGCCCGGTCGGGCTGTCACCGAAGATGCAGATGTACCTCTTCAACTTCGACCTCCCTGCGGGCGCTCCATTCCGCGACATCAACGGGGGCGACGACGGGCGCATCCTCTACCACGAGTACACGCACGGGCTGAGCGGACGCCTGATCACGAACTCCGACGGCAGCGAGGCGGTCAGCTCCCCTGAGGCCGGCGCGATGGGCGAGGCATGGAGTGACTGGTACGCGATGGACTACCTCGTCCGGACGGGCGACGAGACCGACACCGCCACAGCGGGCGAGATCAGCATGGGCAAGTACACCGATGCGACCCCCAACACGATCCGCACGCAACCGCTCGACTGCCCGGTGGGCGCCGCCGCTGGTCCCTGCCCGGGTGGTCCGGGGGGCTACACCTTCGGCGACTTCGGCCAGGTGATCGGCATCCCCGAGGTGCACGCGGACGGAGAGATCTGGTCGGAGACGCTCTGGGACCTGCGCACCGCGCTGATCGCACAGCAGGGCAGCGAGTCCGGCGGCTCTGACCTCGCTGAGCAGCTCGTGACGGACGGAATGCGGCTCTCTCCGCCCGAGCCGTCCTACCTCGACGAGCGCAACGCCATCCTGGGCGCCGTCCTCAACGACGTCGCCCCAGCGGATCGAGCCACCGTCACGAACCTCGTCTGGACGGTCTTCCGAAACCGCGGCATGGGCTTCTTCGCCGGTGCGGCTGACGGCAGCGACATTGCGCCGGTCGAGGACTTCACGGCGCCACCGGCACCGGGCGGGCCCACGGGCACGATCTCCGGCACGGTCACAAGCGCCGACACCGGTTTGCCGGTCTCGGGCCTCTCGGTCGGGATCGGCGGCCTGGCGATCAATCCAAGCCCCGTGGGGCCGCTCGCCGGAACGACTGACGCGAGCGGGCACTACTCGTTCTCGAATGTGCCGGTCGGCACCTACGGCAAGCTCGTGGCCTTCACCTCCGCAGGCTTCGACCAGGACGCGGCCACCCACGTGCCGGTCTCAAGCGGCGGCAACACGGTTGAGAACTTCGCCATCCACCGTGACTGGACGGCCTCGAAGGGCGGGGCGAACATCACTCAGGTCAGCGACAACACGGGGGCCGACTTCGGCTGCGGCGTCGATCAGCTGATCGATCAGACCCAGGGAATCGGCTGGTCTGCCTTCAACCCCGCGAGCGCCGATCCGAGCAACCCGCATCACGGCAACCCGACGGTAACGATCCAGCTCCCGCAGGCGATCAACGTGCGTGCCTTCCTGGCGGACCCGGGGAATACCTGCGGCGACGGCGCCTCGTCCACGACCAAGGGCTACAGGATCGAGACCTCGTCGAACGGCGCCACGTTCACCGTTGCGAGCCAGGGCAACTTCGCTCCGGCGGACGCCCACCGGCTCAACCAGCTCACTCCCACCGGCGGCACGACCGGCGTGCGCTTCGTCCGGCTCACACTGCTGAGCCCGCAGAACGGCAGTCCGGGCTTCGACGGCGCCGACTTCATCGACTTCACCGAGCTCGAGGTGCTCGGCGGCCCACCGAACGTGCCGCCGTCAGGCAGCCTCGCGGCATCGCCGTCCACGGTCGGCCCGGGCGGCACTGTGCACTTCAACGCCAGCTCGTTCCACGACCCGGACAGCCTCATCACCGGCTACTCGTGGGACTTCGACGGCAACGGCACCACCGACGCCACCACCCCGGGCCCGGCGATCGACCACGTCTATCCCTCGGTGGGCAAGTTCGCTGCAAAGGTGACCGCCAACGACTTCGTGGGCGGCGGCGGCTCGGCCAGTGCTGGCGTGACCGTCACGAAGAAGCCGATCGTCTCGATCGCGTCGAAGGGCAGGCACGGCAAGCTCACTCTCACGATCACCTGCTCGGCGCCCTGCCGCGCTACGGCCACCGCCACGATCTCGAAGAAGCTGCGCAAGCGCTACCACCTGCATTCGCGCACCGTGGCCAAGAGGTCGATCCGCCTGACCAAGGCCGGGAAGAAGAGGGTCACGCTGACCATCACCAAGAAGGTGCGGAAGACGCTGAAGCGCCGTCACGTGAAGACGCTGGCGGTGTCGGTCCGTCTCGTGGTCACCGACAGCATCGGCGCCCGCGCCACCAAGACGCGTCACGCCAGGATCCGGCTCTAGCTACTTGGGCGGCAGCGAACGCGCGTAGCCGACGCCGCGCTTCACCCAGTTCTGCAGCTCGCGCTTGGTCTTCACGCCCTCCGGCTCGATCCGCAGCCATCCGTCCATCGCCCGGCCGCGCATCACGAACGCCTCGGCGTGCGGCTTCTCCACGAGCGCGTCCGTCTCCTCCGGATCGCAGCGCAGGAGCAGGCCGCCCTGCCCGCTCGCGCTCACGGCCATGTTCCCGTTGATCAGGAACGCGAGGCCGCCGAACATCTTCTTCTCGGTCACGCCCTTCTCGCTGGAGACGAGCTCACGGAGCCGGTTCGCGAGGTCCTCGTCGTACGCCATATGGAGGATTATCGCCTGCCCTTCGCCGCCGCCTCGGCTTCCTCGAGCAGCGCCTGAGCCTTCGCCTGCTCAGCCCGCGCGGCATCGAGCGCGGATTGCGCCTTCTTCAACGCGCGCTCCAGCTCGGCCACCTTCTGGCTCTGCTCGCGGTGCCTGGCCTTCGCGTCCTTGAGGGCAGCCTGGGCGCGCGCCTTGCGCTCCTTCTCCTGGATCCGAGCTGCCCCGCTGCGCTTGCGCGTGGCAGGCGGAGCGGCACCCGGCGCGAACCCCAGGCCGCTGGCCTGCCGCTCACGCGTGAGCCGGCCGCTGGCGAAGCCCGCGCGGGCTTCGTCGTCGAGGGCGATCGCCCGCAGGGTCTCCTCGGCGCGGTCGAGCGTGGCGGCGCTGGGCGAGCGGCCCTGACGGTCGAGCAGCCCGGGCGCCTTGCCCAGCAGACCGCGCATCGCGCGGCCGTGCTCGTCGGTGGCCTCCGCAAGCTCGCCCGGCTTGCCCTTGCCCGCGAGCGCCCGCTCCTGCGCCGCACGCACAGCCTCGCCGCTGTCCAGCACGCGCTTGGCATCGGCGCCCTGCGTGCGCGCGAGCTGGTTCACGAGCCAGGCCGTCGCGGTCGGCTTCTTGAGTGCCTTCACCCAGTCGGCGGCCGCGCGTTCTCCCTCAGTGCGCAGCTCCTTGGCGAGCGCGTCACGCGCCGGCGTGAACTCGTCGAGCGGCAGCCCGTAGAGGGCGTCAACGTCGCCCTCGGGGACGCCTTCGGGAAGCTGGGTTGGATCGCTCGCGGCCATGCCTCGGGCAGAGGCTACGGCTGGAGCTGCTCGCCCGTTTCCTCGTCGACGATGAAGATCGCGTCCACCGGGCAGTTCTGCGCGGCGTCGATGATCTGATCGCGCTCGGCGCCGTCCGGATCGACGACCACCGACTTGTCCTCGCCGTCCAGCTCGAAGACGCCGGGCGCCGAGTCCACGCAGTCGCCGAAGCCGAAGCACAGCTCGCGATCCACCTGGATCGAGAATTTGTGGCGCTTCGAGAGCGCGGGGCCTGGGGAGACCTCGCTCACGCGGCAGCCGGCTGCTTCTCGACGCTGTCCGCGGCGGCCTTCAGCGACTCCTGGAACGCCTCGCGCTGCATGCGCGAAACCACCAGCCGCTGAATCTGGGCCGTGCCCTCGAAGATTTGGTAGATCTTCGCGTCGCGGAACCACTTCTCGAGCGGGCAGTCCGTGGTCTGCGCGTACGGACCGACGAGGTCCATCGCGGTGGTCGTGGCCCACATCGCCACATCGCCCGCCTTGAGCTTGGACATCGAGCCCTGGCCGGCCGTCATCGGCACGCCGTTGCGCCCCATCCAGGCCGCGCGCCAGACGAGCATGCGCGAGGCGTCGATCTCCGTCGCCATGTCGGCGATCACCTGCTGGATGCGCTGCTGCTCGAGCAGCTCCTGGCCCTCCTCCTCGCGGCCCTCGAGGTACTCGAGCGTGTACTCGTAGGCGGCGCGGGCGATGCCGAGAGCGGATGCGCCGACGAGCGGACGCGTGATCTCGAACGTGGCGAGCGCGCCCGAGGAGCGGCCGGTGGACTTGCCCGAGCGCGCGCGCTCGAGCTTGGAGTTGAGCTTGTCCATGCCGCCCAGCAGGTTGTCGACCGGGATCCGGCAGTTGTCGAGGACGACCTCGGCCGTCTGCGACGCGCGGATGCCGATCTTGTCCTCCTTCTTGCCCTGGGAGAGCCCAGGCGTGTCCTTGGGGACCACGAAGGTGGCCTGGCCGCGATGGCCGAGTTCCGGATCGACCGTGGCGATCACGACGGTCACGTCGGCGATGCCGCCGTTCGAGATGAAGACCTTGGTGCCGTTGAGAACCCACTCGTCGCCGTCGAGCTTCGCGGTGGTGCGCAGCGACTTGACGTCGGAGCCCGCACCCGCCTCGGTGACGGCATAGGCGCCGAGCTTGATCTCGTCGCCGAGGCCGTAGCACTCAGGCAGCCACTTGCCGATCTGCTCGGGCGTGCCGGAGGAGGCGATGCCCGCGGCTGCGAGGGAGGAAGCCGAGATGGCGAGCGCGATGCCGGCGCAGCCCCAGTGCAGCTCCTCGGCGTAGATCACGCCGTTCAGGCCGCCCGGGTCGTTGGCCATGCGCTCCAGGTACTCCATCCCGTGGAGCTTCCACTTGCGCGCCTCCTTGATCACGTCATACGGCACGCTCTGCTCGCGGTCGTACTTGGGGGCCACCGGGCGGATGACCTCCTCGGCGAACTTGTGGCAGTACGCCTGCCATTCGAGCTGTTCGTCAGTCAGGCGGAAATCCACTTGGGTCGGCCTCCCGTTCGTTCTGGAACTCGTTGACTGACCAGTCAACCAACGGCAGGATACCCGCTTGCGCCTGCCGCCACTCCCAGCGTTATCGTGGGCGGCCGTGGCCCGTCCGCTGCCAGCGCTCCTGCTCGTCGCGCTGCTCGCCGTCTGCGGCTGCTCGGGGCTGAACGAGAAGAACGGCAACGGGCGCTCGAGCGGCGACGCTCCGGAGATCAGCGCGCAGTCCGGCAGCAAGTCCGCCACCTCGGAGCTCGGCTTCCCGGTGACGGCGACGAAGAACACCACCCGCGTGGCGGGCGCGGACGCCGTGGCCGACGTCGCGGGCGTGGTGAGCGCGGTCTTCCCGGCAACGTCGGCCGACAACCGCCCGCACGCGGTCGCGATCGTAGACAAGGACAACTGGCAGGGGGCGATCGCGGCATCGGTGCTCATGGCCTCGCCACTCGGCATTCCCACGCTGCTGAGCGACGGCGGCAAGCTGCCCACCGTGTCGAACGACACTCTCAAGCGGCTCAAGCCCGTCGGGTCCGCGCTCACGCGGAACGCGCAGATCGTGCGCATCGGCGACGGCGCGGCGCAGGTGCCGGGATACCGCACGGCGGTGGTGCCGGGCACGGACGTGTACGCGGTGGCGGCCGGCATCGACCGCTACTTCTCGGTCGCGCGCGCCAAGCCCGCGCGCGACGTCCTGGTGACCACGGGCGAGCAGCCCGCGTTCGCGATACCGGCGGCCGCGTGGGCCGCGCGCTCGGGCGACAGCGTGCTGTTCGTCAAGAAGAACGCGGTGCCTGCCTTCACCCGCTCGGCGCTCAGGCAGCACGATCACCCGCGGATCTTCGTGCTCGGCCCGGCGAGCGTGATCAGCTCAGCCGTGACCAAGGCACTTGGCCGCTACGGGGACGTGCACCGCATCGACGGCATCACGCCGGTGCAGAACGCGATCGCGTTCGCCAAGTTCCACTCCCGCGGGTTCGGCTGGGGCATCACGACACCCGGCCAGAACTTCACGATCGCGGGGGTGTCGCGCCCCGGTGACGCGGCAGGCGCAGCGGTGCTCGGCACGGCCGGCGTGTTCGCGCCGCTCCTCCTCACCGACCAGGCGGCCGCCCTTCCTTCCTCGCTCGAGAACTACTTCCTGGACGTGCAGCCCGGGTTCCAGTCGAACCCCAACGCGGGCGTTTTCAATCACGTCTGGATCCTGGGCGACGACAGGGTGATGTCGGTGGCGGCGCAGGGCCGGCTCGACACGATCACCGAGCTCGTGCCGGTGCAGACGCAGCAGCCTTAGGGATCTCGGTCGTCTAGTAGGTTTTCCGGGCGATGAGCGAGTACGAGAACCCGGACCGCAAGCCCACCGTGGAGGACGTGCGGGCGCTGATGGGGCCTTCCACGCCCCACTTCTCGCTGCAGATCCGCAACCGGATCCGCAAGCTGATCGCGGGCCTGCCGCCCGGCGACCCCGCCCGCCTCGAGGGCGAGCGCGAGATCGCGCGCCTCGAGCAGATCGCCTTCGACGGCGAGCACCGCGGCCACCCGGGCGCGCCGGGCGAGCGCGAGCTGCCGAGCATCCAGCGCCCTTAGGGCGCGCGCCGGAACTACGGCCCGGCGCTCTCCACCTCGTCCACGCCGCGCGCCACGCGCACCAGCTCGTCGTCCGGCAGCGCCTCCTCGATGAGCGGGAACAGCACGCGCTCCTCGTGCCGCACGTGGGCGTCGAGCTTCACTCCCAGCGCGTGCAGCCGCTCTGGCTCTGGGTCGGTCTTGAGCCCGCCCAGCTCGTGCGCTTCCCGCCGGATCTCCACGTGGTCCACGAGCACGCGCACCACCGCCTCGGCGGACGCGTCCGCGTACGCGGAGTACGCGGGCAGCAGCACCTCCTCCTCGGCGCGGAAGTGCAGGTTCCCGACGCTGAACCAGAAGTCGAGGAAGTCGCCCAGCACGTCGCCGGCGCTGTCCGCGTCGGCGCGCTTGAGGCGCATGGCCTGAAACAGCGCCTGATGATGGTCTCTCGAGAGTTGCTCGAGCGCCTCGTGCCGCTTCATCGACGGCACATCATGGCGAACCTCTACGAAGACTTGCCGATGATCGACTTCTGACCGCGCTTCACCACGTAGTGGAAGTCCGGCAGCTTGGACTTGGTCCGCTGCTTGATCGTCTTCATCCGCCGCAGCCGGACATCCAGGCTCGACCTCGAGGCCTTCACCACGCCGTAGCCGTGATGGTCGAAGTCCGCCTGGTCCACCCACGGGTTGAAGCCACGCAGCGTGTTGATGATCGCCGGCGGCGTGTTCGGGTTCTGGTCGTTGCCCGGCAGCACGGCGCCGCCGCCCAGGTCGATGTTGCTCTCACCGAGGCCCGCTGAGGTGATCGAGCCGCCCACGAACTCGATGCCGGCCGGATCGCCCGTACCGCCCTTCGTCTTCACGTCGCCGGTCACGAACGTGTGGATGTCGCCGGTGATGAAGATCACGTCATCGATCTTCTGCGAGTGGATGTACTGCGCCAGCTCCTCGCGCTCGCCCGGATAGCCCTGCCAGCTGTCGTAGCCGAAATAGGTGTTCGGGCCGACCTTGGTGTCCATGATCATCACCTCGTTGCCGACGATCTTCCACGCGGCCTTCGACACCTTCAGGCGGTGCTTGAGGAACTTCATCTGCTTCGAGCCGAGGAACGCGCGCTTGTTCGGCAGCTCGGTGCACGGCGGCACGACCGCGTCGTCGCACGGCTGGTTGTCGCGGTACTGGCGCTCATCGAGCATGATCAGCTCGACGTTGCGGCCGAACGGCAGCGTGCGGTAGATGCGCTGGCCCGGTCCGGCGCGCTCGTAGAGCGGCATGCTCTCGAAGAAGGCGCGATAGCCCGCGTTCCGGCGTCGGACGCTGTACTGGTTCTGGGGCGGCAGCCCGCCGTCGGAAGGCCGGCCCGCGTAGTTGTCCTGCACCTCGTGGTCGTCCCAGCTGGTCACCATCGGGAACATCTGGTGCAGCTTCCGGAGACCCTTGTCGGTCCGGTACAGCTCGTACTTCCTGCGGTACTGGTCGAGCGTGATCGCCTGGTGGTGGAAGCTCGTGGTGGTGTTCGCCTCCGGAGGCGGGCCGATGTTGTCGTCGCGCACGCCGGTGCCGTCGGCCTTCGAGTGGTAGCTCTCGTCGTAGATGTAGTCGCCGAGGCAGACCACGAAGTCCACGTCCTCGGTGGCCATCAGGTCATACGCGTTGTAGTAGCCGTGCGTGAAGTCCGCGCAGGAGAAATACGCGAAGCGCACGGTCTCGTGGGAGTTCGGCGGCAGCGAGGTCTGGAAGCGGCCGACCGGGCTGTGCTTCGTCTTCGTACTGAAGCGATAGAAGTAGCGGTGGTGCGGCTTGAGGCCGGCTATGCGCGCCTTGGCCGTGTGGTTGAGCTTCGCGCTCGTGGCGATGTCAGTGCGCGCCACCACGTGCTTGAAGTGCGAGTCACGCGCGACCTCGAGCTCCACGCGCCCCGCGCCTCCCACGCCCGCCACGCGCGTCCAGAGCGTGATGCCGTGCTGCGTCGGGTCGCCTGAGATCACCCCATCGGGGAACGACCCGCCGTGGAACATGGGCGCCTTCTTCGCGCTCGTCAGCCCATTGGCGAACACCTGTGGCGCGAGCACGGTTGTGACGGCGAAGCCGCCTGCCGACGCCAGGAAGCGGCGACGGTCCAGCACGAAGTCGTCCACAGCGAGTCTCCTCTCCTCAGCCAGGCCTCGAACAGCGTCCGCGAATCCTACGCTGCGGGCTGGCTGGCCAGCAAGAAATCTTTAGGCGGGGGCGGCCGCGGCCGACAGCCCGGCCAGCTCGGCCACGCGATCGCGGTGCGATCGCGCGCTGCCGAAGAGGTGCCCGTCGGTGCGGGCGCGCTTGAGGAAGAAGTGCAGGTCGTGCTCCCAGGTGAAGCCGATGCCGCCGTGCACCTGGAGTGCCGACGCGGTCACGCGCCAGCCCGCGTCCGCCGCGTATGCCTTAGCCATCGATGCGGCCAGCGGCGCGGTTTCAGGCTCGTTGTCCGCCACCCAGCCGGCGTAGTACACGGCCGAGCGCGCGCTCTCGGTCTCGAGCATCATCTGCGCGCAGCGGTGCGCGACGGCCTGGTAAGAGCCGATCGGGCGGTCGAACTGCTTGCGGTCCTTGGCGTATTCGACCGCCTTCTCGAGCGCCCACTGGCACACGCCCACCAGCTCCGCCGCCAGCGCGATCTCCACGCGGTCGAGGCCCGCCTGCACGTCGCCGCCAAGCGCATCGCCGCCGCCGTTCGCGCGCACGGACGCGAAGCGGCGCGTGGCGTCGATCGTCTCGCGCGGCTCGATCTGCGCGCTGCCGGCCTCCACGAGGGTCGCGCTGTCGCCGTCCACGAGCACGATCACGGATGCCGAGTCCGCGTCCGGCACGAGCACCGCCTCGCCGTTCGTGACGACGCCCACCGTGGCGCGCTGCTCGCCCGAGGCGATGCCGGGAAGCAGCCGCTCCTTCTGCTCGTCGCTGCCCGCCTGCTGGATCAGGAACCCGGCCGCCGTGTTCGAGAAGAAGGGGGTCGGCGCGAGCGCGTAGCCAAGCTCCTCCTGGAGGATCACGAGCTCGATTGCGCCGAGCCCCTGTCCGCCGTGGTCCTCGTCGATGAAGATGCCCGGCCAGCCGAGCTCGGAGATCTCGCTCCAGAGCGCGTCGTCGTACCTGCCCGCCACGGCCAGCTCGCGGACCTTCTCCGGCTTGAAGCGGCTCGCGAGGAAGTCGCGCGCGGTGCGCTTGATCGCCTGCTGGTCGTCGGTGAAGTCG
>Ga0207661_10000801_pt1 | contig 20521 bp, 18 predicted proteins | sample KBSC713LmetaG_FD_184337 | JGI IMG/M metagenome (GOLD analysis project Ga0207661, IMG submission 184337) | Corn rhizosphere microbial communities from Kellogg Biological Station, Michigan, USA - KBS C7.1-3L metaG (SPAdes) (version 2) | ecosystem: Host-associated > Plants > Roots > Rhizosphere ...
GCTCTTCCGATCTATAAAGAACCGCCCGCTTGCGCCGAACGCGCGAACGGGCGGTTTTTCGTGCCTTTTGCCGTGAATAGGCGGGTTCCGCAGGAGAATCGGCCGCATTTGACGCAGTTAAAATTCTCCTTTGGTAACTAGACGTTAACCCTGATTAGCGTTTGGTAAGCGCGGTAAAGCCGCGCACAAAGCCCTCGTTTTGACATGTTGGCAGGAGATTGCAGGCCTCACGGCTTCGGCGGGCCTCCCATGCGAGAAGACAGGGCTTTTTGCGCAGGCGTTACCGCCGCGCTGATGCCCGCGCGGGTGTGAGACCGGAATGCCGACTGGCTCCGTAAACTTGGGACACTTGCGTTGAGGGGATATCGCCCATGAATCCAGCCGACGTGGCTCAGGTGGCAATGCCGCTGCCATCCGCCGACGTATCGCTGATCGCGCTGTTCTGGCAAGCGCACTGGATCGTGAAATGCGTGATGCTGGGGCTGTTGTCCTGCTCGGTCTGGGTCTGGGCGATCGCGATCGACAAGATATTTTTGTACTCGCGCACGCGCCGCGCGATGGACCGCTTCGAGCAGGCGTTCTGGTCGGGCGAGTCGATCGAGGAGCTTTATCGCGCGCTCGCGGCGAAGCCGACGCAATCGATGGCGGCCTGCTTTGTCGCCGCGATGCGCGAGTGGAAGCGCTCGTTCGAGAGCCACGCGCGTTCCTTCGCCGGCTTGCAGATGCGCATCGAGAAAGTGATGAACGTGTCGATCGCCCGCGAGGTCGAGCGGCTGGAGCGGCGGCTCCTGGTGCTCGCCACCGTCGGGTCCGCCGGCCCCTTCGTCGGCCTGTTCGGCACGGTGTGGGGCATCATGTCGAGCTTCCAGTCGATCGCGGCCTCGAAGAACACCTCGCTCGCAGTGGTGGCGCCCGGCATCGCGGAGGCGCTGTTTGCCACCGCGATCGGCCTGATTGCCGCCATTCCGGCGACGATTTTCTACAATAAGTTCATCTCCGAGGTGAACCGGCAGGCGCAGCGGCTCGAGGGCTTTGCGGATGAATTTTCGGCCATCCTGTCGCGTCAGATCGACGAGCGGGCGTGACGCGCGGTATAGTGTGAGCGGACCGGTGAGCAGCAAAACATGGCGATGAACGTTGCAAGTTCGTCCGGCGGCGGTGGTCGCCGCGGCGGCCGGCGCAAGCCCGTGATGGCGGAGATCAACGTCACGCCGATGGTCGACGTGATGCTCGTGCTGCTGATCATCTTCATGGTCGCCGCACCGCTTCTCACCGTGAACATCCAGGTCGACCTGCCCCAGGCCAAGGGCGGCACCGCGAGCAACGCCGATACCACGCCGCTGGAAGTGACCGTGAAGAAGACCGGTGGCGGCAGCTGCGTCTCCAACGTCGACGTCTATGTCGGCGACACCCAGATCCCGATGGGCGATCTCGGCGCCAAGATCAAGGCGATCAAGGATTCGAAGGGCGGCGGCGAGCAGGTGGTGAAGATCCGCGGCGACCGCGACACCTGCTATTCCGACATGATGAAGGTGCTGGGGCTTGCGCGCGACGCCGGCTATCGCGCCAGCATCGTCGTGGTACCGGAGCAGGGCTCGTGACGGCGAGCGACCTCCTCCGCGTGTTGCGCGAGCGCAAGGGCACGGCGCTGTCCGTGACGCTGCACGTGCTCGTGATCGGATGGGGTCTCATGACCTTCTCGACGAGGTCGATGGAAGCGTTGCCGGAGGAAGACGTCATCCCCGTCGACATCTCGGTCGACCAGACGACGAAGATGACCGCCGGCGTCAAGAACGGCAAGAAGGAGAACCCCAAGCCGCTCGTGGAGAAGGTTGCCGAGGCCAAGCCTGTCGACGAGCCTGTCGGCAAGATCGACAAGAAAGAGGTGGTGACGTCGACGTCGACTCCCGATCCGCCACCGAAGCCGGTCGAGAAACCTATCGAGAAGAAGCCTGATCCGAAGCCGGAAGCCAAGAAGGAAGAGCCGAAGCAGGCTGAGAAGAAGCCGGATGAGAAGGCCAACGATCCGATTGCCGAGGCCTTGAAGAACGAGGCAAAGAAGCCGCCGAAGCAGGAGGCCAAGGCAGCGCCGCCGCAGCCGCCGAAGCCGAAGCAGGAGCGCGTGTTCGATCAGTCGAAGATCGCGGCACTGCTGGACAAGCGCGATCCGAGCCGGCAGGCGGTCACAGGCGACGTCATCAATCCCAACGCCGCGCTCGGGACCCGCACCGGAAACGCGAATGCGATGGTCGCCACCTGGCACAGCGCGTTCGTATCGGCGGTCAAGCGCTGCTTCAACTTTCCTTACAACGGACAGGACGCCGATCAGTTTGAGGTCGACATAGACGTTCAGATGCGGCCCGACGGAACCGTGGCCGCCCCGCCCGCGATCGTTGCCGTGCGGGGGCCGTCGAAAACCATCGGCACCGCCCTGGGAGAAAGCGCCCGGCGGGCCATTGAACAGTGTCAGTCTTATGCCTTCTTGCCGAAGGCGCAGTACGACAGCTGGAAGCTGATCCAGATGACGTTCGGCCTGAAAGACTTGTTGTGATTGCAGAGGTACCGATTCCGATGAGCAAGGTCCCAGTTGTAACGCGCCGCCGCTTCATGATGGCCACGGGATCGGCATTCGCCGCGCTGGGTGTTCGATCCGCGTGGGGACAGGGACGCCTGAAGATCAACCCCGACGAATTCCAGCCGATGCCGATCGCGATTCCCGCCTTCGTGCCGGGCACGCCGGCGGACGGCCAGGCCGGCGCCGATGTCGCGGGCGTCATCACCAACAATCTCAAGCGCAGCGGGCTGTTCGCGCCGATCGATCCGGCGGCTTTCATCGACCGCATCACCAACAGCGATGATCCGCCGCGCTTTGCGAACTGGAAGCAGATCAACGCGCAGGCGCTGGTGGTCGGCCGGGTGACGCGCCAGGGCGATGGGCGTCTCAAGGCGGAATTTCGTCTGTGGGACGTCGGCACCGGCCAGCAGCTGGACGGCCAGTCCTATGTCACCTCGCCGGAATATTGGCGGCGCATCTCGCACATCATCTCCGACCGGATCTACGAGCGGCTGACGGGCGAGAAGGGCTATTTCGACAGCCGCATCGTCTTCATCGACGAGAGCGGTTCGGCGGAGCGGCGCATCAAGCGGCTCGCGCTGATGGACCAGGACGGCGCCAATGTGCGCTATCTGACCAAGGGGGCCGATCTCGTGATCACGCCGCGCTTCTCGCCCTCGACCCAGGAAATCACTTACATGGAATTCGGCCAGGGCGATCCGCGCGTCTATCTCTACAATATCGAGACCGGACAGCGCGAGATCGTCGGCAACTTCCCGGGCATGTCGTTCGCGCCGCGCTTCTCGCCGGACGGCCAGCGCATCATCATGAGCCTGCAGCAGGGCGGCAACGCCAACCTGTTCGTGATGGATTTGCGCTCCAAATCGATGACGCGTCTCACCGACACGCCGGCGATCGACACCGCGCCGTCCTATGCGCCCGACGGCAGCCGCCTCTGCTTCGAGTCCGATCGCGGCGGCAAGCCGCAGATCTACGTCATGGCGGCGAATGGCGGAGCGGCGCAGCGCATCTCCTTCGGCGACGGCACCTATTCGACGCCGGTCTGGTCGCCGCGCGGCGACTACATCGCCTTCACCAAGCAGGCCGGCGGACAATTCGCGATCGGCATCATGAAGCCAGATGGAAGTGGCGAGCGCATCCTCACCTCCGGGTTCCACAATGAGGGGCCGACCTTTGCCCCGAACGGGCGGGTGGTGATGTTCTTCCGCGATCCCGGCGGCAACAGCGGGCCGTCGCTGTTCACGGTCGACGTCACCGGACGCAATGAGCAGCGCGAGCCGACGCCGGGCTATGCCTCCGATCCGGCGTGGTCGCCGCTTTTGTCCTGAAACCTCGGGATGAGTGGCCCGCAGGGTGATCGCTGAACGGGCGCCGTTTTCGGAGAACTTTGCGCGTTCTTTCATCACAATGGGATTTGTTTCCGACGTGCTCGGAAAATTTTTCCTACTGCATTGATTTAACAGCGAAATTTCGCCTCTGGGCAGGCCGAACAACTCGACTTTAACGATGTTCGCTCAGAAAGACTTCATCTCGCGCAGGTAAGAGTACGCGCTGGACAAGACGCGTACCAAACCCGATGCAGCTCGCAAACCAGGGTGGAGAGCCCGATCAGGAAGTCTCGCCGAAAATTTCGGCCGCGCTGATCGATTCGCTGTTCGAGGCCTCCGGTACGGTGATTACCGGCATCATTTTCTCGGCCTTCGCCGCAACCTTGACCGCGTTGAAGAGTGGACAAACTCTGATATGGGCATTTGTGCCGCTCCTCATCCTGGCCGGAGTTGTGCGGGCGATCGACCTGCGGCAGTACCAGGCCGGCAAATCGAGCATGACGACCGAAGAAGCTGCGCGGTGGCAGAAGCGCTATCAGATTGGCGCGATGGTCCAGGCGGCTGCGGTCGGGACTTGGTGCTCCGTCACTCTGTTGAGCACCGACGACGCCATCGTCCACATGATCAGTCTATCCGTCACCACCGGCATTGTGGCGGGAGGTGCGGGCAGGGCGCTGGGGCGGCAATCGATATTCCGTCTGCAGGCGCTGCTCATGTTCGGTCCGGCTGTGGTCGCATTGGCGCTACGCGCCACACCCTACTACATCGCGATGTCTGTCGTGTGCACTGCATTCCTTGTGGCAGTCGTACAAATCTCGGCCAATCTGCACAGGATATTCATGCGAGCCGTGGTGGCGCGCGAACGCGAGGCGGCACTGGCGGGCCAATTCGATACAGCGCTGAACAACATGCCGCACGGGCTCTGCATGTTTCGCGCCGATGGGCGGCTCGCGGTGATGAATCATCGCTTCGGCGACATGATGAACCTTCCCGAAGACATCGTGTATCGCCGAACGGATGCCGCCGACATTGTCGATGCCTGCGTGAATTCGGGGGCGATCTCGCTTGCGAGCGGCCGTATCATCCTCTCCGAAATCGAGAACGCGCAGGCGCACGACGTCATCACGACCGATCCGGACGAGAAGCGCGGACGTTCGCTGTCGTGGAAATTCCAGCCGATGGCCGGCGGCGGCACTGTCGTGTTGGTCGAGGACATTACCGAGCGGCGCAATGCCGAGGCCCGCATCAGCCATCTTGCGCGTTATGACGATCTGACCGCGCTTCCCAATCGTGTCAATTTCCGCGACGAGATCGAGCGGCTGCTCGCGGCGCCGCGCGGAGCCGACCAGCAATCGGCGCTGCTGTTCATCGATCTCGATCAGTTCAAGCAGGTCAACGACACGCTCGGCCATCCCTGCGGCGATCAGCTGCTCTGCGCGGTCGCCGAGCGGTTGCGCGACATGCTGCGGCCGGAGGATTTCGTGGCCCGCTTCGGCGGCGACGAGTTCGTGGTGTTCCAGCAGAACATCCACAGCGCCGATGACGCCGCGGGCCTGGCGCGCCGCATCGTCGATCATTTGAGCGAGCGCTACAAGATCGACAACCATCTGGTCGAGATCGGCGCCAGCGTCGGCATCGCGATGGCTACTCCCGGAGCCAGCGCCGACACGCTGCTCAAGAACGCCGACATGGCGTTGTACCGCGCCAAGGCGGACGGCCGCGGCACCTTCTGCTTCTTCCGCGAAGAGCTGGCGCAGACCGTCGAGTCGCGCCGTATCCTCGAGCTCGACCTGCGCAAGGCGCTGGCGAACGAGGAGTTCGAGCTGTTCTACCAGCCGCTGGTCAATCTCAAGTCGGGCAAGATCACGACCTGCGAGGCGCTGCTGCGCTGGAATCACCCGGTGCGCGGCACCGTCTCGCCGGTCGACATCATTCCGGTCGCCGAGGACATGGGCCTGATCGTCGACCTCGGCCGCTGGATCCTGCGCAAGGCCTGCATGGAATGCATGAAATGGCCGGAAGGCGTCCGTGTCGCCGTCAATTTCTCGCCGCAGCAATTCCATCAGCGCGACATGCTGAGCGAGGTTCGCTACGCGCTCGAGGTCTCCGGCCTGCCGGCGCACCGGCTCGAAGTCGAGATCACCGAGTCCTCGCTCCTCAGTAACACGCAACTGACCCACGACGTGCTGTCGCAATTGAGCGCGATCGGCGTACGCATCTCGCTGGACGATTTCGGCACCGGCTATTCCAGCCTGAGCTATCTGCACAATTTCCCGCTGCAGAAGGTGAAGATCGACCGCTCCTTCCTCGAGGGCATCGATACCGATCGCCCGCTGACGCTGCTGCGCGGCGTGGCGCGGCTGTCGGCCGATCTCGGCATGTCGGTCGTGGTTGAGGGCATCGAGACCAACGAGCAGCTCGAGCTGATCTCCGCCGACGGCACCGTCAGCGAGGCGCAGGGCTACCTATTCAGCCACCCGGTCCCGGCGGCGCGTATCCGCCAGCTGCTCAACGCCTCGCACGGCCGTCCCGTGCCCGACGATCGCATCTTCGCCGTCCCATCACGCTCGATCGCCTGACTCAAGAGAACCCTCCACCTTAAGTTTTGCCGGGCGGGACCGGGTTTTTACGGAGAGCGTAAAGTTAACCCTAACGTCTCCAATGCTTTGCAATTCTGTTAAGGAACCGTTAAGCTCGCTTACTCGCGGAAGTTGCTTGGAGAGTATTGAATGAAATCCGAAGCCGAATCGCTCGCTCGGCCCACTGTGCGGGGGGCAGGTCTCTTTGATCGCGTCGACTATCGGCTTATCGAAACTCCCGAGGAAAAAGACCTTGTCTATCTGATGCGTTACAGGGCCTATTTGCAGAGCGGATTGATTTTGCCGTTGGAGTCTCAGCGCGTCAGCGATTGTTACGACGATGCGCCCAACACGTGGACGTTCGGAATCTATGTTGACGGAAAACTTTGCAGTTCGCTTCGCATCCACGTCCTGACGTCAGAATGGCGGATGTCATATACGACCGTCGTGTTCGGCGACATTCTTCACCCGCGCCTCGATAAGGGCGAAGTATTCATTGATCCATGCCGTTTTGTTGCGGACCCCGAAAAAGCCAAACAGTTCCCAGAACTTCCCTATCTGACGGTTCGGTTGGGCTATATGGCGTGCGATCATTTCAATGCCAATACCGGGCTCACGATGGTGCGTACCGATCACCAGGCGTTCTATCGGCGTGTCTTCCTGTCCGAAATAGTGGCTGGGCCGCGTGCGTTCCCCGGCTGGCATTCGCAGAAGGCGGTCATGCTGGCCTCCGATTTCCCGAATGTCCGGGAAAAGATCCTGGCGCGCTTTCCCATCATGCGATCGAACGCCTTCGAGCGGCGGATGCTGTTCGACCGTGGCAGCCAGCGCCGAACGGCGTCGCGGCCGGTGCTGGTAGCGGCGCCGCTCAGTCCCGACGCTGCGGCAACTCTGGCCTGAGAGCACGATCCGGACCCGAAGGGCCGCGTCGGCGCAAAGTGTGAAGCGGCCTTCCGGAACGCCTCTGCTCGGGCTTGATCCGCGGGTCATGCTCAATCGAGAAACCCAGGGCGCGATGATGATTCGTCCTCATCTGCGCGCAAAGGGGCCGCCGGTTCCAACAGGCGGCCGCGTTCCCCGGCTCCGCTCGGCAACACACGGCGGAATTCGAGCAAAACCGGCGGTTCTGCCGCCTGCTGCGGCTTGCCTTCACCCTCGCGCCACATTTACAAACCATTAACTATCGCGGTCGCTTTTCGCCGTTCGGGGGCATTTGAACGGGTCCGGCAACACCCTATCAAGGTTGACGGAACGTTCGCTTAACCAACCCCCTGTAGACCGGATGACAGTACCAAGACGCGAGCGTGGAGGCTCCGGAATGAAATCATCTATGCGTTTCCTCCAGGGATTGAAGCTGGCCGCTGTGCTTGCGGTGGCGCTGTCGATGGGCGCTTGCGCCAACAAGAACCTAGGTATGGACGCCAATGCGAGCGCGGCGACGCCGGGCAGCCAGCAGGATTTCGTGGTCAATGTCGGTGACCGCGTGTTCTTCGAAAGCGACCAGACGGACCTGACCCCGCAAGCCGTCGCCACGCTGGATAAGCAGATCCAGTGGCTGCAGACCTATCCGCGCTACCAGTTCACCATCGAAGGCCACGCCGACGAGCGCGGCACCCGCGAATACAACATCGCGCTCGGTGCCCGCCGCGCACAATCGGTGAAGGCCTACATGACGGCGCATGGCATCGACCAGAGCCGCATGCGCACGATCTCTTACGGCAAGGAGCGCCCTGTCGCGGTCTGCAACGACATCTCCTGCTGGTCGCAGAACCGCCGTGCGGTCACGGTGCTGAACGCGAGCTCGTAAGCTCGGTGTAAGCTTCCTGAATTTCCGGCGCCTGCGGGCGCCGGTTTCATTTTGGGGCGGGTGACGAACTCGCGGATCACCGCCATCGCGCTCGTGGCCGGATAAGCCCGCACGCCGTCATCTAGAACGAGTCGGCTAGGGCGATCTCCGCCTTGAGTGCATCGATGCGGCGCACCGCTTCCTCAAAGCTGAGGTCGGCCGCGTACTTCTCGGGCTGATAGGCTTCCTCGGCGAGAGCTTTCAGTCGCAGCGCCTGGGCACGGGTCATCCGGCCGGCCATGGTTTCCGCTACGCCGCCATATTTCGTGGCTGTGGCTTTCATTTTTCGTCTCTGTCCATACATATACTTTTGACTCTATGTTCTCTTTTTGTTCCCACAAGCCATGGACAACAGAATTAATGAAATCCGGCGCAGCATGACCCTTCTCCGGGAAGAGATGACGCGCGTCGAGGCGATCATGCGCGACCAGATCAAGCGCGATCTGGATTGCTCGGAAGCGGCGTTGCGTCTCCTGAAGATGCGAACGGAAATGGCCGTCCTGGTTGCCGACTGGAGGGCGGCCGGAGGCAGCGAACGGCTCCCGACGGTTCGGGAGCGTCTGACCACAAACAGCCGATCGCCCAAGCCGAAGACGACCGGCCGTTGATGAAAGTGGTGGGCTCGAGAAGGGCCGCCCAAGCCTCCTTGGCAAGTCCGTTTGACTGGCCCGTGCTTTGGCGGGTTCGTCTCGGATACTTGTTTGTGCCAGTCACATTTTTGGCGTACTCCGTCTTCCTATGTGTCGGCTTGCCGATATCGGGCTGATTTCCTTTTCAGGGCAAAATGTCGTCCAGATTTCTCAAAATGACCGGCACCGCGGTGGTCGCCGCGGCTATTTCGCTGTCTTCGCAAGCCATGGCGCAATCGGATGATGGCGACGCCGAAATGCGCATCGAGAAGCTGGAGAACCAGCTGCGCCAGCTCACCGGGCAGAACGAGGAGCTGCAATACCGCAACCGCCAGCTCGAGGAGCGGCTGCGTCAGCTCGGTGCGAACCCGCCGGCAGGGCCGGGCCAGCCGGCCCAGCCCAATGTCGCGGCGGTGCCGCCGGCCCAGTCCGGCCCGAGCTATAACCAGCCGTCGTCCCAGGGCGGCTACCCCCAGCAACAATCGGGCTATCCGCAACAGCAGCCCCAGCCCGGCTATGGCCAGCAGCCCGGCTACGGCCAGCCGCAGCAGGCTTATCCCCAGCAGGCTTACCCGCAGCAGCAGATCGCAACTCCAGCCCCGATCGTTCAGGAGCCGGCGGGCTCGCGTGGGCGCCGCGGGGACGCCTTCGATCCCAACCAGAATCCGAATGCGCCCGGGGCGCCGCAGGCGCTTGGCGGCGGCCGGCTGCCGATGCCGGCAGATGGTTCCGTCGGCCCACCCGGCGGCCGCGCGCCCGGCGAGCCGCTCGACTTGTCCAACGGCGCCAACATCCCGCCTGCCGGCACGCAAGCGGGCCTGCCGCAGCAACCTGGCGTGCAGCCGGGCCTGCCGCCCCCGCCGTCGCGCAATCCGAACGGCACCGGGCTTGCCACCGCGCCGCCGTCGAACTCGCCGCGCGACGAATACGACCTCGGCATCGGCTACATGCAGCGCAAGGATTATGCGCTCGCCGAACAGACCATGAAGAATTTCGTGCAGAAATATCCGGGCGATCCGCTGGTCGGCGATTCCCAGTATTGGCTTGGCGAGAGCTACTTCCAGCGCCAGCAATATCGCGACGCCGCCGAGGTCTTCCTCAATGTCACCAGCAAATATGAGAAGGCGGCGAAGGCGCCCGATGCGCTGCTCAGGCTCGGTCAGTCGCTGGCGGCGCTGAAGGAGAAGGAAGCCGCCTGTGCCGCGTTCGGCGAGGTGACGCGCAAATATCCGCACGCTTCCTCCGGCGTCAAAGCCGCGGTCGACCGCGAGTTGAAGCGCGTGAAGTGTTGACGCCTTGCACCGGCCTCCGGTAGCGCCGCGCGCTTCCCGTGCTTAAGATAAGCGGGGCTTGAACGCCGCACCGCCATGCGAGACGAAGAACGATCTCCGATTTCTGCGAGTGACGCGAAGCAACTGCTCGCGGACTGGAAGCATGCGCCGGCGCTGTTGCTCGCGGTTTCCGGCGGGCCGGACTCGGTGGCGCTGATGTGGCTCGCCGCGCGCTGGCGCCGCGCTCTGTCGCGCGGCCCGAAGCTGATCGCGGTCACCATCGATCATGGTCTGCGGCCGGAGGCCGCGCGCGAAGCACGCGACGTCAAGGCGCTCGCGAAAAGCCTCGACGTCGAGCATCGCACGATGCGCTGGAACGGTGCCAAGCCAAAGACCGGCGTGCCGGCCGCGGCGAGGGCGGAGCGCTATCGCCTGCTCGCACAGGCCGCGCGCAGCGCCGGCGCCACCCACATCCTCACCGCGCATACCCGCGACGACCAGGCCGAGACGCTGTTGATGCGGCTGTTCCGCGGCAGCGGGCTTGCGGGCCTATCGGCGATGGCGCGCGAGAGCGAGCGCGATGGACTCATCCTTGCGCGGCCGCTGCTCTCGATCTCGAAATCGCGGCTGGTCGCGACGCTGCACAAGGCAAAGATCGGCTTTGCGGACGATCCGACCAACCGCGACACCGCGTTCACGCGGCCGCGGCTGCGCGAGCTGCTGCCGCTGCTTGCGGCCGAAGGTGGCGATGCCCGTTCTCTGGCCCGGCTCGCCGCGCGGCTGGCGCGGGCCAACGCCGCAGTCGAGGTGCTGGCCGATGGCGCCGAGCGCTATCTCGCGCTGAAGGGCAATGCGAGGCCGCACGAGGCAGCCAGGGAGCTCGATGCGACGGCGTTTGCGGCGCTGCCGGAGGAGATCCGGCTTCGCCTGTTGATGCGCGCGATCAACCGCTTCGGGCATGAGGGGCCCGCCGAGCTCGGCAAGGTCGAAGCTCTGCTCGCGCAACTCGACAGTTTTGCAAAATCGCCCGAAAAAAGCAGACCCAGGCATGCGCGGATCAGGCTAAAACAAACCTTGGCGGGTGCGCTGGTGAGCGTCAGCCAGGGCACGATCCGCATCGAGCCGGCGCCGCTTCGGCGGCGGTCCTAGGCAAATCGGCACATAACACCGGCGCCTTGCGTGATAATCCCTGTTGGAGTCTTAACCACCTCGCAAAAGGCCGCTTCCAGCGTCGTTTTTCACGGCGGAATTCGGCCAGGATGCGTTAAATAGTCCAGAGTGGTTCCCTTGGCATCACGGCGAGCGCCACCTAGATTGTAAATATATGGTCGAGGAGGGGCATCCCTCGTGGCTACCCAGGGTGTTCACAGGACACCCAAAAAGGACAAGAGGCCGCGATCCGCGCGACCACGAAGGAAAGTCGATGAACGCCAACCTGCGCAATTTCGCCCTCTGGGTCATCATTGTCCTGTTGCTGTTGGCGTTGTTCACGCTCTTCCAGAACCCCGGTCAGCGCACTTCCTCCCAGGACATCTCGTTCTCGCAGCTCTTAACTGAAGTCGATCAGGGCCATGTCCGCGACGTCGTGATCCAGGGGCCGGAGATTCACGGTACCTTCACCAATGGCTCGAGCTTCCAGACCTATGCGCCGAACGATCCGACGCTGGTCTCGCGACTCTATAACGGCAAGGTCCAGATCACCGCGAAGCCGCCGGGCGACAACGTGCCGTGGTTCGTCTCGCTGCTCGTCTCCTGGTTGCCGTTCATCGCGCTGATCGGCGTGTGGATATTCCTGTCGCGGCAGATGCAGGGCGGCGCCGGCAAAGCGATGGGCTTTGGCAAGTCGCGCGCCAAGATGCTGACCGAAGCGCATGGCCGCGTGACGTTCGAAGATGTCGCCGGCGTCGACGAGGCCAAGCAGGACCTGCAGGAGATCGTCGAGTTCCTGCGCGACCCCGGCAAATTCCAGCGGCTCGGCGGCCGCATTCCGCGCGGCGTGCTCCTGGTCGGTCCTCCCGGCACTGGCAAGACGCTGATCGCGCGTGCGGTCGCGGGCGAAGCCAATGTGCCGTTCTTCACCATTTCCGGTTCCGACTTCGTCGAGATGTTCGTCGGCGTCGGAGCCTCGCGTGTGCGCGACATGTTCGAGCAGGCCAAGAAGAACGCGCCCTGCATCATCTTCATCGACGAAATCGACGCGGTCGGCCGTCATCGCGGCGCCGGCCTCGGCGGTGGCAATGACGAGCGCGAGCAGACGCTGAACCAGTTGCTGGTCGAGATGGATGGTTTCGAGGCCAATGAAGGCGTGATCCTGATCGCGGCCACCAACCGGCCCGACGTGCTCGATCCCGCACTTATGCGGCCCGGCCGCTTCGACCGCCAGGTCGTGGTCTCCAACCCCGACATCGTCGGCCGCGAGCAGATCCTGAAGGTTCACGTGCGCAAGGTGCCGCTGGCGCCTGACGTCAACCTGAAGACCATCGCGCGCGGCACGCCCGGCTTCTCCGGCGCCGACCTGATGAACCTCGTCAACGAGGCGGCGCTGACCGCGGCGCGTCGCAACAAGCGCATGGTGACGCAGGCCGAGTTCGAAGAGGCCAAGGACAAGGTCATGATGGGCGCCGAGCGCAAGTCGCTGGTCATGACCGAAGAGGAAAAGCGCAACACCGCCTATCACGAGGCCGGCCACGCCATCGTGGCGCTGCACGTGCCGGGCTCCGATCCCGTGCACAAGGCGACCATCATTCCTCGCGGCCGCGCGCTCGGCATGGTGATGCAGCTGCCCGAGGGCGACCGCATCGGCTATACGCGTCAGTGGTGCGTGTCGCGGCTCGCGATCGCGCTCGGCGGACGCGAGGCCGAAATCCTCAATTCCGGTCCCGACAAGGTGACCAATGGCGCCTCCGGCGACATCCAGCAGGCGACCAATCTCGCGCGCGCCATGGTGATGGAATGGGGCATGTCCGACAAGCTCGGCCGTGTGCGTTACCAGAGCAACGAGCAGGAAGTCTTCCTTGGTCATTCGGTGGCGCGCTCGACCAACATCTCGGAAGACACCGCGCGCCTGATCGATGCGGAGATTCGCCATCTCGTCGAGGATGGCGAACAGGAAGCGCGCCGCATCCTGCTGGACTATCGCGGCGACTGGGAGAAGATCGCGCAGGGCCTGCTCGAGTTCGAGACGCTGTCCGGCGACGAGATCAAGGATCTTCTCAACGGCAAGAAGCCGAACCGCGAGTCCGTGCTGGAGCCGACCACGCCACGCGCCTCCGCGGTGCCGCCGGCCGGCAAGCCGCGTCCGCGGCCCGATCCGGACCCCGGCCTGGAGCCACAGCCGCAGGCATGACGACCATCGCACATGGCCGGATATTCCGGTAAACCGCTCTCGCAAAAGCTCGGCCTCAAGCCGGGCTTTTGCATTTTTGTCGATGGCGCGCCTGCTGATTGTCGCGACATGGTCGGACAATGGCCTGACGGCGCCAAGCTCGTCACCCAGCCGAAGTCGCCGCTCGACATGGTGCATTTGTTTGCGCGGCAAGCCAAAGGCCTCGCGACAAAACTCTCCCGCTACCGCAGCGCCATTGTACCTGATGGCATGATCTGGGTGTCATGGCCGAAGAAAGCGTCGGGTGTCGCGACCGACCTCAGCGACGTCGTTTGTGCGCGAGGTCGCGCTGCCGCTCGGCCTGGTCGACGTCAAGGTCTGCGCTATCGACGAGACCTGGTCCGGACTGAAGTTCGTGATCCCGAAGGCGCAGCGGCGTTGAGCTGAATCGGAGCCGCACTGGTGGTGCACCTCTCACAGGGGAGAGAAGGAATGGCGCCGTCGCGAACCGAGCAACGCCCTCACAACTTGCGCAGCAGCGCGACGAGGTCGGCCTGGTGGTGCGTGCCGGTCCGGGCAAAGATCGCCTTCAGATGAACGCGGACCGAGTCCGCATTGATTCCGAGCTCGCTCGCGATTTCCTGCGTCGATTTGCCTTCGCCAAGCAGGGCGGCGACCCGCGCCTGTGCCGGCGTCAGGGCGAGCATCTTGGCGATCAGGCGGGGATCGAGCGCGGAACGGCGATCGAGATCGTTGAGCACGAAAATGGCGCGCGCCCCGAGAAACGGACTTTTGGCGGCACCGTCCACGGCCAGCGCACGGATCAACAGCGGACGCTTGTTGTTGCGGGGAATCAGGATCGGGTCGGCATTCAGCGCCTGCGTATCTGAAGTCGTTCTGAGCCGTTCCAGAAATCGGTCCATCTCGGCGCGCGCGGCGAGTTCGCGGACAAAGATGCGTTGGTCCCTGACGCGGAAATCATCATCGAACAGCGCGGTCGCGCTGCGGTTGGCCTCTATGACATTGCCCATCCGGTTGACCGCGATCGCGGGCTCGCCCAAGAAGTCGAACGCATTCGAGATGCCGGTCAGCACCCGTCGGCCGACAGCCTTCGACAGAGTCGCGGTTTCCGTGAGTCGCGCGGCGAGCCGGGCCAGCGCGGCGGTCTCCTCTGCCTCGAAGGGCCCTTGCCGCGGACTGCGCTGGATCGATAGGCCCCACAGCGCATCGTCGGCCTTGAAGCCGACCACGGCAAACCATCTAAGGCCGGCTTTCTCGAGGCTTGCATAAAGCGCTTGCTTGCCAAACTCGCGTTCGCAAGCAAACAGGTCCTGGTCGACGACGACAGGCTTGCCGGCGAGCAAGAGCGGCACGCCGCGGATGGCCCGCACGTCATCGATGTGGAGGCCCTCGGCAAAATACTTGGCAAAATACTCGCGGACCGATGCGGTGAGGGGAACGTCGGGCGTTCTCACATCGCTCTGCAACAACGCGGCGCCGGTTGCGCCGACGCCCTGGCAGATGTCGTCCATCAGCACCGGCCACATGGCCGGATCGAGCACCGCCTCTCCCAGTCTTTTTTCGGCGGCTTCGAGAAGCCCCAGATCAAACATCCGTTTCCCCCGATCGAACCTGACATGTCGCCAGGTTCGCTCAACCGGCTTCTAGATGACTAGGAACCCGGAACATTAGCAAGCCTCGGCGAATTAACCTTGTGTAACAACCAGGGAACATCATCGTGCATGAACGTCCTCACATCGATCGGCCACGGATTGCGGCGATGTCGGCCGCGATTGCGCTGGTCTGCGTCGTCGTGCTGACGCTGCAGATCCGCGACCGCTGGCATTCGCCCGATGTCAAGCCGGCGGCTATAGCCGAACATACTACGACGGGAGAGGCCGCGCGCGAGGCGGGCGCAAGAGTTCAGCCGACCGATCCCAAGCTCGCGGTCGAGCCCCAGCCGGACGGACCGAAACCGGCGCAGCCCGCCAATCCGAATTGAGCCGGTATCACAGGCTCTGCAGCGGCAGCGGTTGATCTCCGAGCATCGCCTTGACCACGACCTGGCGCGCAACCGCAGGGTCGAGCGCATGCGCGGCGATCAGGTCGGAACACTCCTGCACGATCAGATCGGCATCCTGGGTGATCTTCAATTGCTTGTACTGGTCATGGCGGTGAAGGCCCATGCTCTGGCCGAGCACTTCCAGCACATTGAGAATGCGGAACGGTTGCTCGCGCTCGTGCGCGCAGAGCTCGCGATGTTCGGAATGGTAGATCGTGACCAGCGCGTCGATGCCGGCACGGCCTGCCGCCTCCAGCTCCGCGCGCTGCAGCTCGCGCTTGTAGTCGGGCAGCACCGCGAGGTTGGCGCTTTGCAGCCCGACTGAAGGCTGCGCGAGGTCGACGATCTCGACGCCGGGGACGGCCTGCAGCAGGTCGAGCACGGCCTCGACAATGCCGGCCACGCCGGAATGGCGATGCAGCGCGACGCGCAAGCGAACCGGCTCGCGCAGCAACGGCTCGAGCGCGTCGAGCCGGCCGCGCAGATAGCGCAGGAACGGCGTCATCTCGAACGGTTTTGACCCGCGCTGCTTCTCGATCGCCGGCAGCGTCGTCTCGCTGAGTTGCACATAGCAGCTCGGGCACCAGGACAGCACGCCCGATTTGCTGTTCGACATCTTGTCGACCGAGCTCGTGCCCATGCGGCCGGACGTTTCGGCATCCCCGGCACGCAATTGCGCGATGCCGCAGCAATGGCTGGGTCCGCCCATGACGGAGTAGGAGATACCGAGCGCGTCCATGATATCGAGCGCGAGAAGAGCGATGTGCGGCGTCCTCAGCACGTTGCAGCCGGTATAGAATATGAAATCCGGCACCTCGCCCGGTGCCGTCACGGCGGCCGCCCCCTGGCCGAGCCGCTCGAGCGTGGCAGAATCGAGCTGCATCCGCGCCAGCGCGGTGACGTCGCGACTGGTCTCGCGATATTTGCCCAGACCATTGCGGCGCCGCGTGGCGGAATCGGACTCCTTCCGCCGCATCGCGCCGCGCGCCATCGCCAACAGGAAGCGCGGGTTCACGCCATAGTCGCAGGCCTTGATGCAATCGCCGCTCAGCATGCAGGAGGAAGCCCATTTCCGCGAGGCTTCAGGGCCTTCCCCGGTGCGCAGCAAATCGATCACGCCCGTGATGACGGCGATGGGCGAGGCCTCGGCGATGTTGGCTGGCGCGACGCTCGGGCAGACCTCGACGCATTTGCCGCATTTGACGCAGGCTTCCAGCATGTCGCCGGTGCGATCGTTCAGCGCGTCCTCGAAGCTGAGATCGGTCATGGGTTGCCACTCCGCGTTTCCTGCGAGCACTTCAAAGATAGCGGCCGCGCGGCTTCCTGCCAATCGCTTTGCTTCACGGGGATTCATCATCCCGGCTTTCCCATCTTCAGTTTCCACCAGCGCCGAGCATTTCGGGGGCCGAGAGTAACTGCAAATCGCTTGCGCCGCCGTCAAACCTTAAGATTTCCTCAACGAGAGCCGGCCTATTGCTTCTTGGCGTGCGCCCGACTTCTCCCGCGTTCGGGCGCGATGAGGGTTTGCATGGCCGACAGCCTATCCGTCCCGAAGATCACGGCTGCGCCGAACGCCATCCCGCCCGCCTTCTTCAATATCTGCTTCGTGCTGGCCGTCATCAACGCGTCGTTCTTCCCGGCCGCCTACCTCTCGCATTGGTGGATCTATGACAAGAACGGGCTCGGCATCCCGACCGACTTCGTCAATGTCTGGGCCGCCGGCAAGATCGCGCTGGCCGGCCATCCGGCGCTCGCCTGGGATTGGGACCTGCAGAAGAAGATCGAGCTCGATCTCTTGAGGCAGGATTTTGTCGGCTATTTCGCCTGGCACTATCCGCCGCCGTTCCTGTTCGTGGCTTCCGTCCTCGCGCAGCTTCCCTATGCGGCAGCTTTCATAGGCTGGATGGCCGTCAGCATCATTCCTTATCTCGCCATGATGCGCGCGATCATCGGCCGCAGCTTCGGCTTCTTGCTCGCACTCGCCTTTCCGATGGTGTTCAACAACGTACTCGTCGGCCAGAACGGCTTTCTGACCGCGGCGCTGATTGGCGGCACGCTCTATCTCTTGCCGATGCGCCCGATCCTGTCGGGCATCTGCCTCGGGCTTCTCAGCTACAAGCCACAATATGGCTTGCTGTTTCCACTGGTGCTGATCGCGGCGTCGCAATGGACCGTGTTTGTCAGCGCCGCCGTCACGGCGGTCGCGCTTGCCTTCGTGTCCTGGCTCGCCTTCGGCACCGAGAGCTGGCAGGCCTTCTTCCACTGGATCCCGATGTTCTCGCAAGCCTTCCTCAGTGAAGGCAAGGCGCCCTGGTGGAAGCTGCAGAGCACGCTTGCGATGGTGCGCTATCTCGGCGGCAGCGAGTGGCTCGCCTGGGCCTGCCAATGGATCGTGAGCGGTGCGGTCGCGGTCGTGCTGGTCGTGATGTGGCGCAGTTCGCACGTGCGCTATTCGCTGAAGGCCGCGAGCCTTGCGCTCGGCACGCTGCTGATCACGCCTTACCTCTTCATGTACGACATGATGGTGCTGGCGATCCCGGTCGCCTGGCTGCTTCGCCTCGGCCTCGCCCGCGGCTTTCTCCCTTACGAGCTTCCGGCGCTCGCCGGCGCCTTCACGCTGTGCCTGATCTTTTCCTTCACCGGCACCCCGACCGGGCTCGCTGCGATCGCGATCGTGGCCACGCTCGTGCTGCGCCGGGCAGGGCCGTGGTGGCGCAGCCAGCCGGCATCCGCGGGGTTGCCGGCTCCAGCGTAGAAACATGGCCAATCGTCATATTTGCTTCTTGTCTTCTGCCATGAATAGTTGTTCAGTTCTTCACAGCGATTTACAGCCAAATCGCCCAAAATAGTGAAGACGCGTTCGATCGTGCCCCAACCCCAAGCCGGTCCGCGTACTCGGACAAGAAACGCGCCATGGTTTACCGGCGGACCCATCAAGTCGTGAAGCGCCTCGCGGCGCGGCGCAGCGCCATTCTTGCCGCCGCGCGCGATGCCGCTGCCGAAGCTGGCATGTCGGCGGTGCAGATCGCGCCCGTCGCGGTCCGCGCCAATGTCGCGGCCGGCACGGTCTATCGCTATTTTCCTTCCAAGGCCGACCTGATCTCCGAGTTGATCGCCGATGTCTCGCGCGACGAACTCGCCGCGATCCGGCGCGCTGCCGATGCCGCGCCTGGGCCGTCCTCGGCGCTGGCGGCAGCGGTCTCCACCGTTGCCGTCCATGTGCTGTCGCAGCGCAAGCTTGCTTGGGGCATTCTGGCCGAGCCCGTCGATGTCGATGTCACCGCGTCAAGGCTTGCGAGCCGGCGCGAGATCGCGGGCGAGATCGCGGGCCGCATCGACGCCGCGGTGAAGGCCGGACATCTGCCGGCGCAGGACACGCAACTGGCGGCAACTTCGCTGCTCGGCGCGCTGCATGAATCGTTGGTGGGTCCGCTCGCGCCCGACAATCTCAACGATCCCGGCAAGACGCGCGACGCCGTGCAAAGCGTGACACTGCTGGCGCTGCGAGCGGTCGGCGTCATGGATGCCCGTGCCCGCGGCCTCGTGGTGCAGGCGGTGCTGCCGGCGAAGACGCTGATTGGCGCGTAGGCGTCAGCGACGGCATGGCAGCGGATCGAGCCGTAACAGTGGAAGCAAAGACGCATGTGGTTCATGCGGTCTATTCAACGACCTTGTCGGCTTGAGCGATCAGCGAGGGCGACATCTGCAGTCCCAGCGCCTTCGCGGTCTTGAGGTTGACGGCAAGGATGAATTTCGTCGGTTGGGTGACCGGGATATCTGCCACCTTCGTGCCCTTGAGAAGCTGGTCCACGCACTGTGCTACCTGCATGGGCCAAATGCTGTAGTCCGGCGCGTAGGACAGTAGCCCATGCCCGTTCTCGACCACTTCAAGAAACCAGCAAATGGAAGGAAGCCTATATTTCAGCGCCAGATCGGCAATGAGCTCGCGATGGCTGAAATTGGGAGGTAGCCCATTGAAAACCAGCGCATCAGCCGACTGCTGGACCATGGTCTCGAAGGCGGCCCGATATTCCGGCTCCTCCGCCGAAAGCTCCAGCGATACGCCGATGATTGTAATTCCCGAGGCCCGGCCGGCTTCCAGAATTGCCTTTCCCCAAGGCCCTTCCCAATCCTTGCGGTTGGAAAGATAGGCGACGCGCTTTATCGAGGGTATCGCCTGTCGCAAGAGATCGAGATGTTTGCCCTGCATCTCGATTCCGGCATCCGCGATAATTCCCGTGATGTTGCCCTCGGGCCTTGCAATATCGTGCACCAGCCCTGCGGCGACGGACGGAAGCACCGCAACAACTGGAATCGGATTCGCCGCCTTTGCGACTTGAGAGATGAGCTGGCTGTCGACGCCGACGGCAATCACGTCGGGCTTGCCTTGCACCATCTCGCGCACGATCTCTTCATAGTGCGCCGGGTTCTCGTCGGCACACCGGTCGATGATCAGGTTCTTGCCTTCGACGTAGCCAAGCTGATGCAGGCCATCCAGGAAGCTCGCCCAGAACAGCGGCGAGAATTTGCACGCCGCCATCCGATAGACCTTTGGCTCGGCGGCCCAAAGCGGCAGCTTCGTGTCTTTTTGAGCCTGCGCTCGTATCGGCCATGCTATGGCTGCGCTTCCCGCCGCCTGCAAAAACGCGCGTCGCCTCATGTATTGCTCCGGCGCCTTGGTCATTCCGACCAAGTCATCAAAGCACAGGGAGCATCAGCCTGCCAGCGCTATAAGCCGTAAACCATTGCGCAGGGAAGGCCGGAATGCTTCGGCCGTACCTGTAGCAGATCGTGCGGCGAGAACGCTGAGTGACATCTCCTCCGCCGTCATGCCCCGGCTTGTCCGGGGCATCCAGTATGCTGCGGCTTCTCGGCTCGAGCACAGCCGTCTCTGGAATACTTGTAT
>Ga0207661_10000802_pt1 | contig 20508 bp, 20 predicted proteins | sample KBSC713LmetaG_FD_184337 | JGI IMG/M metagenome (GOLD analysis project Ga0207661, IMG submission 184337) | Corn rhizosphere microbial communities from Kellogg Biological Station, Michigan, USA - KBS C7.1-3L metaG (SPAdes) (version 2) | ecosystem: Host-associated > Plants > Roots > Rhizosphere ...
ATCAAAAGGCTACTCATCTTTATGTTTATGGCGGCGGCGCTGATCAAATATCCGGGTTGACGGGCATCACTTGAAGTTGGGAAATTTGCATGCAAGGACTTCCATAGTCAAACAGCCTTCCGGATGGCGACCGATCAAATGACAACTCCGCAGGACGCATTGCCGCAAGCGGCGCTCACCGAGCAGAGCCAGTGCTGAAGGACGGTCGCCGAAAAGGGGCGCTGCACGCCAATGTCGTAGGCCGGCTACGAAGCCTCATTGTCACGGGGGGGCTGCCGCCCGGGGCGAAGCTCAACGAACGGGAGCTCTGCGAGCAGCTTTCGGTCTCGCGCACCCCCGTTCGCGAGGCAATCAAGACCTTGATACAAGACGGGCTGCTTCACTCGTTGCCGAACCACTCGGCCGTGGTGTCCGAGCTCGACGTCGACCACATCAGCGCGCTGATCGAAGTCGTCACGGTCATCGAAGGGCTCGCTGGAGAACTCGCGACACCAAATATCACCGACGAAGCTGTGGCCGAGATCGGGCTACTGCATTACCGCATGTTGCTGCACCATGCCCGTAATGAGCTACCGGGCTATTTCGAGGCCAATAGGGCTTTCCATCGCAAGATCGTCGAGCTGGCAGCCAATCCGGTGCTGCTGTGGGTGTGGGATATGCTGGCGCTGCAGGTTGACCGGGCGCGCTACTTCTCGAACCGCTGGCCGACGCGCTGGAAGAAGGCGGTCGAGGAACATCAGGGCATTCTGGATGCGCTAGCGGCGCACGATCCCGCGCGGGCTGGGGATGCCCTGCGCCAACACGTGCGCAACGGCCTTACCAATCTCGTCGCGGCCTTGTCGCGAGAGCAGGGGGCTTCGCGGCAAAACACCAGCAGGGACGACCAAAGCGACTAAGAGCCGGGCGGCGCAAGATGGTTGGCGGCCAGGAGGACACGATCGTCGACGTGGCGCTTGTCACCGGCGCCGGCTCCGGCATCGGCCGCCACTCGGCTCAGGTGCTGGCGCGCGAGGGCTATCGCGTAGCGCTTGTGGGACGCCGCGAGGACACATTGCGCGAAACGGCGCCGTTAATGGCGCGCCGGGCCCGCAGTTCCTCGTCTTGCCGACCTATGTCTCCAATCCCGAGCAGGTCGCGAAGACCTTCGAAGCGACGGCCAAGGCGTTCGGCCGTCTCGACGTGATGTTCAACAATGCGGGTACCTTTGATACCGCGCCGTTTGACGAGGTCTCGATCGAGAACTGGAAGAAACTGATCGACGTCAACTTGAACGGCGCTTTCTACTGCGCGCAGGCGGCGCTCCGGGTGATGAAGCAGCAACGGCCGATTGGTGGCAGAATCATCAACAATGGCTCGATCTCTGCCCACGCGGCGCGTCCACACGCGGGAGCCACACCGTCTCCAAGCACGGGATGACAGGGTTGACCAAGCAGATCTCGCTCGAAGGCCGCGCCTTTGGCATCGCTTGTGGACAGATCGACATCGGCAATGTTGCGAGTGACATGACGGCGGTCATCGCTAAGGGCAGCCTTCAGGCGGATGGCTCGTTGCGACCGGAGCCGATGATGCATGTCGCCGACGTAGCCAAGGCGATTGTCTTTGTGGCGAGCCTGCCGCTGGACGCGAATGTGCAGTTCATGATCGTGATGGCGACCAATATGCCTTTTCTTGGCCGTGGCTAAGGCAATCTTCCTGCATGTCGCGTGATCCCTATCATAGAGCGTCTTTGGACGATCTAAGCGACCTCGTGGCGGTGCGGGATGGTCATTGAGAAGTATGCCGACAGCCGCCTGTCGATGTTGATGCGCCTTGACGGACAGGTCTCGTGAAGTCGTACGCTGTCTTCTATGGTGCTGGCAACGATGGCGTGGGATCCGGCAAACGATAGAACTTAACGGCATTGCCGACAAAGAATTGTCGACGCTGCTGTGGCGAGAAGCCTTCAAGCATTCTTGTCACGTTGGTGACCAGCTCGCCGTATCCAATCCTCAATCCGGACACCGGGAAGTTCGACGCGAACATGCAGCGGTCGATGCCGAAAATGGCGATCGCGTCCAGCACCACGCGTTTGTTCGATTCCAAATTCCACGGCTGGTCTTTCAAGCCGAACTCAGAAACCTTCAGGTGGACGTTTGGCTGCTGCGCAATAATGTCCATGGCGCGTCGCCAGGCCGCTAACCCGTCTTCCGATCGGTCCCACGGAAAGCCGGTGTGATTGAGCACGATCGGTGTCCGCGGAAAGGCTTTCGCGACCTCTGCCGCTTCGGGGAGATGCCAGAACGGCACCCTAAGGTCCCACGAAAATCCGTGGCGCTCGAGATTGGCAAAGCCGCGCAGCCAAGCGTCGTCCTGCATCGTACCTGGGGCGCCGGGCGTCATGTCGGATGGCGAGAGAGAGGTGACCGGCTTCGACCTTATTCCGCGAACCAGCGGGAAAGCCGCTTGGCGCGCGAGGATTTCCGCCGAGTTGGGTGTATGGAACCAGGCATGCGCCACGATCGCGTTTGGGAAACCGTGCTCTTGATTGACCGCGGTAACCCACCGCGTCTCGCCGACTTGGTCGGCGCGGTCCCATTCCGCCTCGCAATGGACCGTCATGAGTACGTTGTGTAACCGGGCGTCGCGCCGATAATCATCGGGCATGTAGTTTCGCCGTAGTGCGCTATAGTCGCCCAGGAAGAAGTGTTGCTCGGGGCGATCCGCCAGCCATGGATAGTAATTGGCCCCGAGATGCCAGAGGTGATGATGTGCGTCGACCAGCGCGACGGCGCCGTCATCGTCATTCCAGGAACCGCTAATCGTCCGGAATACCGGTGGTCCGCCGCGCTGCGCCATTGTTGTCTAACCGGAAGAAGTGACGTCAGCCGAGCTTGCCGCTAACCTTCTCGAGCTGCTCCCATGCTTCAGCACCATACTTGGCACTCCAGTTGGAATAGAAGCCCGATTTGCGCAGAACGGCGCGGAAGTCATCGCGATTCACATCATTGAACGCCAAGCCGGCGTTCTCAAGCTGAGCTCGGGCAGCCTTGTTGGCAGCTTGCATGTCGGCGCGCTGCGCCATGGCCAGTTCGTTGAAATTCTTGCGAGCGATGTCGCGCAGGTTTTGTGGGAGTGCCTCCCAGGCGCGCTGGTTTGCAAGGAAGTGGAAGCCATCCCAGCTGTGCCCGGTCAACGAGCAGTATTTCTGTACTTCGTAGATCTTTGCCGCCTCGATAATCGACAGCGGATTTTCCTGTCCCTCGACGATCTTGGTCTGGAGGGCTGAATAGACCTCGCTCCAGTTGATGCCGGTTGGGGCGGCACCGAAGGAATTGAAGGTCGACATCGCAAGCGGGCTTACTTGGACGCGGATCTTGAAGCCCTTCATGTCATCGGGGCTGCGAACCGGTCGGGTGCTGCTTGTGATGTGCCGGTAACCATTGTCCAGCACCTTATCCATGGCAACGATGCCGACCTTGGCGATCTGGGCGCGGATATGGTTGCCTAACTCGCCGTCTATCGCCTCCCACACCTTGTCGTAGTTGTCGAAGGCGAAGCCCACGCCCGAAATGGACGCGACTGGAACAAGGGTCGAGAGGATGACGCCGGACAGGGTGAAGAACTCAATGCCGCCACTACGCAATTGCGACAACATATCAGTGTCGCCGCCGAGTTGATTATTCGGGTATATCGAGATGTCGAGACGCCCACTTGTCTCTTCCTTGATCCGCGCCACGGCTTCCGCGGCTCGGGTATTCATCGGCCAAGAGACCGGCGAGTTGTTGGCATATTTGTAGGAGAACTCAGCGGCGTTAGCTGGCCATGTCAGGATTGACGGCGCTGCCACTGCTGCACCCGTTAGCAGCAACCCCTTGCTGACCGCCCTTCTCGACAGCTTCCTCGTCATCTCTTTCTCCCTTTAACCGTATTGGTGTCGCCGGCCGATCCTGGAGACCTGGAGCGTGCACGTGCTAGGGGAGCTATTGCATACAAGAATTTACGAGTCAATTTTCGGACCGCAGACGAAGCTCAGTCCAGCATGGTGGCAGACGCGCCCGATTTGCTAGGGGCCTCGATCGGGAAGCGACTCCAACTAACGTTCCTGAGTCAATGCTTTTGATCCCTTCGAGTGCGAGGTGTGCCTATTGTATGACGCTAGCCCGGCCGCAGCACGCTATCCAGAACAATTCTACTGCAGTCTTCCGATGCTCTAGCCGAAACAATTTATGCCGGCCTTCGCCCATGGTTGCGCCCCTTGGGGTCGTCTTTCACGCATCCATCCTCCTCGTTCCATCCCCCCTTGACCTTGCAAATCTTGTATGCAAATTTTCCCAAGCAGTGGGACGACGACACCATCTAGATCGCAAAAACCCGATCGATGCGCGCCACTGCGGCCAAATGACTCTCCCTGGCGGCGGTCCAAGCAAGATGAACTATCACCGATATATTGGCTGTCGCGACAAGCCGGTCGAAACCTGCCTGATCGGCACTGGAGCTTTCGGCCGCAGCTATCTGCGTCAGGCCCAGGCGAGCCGCCATCTGGTTGCGCGCGTCGCGTCCGACATCAGTGCTGCGAAGGCGGCCGAGGCATTGATAGCGGTTGGTATCGATCGCAGTTCCATCGAACTCTGTGAGACGGCTGCCGAGGCGAAAAACGCCTGGGCGCGCGGCAAGCATATCGCCGCTGGCGATCTGGCTGCTGTGATCGATTTGCCGATCGAGGTGGTGATCGAAGCAACCGGGGATCCCGAAGCGGGTGCACGCCATTCGATGTTGGCGGTCGAGGCCGGCCGGCACCTCGCGCTGGTTTCCAAGGAGGTCGACATCGTGGTCGGGCCCGGTCTGTCGGCTCGCGCACGCGAACGCGGCTGCGTCGTCACCCCGATCGACGGTGATCAGCCGAGCTTGTTGATCAATCTCGTTACCTGGGCGGAGGTGCTGGGCCTCACCATCGTAGCCGCCGGCAAGTCCAGCGAGTACGATTTTGTATACGACCAGCGCTCGGGAACGCTCACCTGTAACGGCCGAACCGCGGATGCGCCCGACTTCGCGAAAGTTTGGGCCGACGAGGGGCGTAACATGGGCGCGCTGGCGTTGGAGCGCGCGCGTCTTGCCCCAAGCTTCTCCCTGCGCACGGTCCCCGATCTCTGCGAGATGCTGATCGCGGCGAATGCGCTCGATTTGCAACCGGACCGGCCGGACCTTCATTCACCGCTCTTGCGGATTCCGGAAGTCCCGACCGCATTTGCGACCACTGCGGAGGGAGGCCTCCTAGAGGGAAACCGCCGCGTCGACGTCTTCAACTGCCTGCGCAGGGCCGACGAGGTTAGCTTCGCGGGGGGCGTGTTCGTTGTCGTTAGGTGCGAGGATCCCGACTCCTGGCAGATGCTGCGCGAGAAGGGACATATCCTGGGGCGAGACGACAAGACGGCAATGCTCTATCTGCCGCGACATCTGCTCGGCCTCGAGGCCGCAACTAGCATTCTCGAAGCGGGGACCCGTGGCATCTCCTCAGGCGCTGAAGCGCCGCAGCCGCGCTTCGATCTGGCATTGCGAGCGGAGACTGACCTCCGGGCAGGTACAATGCTGACAGCCAGCGGCCATCATCACAGCATCGAGGGTACCGCCGGCCATGCCGTACCTGGACGTGCGCTCCAGCCTGGAGTGCCTATTCCGTATTACCTGGCCGCCAACCGCCGTCTCCTGCGCAACGTCGCCAAAGGCGAACTCTTGCGGTGCGAAGACGTCGAGATCGCAGAGGATTCCTACCTCGCCCTGCTGCGGCGGCGGCAAGACGCGATCTTTTTCGGGTAGAGCGCAACTAGGAAAGGACCAAGATGGCTCAGCGACTGACCGGCAAGACAGCGATGATCACGGGTGGTGCGGGCGGAATCGGTGCGGCGACTGGCCGGCTGTTCTGCGAGGAGGGCGCAAGCGTTCTCTTGGTTGATCGCGATGCCGCGGCTTGCCAGGCCGCGGTGGAGGAGATCGCGCGTCACGCCGATGGGTCACGCGTCGCGTTCGCGAAACTCGATGTTGCGCGGGAATCCGCGGCCGCCGAAGCTGTTTCGATCGCACTAGACCGGTTCGGACGGCTGGATTGTCTCATCAACAACGCCGCCATCCGGTCCTACGAGCCGCTGGCCGAAGCCAAGAGCGAAACCTGGCGCGATGTACTCGCGGTCAACCTATTAAGCTATGCCTTTTTCGCTCGCGCAGCACTGCCGGCGCTGCGGCAGTCAGGCTCCGGCAGCATCGTCAACGTCGCATCGACATACGGCGTCAATATGCGCGCCGGGATGGGCCAATATGACGCAACGAAGGCAGGTATTATCTCGATGACCCGCACGCTCGCCGCCGAAGAGACGAGGAACGGTGTCCGCGTCAACGCAGTCTGCCCCGGTTTTACGCTCACGCCATTCCACATCCGCCGCGCCAAAGACGCGGACCAACTCAGGACCGAGCATCGCCCGGAATGTCTAATTGGCCGTTGGGCTGATCCGCGAGAAATAGCCTACCCGATTCTTTGGCTGGCCTCTGCGGAAGCGTCCTACATGACGGCTGCAGTAATCATGGCGGATGGCGGTATGCCCATCTCCTGACGTCCCTGCACGGAAGAGAAAAAAGAAATAATAAGGGAGAGACTTTTGACGTCATCGGCCCTGACATCATCCGATTCGATGGCTCGCTGCGGATACCCAATAGAGTTTTTTGCTTGGAATTCTCGTTGAGATCCCTGCAGCGATCCTTGTCTTCGCCGAAGTCACCATCCTGTTTTCCGGAGTGGTTGCTCGGTACGGTCTTCATTCGCCGTTGATGTGGTCGGATGAACTGGCCTCCATTCTGTTCCTGTGGCTGGCCATGCTGGGGGCCGCGGTCGCATTTCGGCGATCCGAGCACATGCGAATGACAGCCCTGGTGGCCAACGTCAGGCCCTCGCTGCGGGCTTACCTCGATGTTGTCGCCACATGCGCGGCGCTGGCTTTCTTGCTGCTTGTCATGCACCCCGCGTACCGATCCTTTGTGATCGCGTTACCCGCGCCGGCGCTTCCGCTTGTGATCCGTTACGCGGTCGTCGAAGGCATCGTAACCGCGACCGAAGTCTCGACCATCGGCATCGTCTACGCCATCGTTGTGGGGCTCCTGGTCTACCGCCGGTTCGACTGGCGACGACTGATGCCGATGCTGATCGAGACGGCCTGCCTGTCGGGCGCTATTCTGTTGATAATCGGTTCAGCGACCGGCAATGGCATGGGGCTGACCCAATCGGGATTCTCCCATGCGCTTGTGACGGCAATGATCGGCCTACCCGGTGGCGCCGCCTCGTTCATCGCAGTGTCAATCATTGCATTTGTTATCCTCGGCAGCGTGCTGGAAGGCATCCCGGCGATCGTGCTGTTCGGACCGTTGCTGTTTCCAATTGCGCGCGCCGTGGGCGTACATGAGGTGCACTATGCGATGATCATCATACTGGCAATGGGGGGCGGTCTGTTCGCACCGCCCTTCGGCGTCGGCGATTATGCTGCCTGCGCCATAGGACGCGTCGAGCCGGCCGACGGTATCCGGCCGATCTGGGGATACCTGCTGTCGCTGTTGATCGGTCTGATCATCGTCGCGATGATCACCTGGATTTCGATCGGCTTCTTGTAAGACCAATTGTGGTACTTGGTACCAAGCCGTGGCTTCCAACGAAATGCTCGCACCGAGAGCTACTGGATAGGTGCCGTGAAGTCGATCTCGACCATGCCGCTCATGCGCTAGACCGGAGAGAATTCTCACGTAGCGCGAGGTTAGGGAGCTTTGCGAGACGCGTGCCTACGCGAGAACGACGGTCCTGTAGATCGCCTTGGCGGTATCGTGGAACAGCAGTCGCTGCTCGCGCTCGCCGTAGCGCGCGGCGATCTGTTTGAAGCCCCCGTAGATCTCGTCGAAAGTGCCGCACAGGCCGTCGACCGGGAAATTGCTGGCGAACGTCGCACGCTCGGCGCCGAACATGGCAATAATCTCCTCGACGATCCAACGATTATCGGCAACGGTCCAGGGACGGCCGGGCTGGCCGATGCCGGAAATCTTGACCCGCGCATTCGGGAAGGCCGCAAAACGCGCCATGGCGGCATGCCAGGCCTTCAGCCCATGCTCGCTGCGGTCCGATGGCAGGCCGGAATGGTTGAGGATGATCATCGTGCGTGGAAAATCGCGGGCGAGCAGTTCCGCTTCGCCGAGATTCCACCAGGGGGTCTGCAGATCGAAATGCAGTCCGTGCCGCTCCAGCAGGGCGTAGCCTTGCCGCCAGGCCTCGTCCGACATCAGGCTCTTTCCAGGCTCTCCTGGCCGCTGCGGACCACCCGGCTTGTGGCGAACGCTGCGCACGAGCGGAAACGCGGCCTGCTGTGAGAGGACGGTTGCTACATCGGCGCGACCGAGCCAGGCCTGCGCGACGATGGCATTCGGCAATCCGTATTTCTCCGCCAGGCCGGAGGCATAGCGGGTTTCGCCGATCGGATCATCGGCATCCCATTCCGTCTCGATATAGACGCTCTCGACGATCTTATGCGCTCCGGCATCGGCGCGATAATCGGGAGGCAGGTAGCGGCGCTTGAGCGCATCGTAATTGCCATATCGAAACGGAATGCGCATGCCCGGCCGCAACCAGGGATGCGGATTCGCGGCGGGATCCCAGAAATGCTGATGGGCGTCGATGATGGGACCATCCCAGACGGCAAGCTCACTCATGGATGCTCTTCACCGAACCTTCAAAGGAATCCGATCGACAGCCAGGGGACGAGCGCGACCACAACCGTGGCGCCAAGCAGCGCGGCCAGGTAGGGCCAGATGCGTCGCATGGCTTCATTAGGCTGCACATCGCCGATCATGCAGGCGGCGTAATACCCGACCCCGAAGGGCGGCGCGAACAGGCCGAGTCCCATCGAGAGAATGGCGACCATCGCATATTGCACATCGTGAATGCCGAGGGCGCGCGCCGCCGGGAAGAGCAGCGGGCCGAACAGCACGATGGCCGGAATGCCTTCCAGCACTGAGCCGAGCACAGCGAAGACCACGATGGAGATCGCCATGAAGCCGATCCTTCCGCCCGGCACCGCCGTCATCGTGGTGACGAGTTGCTGCGAAAAACCCGATTGCGTCAACGCCCAGGCCATGCAGGTTGCCATGCCGATGATGAGGAGCACCGCTCCGGTCATCGAAGCCGTGCCGACGAACATGGGATAGACCGCGCGCCAGTCGAAACGGCGATACAGCAAGATGCCGGCCAGCACCGTGTAGGCGATGCCGACGGTGGAGACCTCGGTTGCGGTCGCGACGCCCTCGACGACCGCGGCGCGGATCAGGAAAGGCAGCAGCAACGCCGGCAGGGCGACCAGGAAGAGACGGAGAATTTCGCCAAGTCGCGGGCGGCGTACGCCGGTCATGTTCTCCGGTTTGGCGCGCAGGGAGGTCACGATCACCAGCGCTAGCGCCGCAACCGCCGCCGGCACGAGCCCGCCGGTAAACAGAGCCGCGATCGAGACGCCGGTAACGGAACCGATGGTCAAAAGAACCAGGCTCGGCGGGATCGTCTCCGACATGGCGCCAGAGGATGCGAGCTGCGCGACGAGTTCTCCCGGCGGGGTTCCACGTCGTTTCATCTCTGGAAACAGCACCGGCGCGATCGCCGCCATATCTGCGATCTTCGAGCCAGAAATGCCGGAGACGAGATACATGGCCGAAAGAAGCACATAGGAGAGCCCTCCCCGGACATGGCCGAGGAACGAAGCGAGAAAATCGATCAGCGCGCGAGCCATGCCCGTCATTTCGATCAGGCCGCCGAGCAGGATGAAGAGCGGCACCGCGAGCAGGATAAGCTCCGACATGCCTTCATCCATGCGGCTGATCATGATGGAGAGCGGCGCGTTGGTCGTGAAGGCGAGATAGGCGAAGGTGGAGAAGCCGAAGGCGAAGCCGATCGGCACGCCCATACCGATACAGAAGCCAAGCACGACGACGAAGAACAGCACCAGATTGGCGTTGCCGAGCTGCGTCAATCCGGAGCCGGCGAAGGAGAGCACCGTGGCGATGAGGGCAAGCCCCACGAACATGCCGATCATCTTCGACAAAAGGCCACGCGCGAGCGCCTGCGACGCCAGCACCAGGATCATCAGCGCGGCGCCGAGCGGAATGGCCATGACGCGCAGGCCGTCGTGGATGCGCAGGGCCGGCGTGATGACCACCCACTGATCCTCGACATGGTCCCGCGAGACCACCACGATCGCCGCCAGCACCACGGCAACGACCGCCGAACCGAATGCTTCCAGCCACGCTCTGAGGCGCGGTCCGGCAAGATCGACCAGCGTGGTGAGCCGCATATGTTCACCGCGCCGGAGCGCGGCCGCCGCTCCGAACATGGCGAGCCACAGGAACAGCGCCGTGGCCAACTCGTCCGACCAGATGATCGGACGATGAAAGAGGTAACGCGCGACGACACCCGAACCGAGCACGATGATCTCGGCGAGAACCAGCACCGCTGCCGGAATCTCGATTAGATATTTCAGGATCAGGTCGAAGAGGTGGTCGCCTCGCGCGGGCGTACGGATGGCACCGGTCGACACGACATGAGCGTTGGAAAGCGTCATCGCGCCGGTCAGGCCAGTTTGCCCGTGGATTTTTCGAGCATCGCCCAGACCTCGGCGCCGAACTCGTCACGCCATCTCTTGTAAAAGCCGCCATCACGCAGCTTGGCGCGGAAGAGCTCGGAATCGGTCGTGTTGAAGATCATGCCCTTGGCTTCGAGCGAAGATTGCAGGTTATCGTTCAGCGACTTGATATCCTCGCGCTGCTTCATTGCAGCCTCGTTCCAGTTGCGATCGATGATGTCCTGCATTTCCTTCGGCAGTCGGGCCCAGCCGCGCCGGTTGGCCAGCATCCAGAAGCCATCCCACATGTGATTGGTCCGCGAGCAGTATTTCTGCACCTCGTAGAACTTCCAGTTTTCGATGATCGACAGCGGATTTTCCTCGCCGTCGACGAGCTTCGTCTGAAGCGCGGTGTAGGCTTCCTTGATGTTGATGCCGGTCGGGGCGGCGCCAAACGTCTCGAACAGCGAGGTGACGATGGGCATGACCGGAATGCGGATCTTGAAGCCCTTGAAATCGTCGGGAACCACAATGGGCTTCGCCGCCGCCGTGGTCTGACGGAAGCCGTTATCCCAGATGCGCTCGAAAGCGTGTAGATTGGCCGCCTCCATCGCCTTGCGGATATAGCCGCCGAAGTCGCCGTCCATGGCAGACCAGACGGTATCGTATGTCGGAAAGGCGAAGCCGAGGCCGTTGGCGCCCGCGACCGGCACGATCGTCTGCACGATGAGGCCGGAGGTCGTGAAGAAATCGATGGCGCCCGAGCGGACCTGGCTCAGCATGTCGGTATCGCCGCCGAGCTGGTTGTTCGGGAAGATCGTGATGTCGATGCGCCCGTTCGATTCCTGCTTGATCTTGTCCACCGCCTCTTTTGCGCGGATGTTCATCGGATGGGTGAGCGGCTGGTTATTGGCGTATTTCAGGTTGAATTCCGCCGCTTCCGCACGATTGGTCAGGATGGCGGGCGCAACGACCGAAGCCGCCCCTGCCAGAAGCACGCGCCGCCTGGTGAAGTTCTTCGACATGATGGTCCTCCTTTGGTTCCGCCTTTTCTAGGCGGTTACGTCAATGACTTTCGCAGCGCAGCCGAGGCTGCATCAGCTCTTGTCGTAAAGATCGATGATCGCGGCGGAATCACGCATGCCGTTACCGTTTTCGACATGAGCCGTGTATTGCTCGCGCGCGGCTTCCACGACCGGCAGCTTCAATCCGAACTGCTTGGTGAAGGCGGACAGCGCTTTCATGTCCTTCAACAGTTGCCGGGCAAAGCTTTTTGGCGGTTCGAAAGCGCGCTGCTGCATCTGGGGATAGAGCTTTTTCAACAGGTTGGAATCCGCATGGCCGCCGGCAAGGCAGGCCGGCAGCATGTCCGCATCGATGCCCGCGCGTTCTGCCAGCGCCAATGCCTCTGCCATGACGACATAGCCGGTGCCGACGATGGCCTGATTGATCATCTTGGTCGTCTGGCCGGCTCCGACGGGGCCCATCACCGTGAAATTGGCGGCAAGGTCCTTCATGATCGGCCGCGCCAGCTCCGCATCGGCAGTATCGCCGCCGGCCATGACCGCCATTTGGCCCTGGCGGGCGGCGTCGGGGCCGCCGGAAATCGGCGCATCGATCCACCCCGTGCCGCTAGCCTTATGCAGCCTTGCCGCGAAGTTTCGCGTCGCCTCGGGATCGATGGTCGACATGTCGATCACCAATCGCGGCGGCCGGGCGGCCGAAGCGATGCCGTTCTCGCCGAAGGTGCAAGCTTCTACGGCTTCGGTATGCAGCACGCACATCAGCACAATGTCGCTGGCCGCTGCGACGGCAGCCGGCGAAGCGGCGGCGGCGGCGCCATGGGGAACAACGGTTTGCAGCCGCTCCAGCTCCAGATTCCAGACGGTGACGCGCCAGCCGCAATCGAGCAGGCGACGGGTCATCGCTTCGCCCATCAGCCCGATGCCGACAAATCCGAGACGCGGCCGCTCTTTCCTGTCGGCTTCGGTGGTCCCGTCTTCCCGCATCCAGTCCCCTCCCCCCGGGATATCCGTTCTTCGCGGTCGCGGCGGTATTTTCCGCTCGCGAACGAAACGGACACGTGCGACCGCTTCGCGCCGGCGACCGCGCCGGTTTATCTTCGATTAATTGTATGCAAGACTGTGGAGAGATCAAGCGGGTTTGTCGCTCATGCAATTTTGTCGCTCATGTAGCGCATGTGGCCTTGTCGCAGATAATGCCGGCGCCGGATCGAATCCTGCATGCAAGGATCGTGATTGTTCTCAACCGGTCGCTGTCTCTTAATCAGCGGGTCCCAGGTTCGAGCCCTGGTGCTCCCATCAAGTCTTTCAAGCATATAGCGGTTTCGGTGAGCGGCAGAAAGTCGACCGTTTACAGTTTTGTTCTCGCTTCGAGCTTGAGCACCGCAGCTTCGGCGAGTTGAATGTCGCGACCGAGGTAATGCGCGTCGAGAATGGCCTCGACATCCTTCAACGAGTGGCCGGTCACGGCCGCGATCTGCGGCACGCTCGCGCCGGCAACCGCCAGGCGAACCACCGCGGTGCCTCTCAGGTCGTGAAACGTAAGACCGCTGACGCCCGCCCGCTCACACGCCTTTGCCCACGACGTACGAAAGCCGTCGGACGTCCAGGGCCGGCCGAGCGTGTTCGTCAGGATAAGAGGCCCCCGACGCTCCGTTGTGTCGAGCAAACTACAACGTCAGGTTCACCTGTGTCCCTGGACACCCGGATTTGTCCTTGTCGGGGTGCGTACGACGTGCAATCCTTGTGTCAGCCGGAAATCAGAAAAAGTGACATAACGACGAATCCTCCCGCCCTTCCCACGGTCTCGAGGGCCAAATCATGTCTAACTCTTTGCGGCGTACGACCGCCCCATGGCGCATCGGAGTGCTGTTCTCGCGAACCGGCTTCATGTCCGTGATTGAGGAAACCCAGTATCAAGGGACTTTGCTGGCCATCGAAGAGATCAATGCCGCCGGAGGCGTTTGCGGTCGGGAATTGGTCCCCGTGTCCTATGACCCCGGCTCCGATTCAGCGGCGTATGGACACTATGCCAAGCGTCTGATGATCGAGGACGAGGTCAGCACCATCTTCGGCTGCTACACGTCGTCGAGCCGAAAGGCGGTCTTGCCCGTGGTGGAACGGCTGAACGGCCTGCTGTGGTATCCGACCCTTTATGAAGGCTTCGAGGCATCGCCCAATGTGATTTACACCGGCGCTTCGCCCAACCAGAACAGCCTCGCGCTTTGCCGATACCTGATGGACAACTATGGAAGCCGCTTCTACTTCGTCGGCTCCGATTACATCTATCCGCGCGAGTCCAACCGCGTGATGCGTGAGGTCTTGAAGGCCAATGGCGGATCGGTTGTTGGCGAGCGCTATGTGAGCGTGCACGCGCGCTGGCAGGATTTCCTGCCGATTGTGCAGGATATCCGAAGGATAAGGCCCGACGTGATCTTCTCGACGGTCGTCGGAGAGGCAACGATTTTCCTCTACCAGGCGTACGCGAACGTGGGACTGGACCCGCGTAAGATGCCGATTGCGAGTCTCACGACGACGGAAGCGGAGATCGCCGCCATGGGGTTCGACGTTGGCGAAGGCCATATCACGGCGGCTTCGTATTTCCAGGGCGTCGAAGGCGAGGCAAACGACTCCTTCGTGAACAGATTCAAGAAGCGGTTCGGCGGAGACGTCTCGACCAATATGTGCGTGGAGGCTTCCTATTTTCAGCTTCATCTGTTCGCGAAAGCGCTCGAGCAGGCGAACACGCTTGATACCGAAATCTTGAGGGCGATGGTTATGGGCACGACATTTGATGCACCGCAAGGGGCCGTCACGGTCAATCCCAACACTGCGCATGCCGACCTCTGGACGCGCATTGGTCGGGCAAACGGAGACGGGCAATTCGATGTTATTAGTCAGTCAAGAGAAGCGGTGCATGCGGATCCGTTCCTGATTGGGTACGGCCGCGCAACCGCCCAGGCAGGAAACACCCTATGAACGAAGCGATGCGCAAACCCGTCAGCAACCGGGAGGCGGTCGGCCGCAAGTCCATGGTGCAGGAACTGGCTGATTTGACTACTGTCGTTCTTGCCCCGATGGATGATCAAACGACCTTGCTGCTTCGAGAACTGCAGCGCTATCGCATGCGCGTCCAGCAAGTGTGGCCGATGCCCACCACGGTCCCGGGCGAAGCGGACGTCGTGTTCTGCGAGTATTGTCCGGACCTTGCCCGGCGTTTGCCCTGGATTCCAGGTGACGCGCGATCGGCGCTGGTGGTGATCGTACCAGCGAGCGAACCAATTCAGGCAGAATCGTTGTCCCATGCGACACCGAACGCCGTGCTGCCGCGGCCCTTCACGCCGAATGCGGTGCTTTCGAGCCTGGTGTTGGCGCGAAGCCAGTTCGGATATGAACGCCGGCTGCGCAGCAAGATCGAAAAGCTCGACGAAAATCTTCGTTCCATGCGAACAGTCGAGCGCGCGAAAGCAATTTTGATGGCAACGCGACAGATGCCTGAGACCGAAGCATACAGCTTCATCCGTCGGCAGGCGATGGATCGTCGCGTGTCCGCAAGCGCGGTCGCTGCGGCAATCGTTGACTCCTTCGAATTGCTTGGTTACGATCCTCAACACTGATCCCCAATAGCGGGGACCGGCGGCGACACTGCCGCCAAGCTGACATCCGGCAACAAAGCCCTCCCAATGCTCGCGTAAGCGCGCATCGGGAGGGCTTTTTTGTTTTTCATTCCAGGAGCAAGAGAGATGGGCATTTCTAGGCGGACGTTAATGAAGAATGCGGCGGCGCTTGGCGCGTTCGCCGGTGCAGGCTTTCCGCAGATATGGATCAAGAATGCAGATCTGGCGCGTGCGGAGGGCGGCGAGATCAAGGTTGGAGTGCTGTTCTCGCTGACCGGAACGACCGCCATCATCGAGGAGTCGCTCAACAAGGCAACTATCCTGGCCATCGAGGAGATCAACGCTGCCGGCGGGATCAAGGGGAGCAAGATCGTCCCGATCGTCGAAGATCCGGCGTCCGATCCAGCGACTTTCTCGGAGAAAGCCCGCAAGCTCGTCGTCGGCGACAAATGCGTCAGCGTGTTCGGCTCCTACACGTCGGCGAGCCGCAAGGCGGTTCTGCCGGTGTTTGAACGGCAGAACAATCTCTATTGGTATCCGACCCTCTACGAAGGTCGCGAGTGCTCGAAGAACGTGATCTACACGGGCGCGGTGCCGAACCAGCAACAGGACGAATTCGTGCCCTGGCTGATCAACAAGTTCGGCAAGAAGTTCTACCTGATCGGCTCGAACTACATCTATCCGAAGGAGGAGAACAATTACTGCAAGAAGCTCTTGCAGAAGTATGGCGGCGAGGTCGTCGCGGAGGAATATGTTCCGCTCGGCCACTCCGAGTTCTCCTCGGTCATCAACAAGATTCGTTCGACCCAGCCGAACGTCATCTTCTCCACCGTGGTCGGCGATTCCGTGGTCGCGCTGCATCGGCAATATCGCGCCGCCGGCCTTGATCCGGAGAAGATGCCGATGGCGAGCCTCACCACCTCGGAGAACGAGGTGGCGGCGATGGGAGGCGAGGCCGCTGCCGGTCACTTCACCTCCGCGCCGTATTTCCAGGTGCACAAGTCACCCGAGAACGAGAAGTTCGTCGCCGCCTACCGGAAGCGCTGGGGCGACGACAAGGTCACCCACTTCGTTTCCGAGGCCTGCTACTTCCAGACGTTCCTGTTCAAGCAGGCGGTGGAGAAGCTTGCGGCGAGCGACATCACTCCGCCGAACATCCGCGACGCAGTGAAAGGACAGGAGATCATCGCTCCGCAGGGCAGGGTGCGCATCGAGCCCGATAACCTGCACACCTGGCTGTGGCCGAAGATCGCGCAGGCCAAGTCGGATGGTCAGTTCCAGATTCTGGTCGAAGCCAAGGAATGGCTGAAGCCGTTGCCGTATGCCGCCTATCCCGGGCAGGTCTGCACCGAAAAGGGGCTCGTCGAGAAGAGCTGACGATGGAAGCGAATGACGGCCGCCGGCAAGCTTTTGCAGGCGGCCGTTTCTTACGGAGACTGGCGCGTGGACCAATTCATCGAACAAATCATCACGGGGCTCAGCATTGGATCGATCCTGCTGCTCGTCGCGATGGGGCTGTCCATCATCTACGGCTCGATGGGCATCATCAATCTGGCCCATGGCGAGTTCGTTATGCTTGGAGCCTACACCGCGTGGCTGCTCCAGAGCCATTTCGGCCTCGGATTGCTTGCGAGCCTGGTTCCGATCTTCGTCGTGGTCGCCGCGGTCGGCTGGATCATCGAGCGCTATGTGTTGAGCCTGCTCAACAACCGTCCGCTCGATACCATCCTCGCCACCTGGGGCGTCGGGATCATGCTGCAGCAGAGCGTTCGCCTGATGGTCGGCAGCGAGCTGCGCTACGTTCAAATGCCGCCATCGCTGTCCGACAGCACGGAAGTTCTGGGACTCTCGGTATCGTCCTATCGGGTCTTCCTTTTCTTCGTGGCCATCGCGCTATTTGCGGTCACCTGGCTATTGATGAACCGCACCACGGTCGGCATGAAGCTGCGCGCGATCATGCAGGATCGGTCGGTTGCGGCTTCGTTCGGCATCAACGCCAAGCGCGTCTACGCCCTGACCTTCGCCTACGGCGCGGGCCTTGCGGGACTGGCCGGTGCCCTGGTGTCGCCGCTCAAAAGCGTCTCGCCCGACATGGGCACTGGCTACGTGGTGGACGCCTTTATGGTGGTGGTGCTTGGCGGCGTGCAGAGCCTCGCCGGCACGGTCGCCAGCGCCTTCTTCCTGGGCGAGCTCTCCGGGGCCATCGCCTTCCTCCAGAACGACACCGTGGCGAAGGCGATCGTGCTGCTTGCCATCGTCGTGCTCATCCGCTTCCGCCCCGAAGGCCTTTTCACCACACGCGTGCGCGCCTGAAAGCCAGATCGACGATCCATGCCATCGAAGACGTCAGCTCCCACTGGACTCCCGCAGCTTGGCGCGCAGATCGCGCCGCTGCTCCTGGTTTGCGCGCTGGTGTTTGCGCTTCCGATGATCCTCAACAACGATTTCCTGCTCAACAAGATCGCACGCTACCTGGTGCTCGGGATTCTCACCGTGTCGCTGGCGTTGTCGTGGGGTTTCGGAGGTATTCTGAATCTCGGCCAGGCCATGAGCTTCGGCATCGGCTCCTATGCGATGGCGATGGCGCTGAAGCTGAAGACCATCCCGGTTCACACCGGCTCGGGTGGGCTGCCCGATTTCATGGTGTGGAACAATGTGACGCAGCTACCGTGGTTCTGGGTGCCGTTCAAGTCCTTGAGTTTCGCGCTCGCGGCTGGCGTCCTGGTGCCGGCGCTGGTGGCTACGGCGCTCGGCTGGTTCATTTTCCGCAGCCGCGTCACCGGGGTCTACGTGTCGATCATCACGCTCGCCACGATGGTGGTGTTGAACCTCGTGATCATCGATCAGCAGAGCTATACCGGTGGATTCAACGGCATCACCGATCTCGCGCAGCTCGAGATCTTCGGTATCGCCTTCGATGCCTATGGCCGCGCCACCTATTATCTCGTCGCCGGCTGCGTGATGTTGAGCCTGCTGGTGGCCTTTGCCTTCACCCACACCAAGGCGGGCCTCGTGGTGCAGGCAATCCGCGATCATGAGAGCCGCGTGCGCTACTTCGGTTACGACGTCGCCGCCTACCAGATATTCGTGTTCGCCCTGTCGGCCGCGATCGCGGGCCTTGCCGGGATGCTCTACACGATCGTGATGGAATTCGCATCGCCGACCTTCCTTGGCGTGCAAATCTCGCTGTCGGTGGTGGTGTGGTGCGCGGTCGGCGGTCGTCAAAGCCTGGTTGGCGCATTTCTCGGCGCGGTGCTGGTAGCGGGCATGCAGGGCGCGCTCTCTGAATCCGCCGCCTTCCTGGAAACCTGGACGCTGGTGATGGGGGCGCTTTTCGTCCTGGTTGTCCTGTTCCTGCCGAAGGGACTTGCCGGCCTCGCGCATGGCGTCTGGCGCTCGATCGCGGAACGCCGACCGGCCGTGCGGGAGGTCACCGGGAGCGTCGGCCAGACGAGGGAGGGCAGCGCATGACCACGCACCTCGACCTGCGCGACGTCTCCGTCTCCTTCAACGGCTTCAAGGCGCTCGACGGACTCAACATGAGCGTAGGCAAGGGCGAGTTGCGTTGCCTGATCGGTCCCAATGGCGCCGGCAAGACCACGGCGCTCGACATCATCTGCGGCAAGGTCAAGCCAAGCGCCGGCTCGGTGACCTTCGCCGGCGTCGCACTTCAGGACCTGGAAGAGCACGAGATCGCGCGCGCCGGTGTCGGCCGCAAGTTCCAGGTGCCGAGCATCTTCCGCGATCTCACGGTGGCGGAGAATCTCGAGGTGGCCCGGGCGCGGCGCCCCGGCGTGTGGGCCAACCTCCGGTGGGACGTCCGCCGCGGCGGGCGCGAGGACATCGAGCGTCTGGCCCAGCTCGTCGGTCTTACCGACCAACTGGAGCAGTCGGCGGCCCATCTCTCGCACGGACAGACCCAGTGGCTCGAGATCGGGATGCTGGTCGCCCAGGACGCCGAGCTCATTCTGATGGACGAGCCGACCGCCGGGATGACCGCGCAAGAGACACGCAAGACCGCCGAGCTGTTTGCCCGGCTCAAAGGCAAGCACACGCTGGTGGTGGTCGAGCATGACATGGGCTTCGTCAAGGCGATCGGCGACGTCATCTCGGTGATGCACCTAGGCCAGTTGCTGGCCGAAGGTACCGCCGCGGAAGTGGAAGCGCATCCGGAGGTGCGCCGCGCCTATCTCGGATCGGGAGGCATCACCAATGCTTGAGCTGACCGATCTCGACGCCTTTTACGGTAACAGCCGGGCGCTTCAGGGCATCAACCTCAGGGTTGACTCCGGTGAATTTCTCTCCGTGCTCGGCCGTAACGGCGTCGGCAAGACGACGCTGATGCGCAGCATTCTCGGCCTGATGGATCGTATCACTGGCCGGCTTCTTCTTGATGGCTCCGATATCTCCGCCTTGCGCACCCATCAGCGGGCCAAGGCCGGCATCGCTTACGTGCCCCAGGGCCGTGGCATCCTTCCGCGGTTCACCGTTCGCGAGAACCTGACGCTCGGCACCTTCGCGGCGAAGGCCTCGAACGGCATCGAGGAGTGGGTGATCGAACTCTTTCCGATGCTGAGAGATTTTCTCAATCGATATGGCGGCAATCTCTCCGGCGGCCAGCAGCAGCAGCTCGCGATCGCACGGGCGCTGCTGGCGCAACCGAAGGTCATGCTGCTCGACGAGCCGACCGAAGGTATTCAGCCCAACATCGTGGAGCAGATCGAGGACGCGATCACGCGGCTCAATCGCGAGCGCGGCATCACGGTGATCCTGGTCGAGCAGAACGTCGCATTTGCACGGCGCGCCTCCCATCGATTTGCACTGCTGGAGAAGGGGAGGGTCGTCGCCAGGGGCGCGATCGCGGAACTGACGGACGACCTCGTCCAGCGGCACATGGCCGTCTAACGAGGACTTACAACGTTCACTTGAAAGGGAGTTGAACAAATGTTGCATGGAGACATATCGAGCAGCAAGGACACGGTCGGCGTTGCCGTGGTCAATTACAAGATGCCCCGCCTGCACACCAAGGCGGAGGTGCTGGATAACGCCCGCAACATCGCCAAGATGGTCGAAGGCATGAAGCTCGGCTTACCGGGAATGGATCTCGTCATCTTCCCGGAATATTCGACGCACGGTATCATGTACGACTCCAAGGAGATGTACGAGACGGCGTCCTCGGTGCCTGGCGAGGAAACGAGGATCTTCGCCGACGCCTGTCGCAAGGCAAGGGTCTGGGGTGTATTCTCGCTGACCGGCGAGCGC
>Ga0207661_10000804_pt1 | contig 20480 bp, 15 predicted proteins | sample KBSC713LmetaG_FD_184337 | JGI IMG/M metagenome (GOLD analysis project Ga0207661, IMG submission 184337) | Corn rhizosphere microbial communities from Kellogg Biological Station, Michigan, USA - KBS C7.1-3L metaG (SPAdes) (version 2) | ecosystem: Host-associated > Plants > Roots > Rhizosphere ...
CAGTCAGGCCGACAGTCAGGCCGACCGCCAGGCCGACCGCCAGGCCGACCGCCAGGCCGACCGCCAGGCCGACCGCCAGGCCGACCGCCAAGCCGACCGCCAAGCCGACCGCCAAGCCGACAGTGAGGACGGCGCGGAGGCGGCCAAGCCGCGTCGCCAACGCCGGCGCGGCAGCCGAGGCAGCGGGCGCAGCACGACCGGCGCCGAAGCCGCCGACTCCCAAGCAGGCCTCGACGACACCACTGCCTAGATGCCGGACGACCTGGGAGCGGCCCTCGCCGAGGTCCGCTCCCTCATTCTCGACCCGGACCACCTGATCCGAGCGGTCGCCGCCGGGCGCCGCCGGGGCGCCACCACCGCCGTGGTCCGCGCCGAGCTACGCCCGGTCGATCTCAAGGGCGGCCGGCAGCTGCAGTACGTCGCGTCGGACGGTCAACGGCCGACCACCCAGAACCTGCCCTTCGGGCCGGCCGCCGCGTCGCTGGTCGACGACCTCCTCGCCGAGCCGTTCGGCAACTGGCACGTCGAGACCACCGAGGTCACCCTCCAGCTGCGGGTCACCAAGCGCGGCGAGGCCCAGGTCCACCGCTCGGCCCCGGTGGAAAACGCCACCGACGGGCATGACCGGGTCAAGCAGCACCTGCTGGCCCCCGACGACCCGCTCTTCACGGTCATCGGCGGCCCGGCCGCCAAGCGCCGCCAGGTCGACGCCTTCCTGCGCGCACTCAGAGCGACCCTCCAAGACCACGAAGGCCCGCTCAACGTCGTCGACCTCGGCTGCGGCAACGCGTACCTGACGTTCGCCGCCTACCGGTACCTCGCCGAGCAGGGCCACGACGTGCACATCACCGGGGTGGACATCAGGAAGGACCAGCGGGCCCGCAACACCGAGCTCGCCGAGCAGCTCGGCTGCGCCAACCGGGTCACGTTTGTGGCCGGCACGATCAGCGACGCGACCGTCGACGGCCGGCCCGACCTCGTCCTCGCCTTGCACGCCTGTGACACCGCCACCGACGACGCGCTCGCGCGGGCCATCCGCTGGGAGGCGCGCTGGATCCTGGCCGCGCCCTGCTGCCATCACGACATCGCCGCTCAACTGCGCGATCGGACGGCTCCCCGCCCGTACCAGATGATGATCAAATACGGCATCCTGCGCGAGCGATTCGCGGACACGCTAACCGACACGCTGCGGGCGGCCATCCTCAAGACAAGCGGCTACCGCGTCGACGTCGTGGAGTTCGTCGAGTCCCGGCACACGCCGCGGAACACGTTGCTCAGGGCCCGGAAAACCGCCAAGACCGACAAAACCGCCGAAAGCGAATACCAAGAGCTCCGCGATCTCTGGAACGTCACGCCACACCTCGAGCGAGCGCTCACTCAGGACGGCCGTACCCCACGATAGGGGCGAAGTCGATCATGCGCATGGAGATCTTCTCGCCCGGCTGGGGCGCCTCGATCACCCGGTTGTTGCCGATGTAGATCGCCACGTGGCTCACGTTCTTGTAGTAGAACACCAGGTCACCCGGCTTGAGCTCGGCCCGCGTGATCGGCCGCACGGTCTTGTACTGGCGCAGCGCATTGTGCGGCAGCACCACCCCGGCCTGCTTCCACGACGCCATCACCAGCCCCGAGCAGTCGTAGGCGTTCGGCCCCTCGGCAGCGAACCTGTAGGTCTTGCCGAGCTGCTGGTACGCGAACTTGACGGCTCTCCCGGCCGCGTCGTCGGTGAACGCCGGCACGTACCCGTCGTGCAGCGCCCCCCGGGGCGACCGGAAGGAGCCTCGCCCGGTGCGCCCGCGCAACTGCAGCAGCCGGTCGATCTGGGCCTGGATGGCCGACTTCCGCCCGGCCAGGTCGGCCTGCTCGGCCGCCTCCCGACCGGCCAGCGCCCGCAGTTCGCGCTGCTTCGCCAGCAGCTGATCGTGGCTGGCCTGCAGGCTGGAGAGCTCCCGCTGCCGGCCCCGCTCGAGGTGGTCGAGCACGGCCAGCTGGTCCATCAGCACCTCCGGCGATGGCGAGCTGACCAGCGCGACGAAGCTGCCGACCTGACCTCCCCGGTACAAGGCCGACGAGATCTCCCCCACGCGCGCCTGCGCGGCGGCGACCGAGCGCTGCAGCGGCGGAATCTGCGCGGCGACCGCTCGCAGCTGCGCGGACGTGGCGCGCGCCTCGTCCTGGCTCGCGTCGTACCGCTCGATGACGCCCTCGAGCTGCTGCCAAGCGCTCTGCAGCTGGCGGTCGACGTCGGGCGGCGTCGGGTCGGCGTACCCGGCCGGCGCCGCCAACGTCACCGCGAGTACGGTCGCGGCCGTTGACGCGAGTGTGCTCCTGAGAAAGCTCACGAGCGACATAACGACACAGACCGGACAAAGGCGACGCCACGGTAGGATGGAGCCCATGGCTGTGACCTCGACATACACCGTGAATGGGATGACCTGCGGTCATTGCATCGACGCCGTGACCGAGGAGCTCAGCCGCTTGCCGGGGGTCCATGAGGTGCAGGTCGAGCTGCCAACCGGAATGGTTGTGGTGACCAGCGACGGTCCGCTGCCGATCGACGAGGTCCGGCTGGCGGTCGACGAGGCGGGCTACGAGCTGGCCAATGTCTGACTCGCGCTGGACGCTCGCCGCCGCCGGCGCCGTGCACACGGCGGCGTTCACGCTGAACGTCAGCTAGTCAGCGCGAGCGCGAAGGGCAGCACGCCGGGCGCGCCGGCCAGCCGCAGCAGCCGCCCGACCAGCGCCATCGTCCAGCCGCTGTCGACCACGTCGTCGACCAGCAGGACCGGTCCGGTCAGCGTTTCGAGCTGGGCGCGCAGCTCAGGTCGTACGCGGAAAGCAGCGTGCAATGCACGGACGCGCTGGGCGCTGTTGGCGCGACCAACCGCGGACGCCGTGTCGGGTTCGGGTTCGACGGTGCCCAGGAGCGGCAGCCGGCCGATCGCCGCGATCCGCTCGCCGATCGACGCCACCAGCTGCGGACGGCGGTGGGAGCCGACGACCACGACCCCGGCCGGCCGGACGGCCCACCGGTCGTCGCCGCGGGACCACGCGGTCAGCGTCTCGACCGCGCCCTGCAGCACGTCATCGGGAATCGGCTGGTCGGGCGCGTCGTCGCCAACCACGCGGCGGAGCCGGTCGCCCCAGCCGAAGTCGGAGAGTCGGCCGATCGCGCGGCCCGGCTCGGTCTGCTCGTCGGCCGGGATCCGGCCGCTGAGAGGCACGTCGATCGCGGCCAGCCCGGTCGGCCACTGGCGACGCGGCGCGATCTCGACCCCGGCCCGGGCCAGATAGGCCCGCGCGTCGGCCAGGGCCTCCGGAGAAACGTCGGTGGGAAACCAGACCCCGGCGCAGGTGTCACACCGTCCACAGGAGACGGCCTCGGGGTCGTCCAGGCACTGGCGCAGGAACTCCAGCCGGCAGCGGGTCAGCGCCGGGTAGTCCCGCATGGCCTGCTGCTCGGTGACCCGCGCGGCGGCGATCCGCTCGTAGCGCGCGGTGTCGTGGGTCCACGGCTCGCCGGTCGACTCCCACCCGCCCTTCACCCGCTTGACCGCGCCGTCGACGTCGAGGACCTTGAGCATCATCTCCAGCCGGTTGCGGCGCAGCTCGACGCGGGTCTCCAGGGCCGCCGTCGACAGTGGACGGTCGGCGGCCGCCAACGCACCGAGCACCGCGCGCACCTGCTCCTCGGGCGGGAACGCGAGCGAGGCGAAGTAGCGCCAGATCGCCTGGTCCTCGGGCCCCGGCAGGAGCAGCACGTCGGCCTGCTCGACCGCGCGGCCGGCCCGGCCGACCTGCTGGTAGTAGGCGATCGGCGACGGCGGCGCCCCCAGGTGCACGACGAAGCCGAGGTCGGGCTTGTCGAAGCCCATGCCGAGGGCGGACGTCGCGACGAGGGCCTTGATCCGGTTGTCGATCAGGTCGGCCTCGGCGGCCCGCCGATCGGCGTCCTCGGACTGTCCACTGTAGGCGGCCACCGGGAAGCCCTTGGTCCGCAGGTAGGCGGCGGTCTCCTCGGTCCCGGCCACGGTCAGCGTGTAGATGATGCCGGAGCCGGGCAGCGCGTCCAGGTGCTCGGCCAGCCAGGCCAGCCGGTGGGCGGCCGAGGGCAGGGTGAGCGCGCCGAGACGCAGCGACTCCCGGTCGAGCGAGCCGCGCAGGACGAGAGCGTGCCCGAGCTGCTCGGCCACGTCGGCGGTGACCCGCGCGTTGGCCGTCGCGGTCGTGGCCAGTACCGGGGTGTCCGGCTCGAGGTCGTTCAGCAGCGTACGCAGACGCCGGTAGTCCGGCCGGAAGTCGTGCCCCCAGTCCGAGACGCAGTGCGCCTCGTCGACGACCAGCAGGCCGGTGCCGGCGGCCAGCTTGGGCAGCACGTTGTCGCGGAAGTCCGGGTTGTTGAGCCGCTCGGGGCTGACCAGCAGCACGTCGACCGCCCCGGCGAGGATCTCGTCGGTGACCGCGTCCCACTCCTCGAGGTTGGCCGAGTTGATCGTCCGGGCGTGAATGCCGGCCCGCTCGGCCGCGTCGATCTGGTTGCGCATGAGGGCCAGCAGCGGCGACACGATGACCGTCGGGCCTTCGCCAAGCTCGCGCAGCAGGGCGGTGGCCACGAAGTAGACGGCCGACTTGCCCCAGCCGGTGCGCTGCACGCACAGGACGCGGCGGCGGTCGGCGACCAGCGCCTCGATCGCCGTCCACTGGTCCTCGCGCAGGACAGCGGCCGGCCCGGCCAGGCGGCGCAGGACCGCCTCCGCTTCCTCGCGCATCAGTCCACCAGTCGCGACGCCACCGTCGGGGCATCCAGCAGGACGGACACGGGCGACTCGGGGCCGACGATGGTGGCCAGCCGGTGCTCGCCGAGGACCAGCTCGACGCCGGTGTAGAGCTCGACCGAGTCCCAGCCCTCCAGCTTGTAGGGCTTGTGGTAGAGCCGCTCGGTCTCGGCCGCGTCGTCGGGGCCGGAACGCTTCCACAGCAGCGTGCCGTTTTCGCTGGTGTCGATCACCACGAGCGCGTCGTCCTGGACCTCGAGCCGCAGGTGCTCCTTGGCGATCCAGGCGGCCGCCGCCTCGTGCAGGTAGTCGCCGACCGCGATCTGATCGGGGTCCTCGGGCTGGCGGCCGACCACGGCCGGCTTGTCGGTCCGCACCACGAACCGGCGCCGGGCCAGGTCGTCGACCACCACCGAGACGGCGAACGCCGGCGGCCGCGGCCCGACGTCCTTGAGCGAGTCGCCGTGCCGCGGACAGGCCGGGACGCCGGCCCGCATGCGCGGCACAGGCTGGCCGATCAGCCGGTCCTTGCCGAACGCCGGGCACTCGGGCTGCGGGCAGCGCCACTCGCGGGCCATCAGCGACGCGCCGACCCCGCTCGGCTCGGCGCGGGTGAACCGGCGCCGCACGACGCGGGTGCGGGTGAACCGCTGGGCCCCGCGGGTGGTGAACGACTCCGGCTCGGTCGACGTCTCGGTCTCTTCCAGCGGAACGATCGGCAGGGTGGCCTTGCCGATCACGACCTTGGGTTCCTTGCCCTCGGCGTTGGGCAGGTAGTCGCCGCCCGGGGTGAGCACGGCCCCGCCGGTCCGCGGCGCCAGGCGCAGCACCCGCTCGGGGTTGTCGAGCACCCAGGGAAAGCGCTTTGCATAGGAACGCTGATCACGAACCGCGATGAGCGGCAGCCCGGTGAAGTCGGCGATCTCGGCCGCGCGGTCGTTGACCATCGGCGTGACCTCGATCAGCCCGTCGTCGGCCCACCGGCCGAGGACCATGCGCTCCTTCGAGGTCAGGGCGGCTTCGGAAAGCATCTCGCGGCCGACCACCGGGTAGAGCATCGCGCCGGCGTCGATCAGGTAGCGCCCGAGCGCGTCCACGACCATGCCGACCCGCAGCAGATTGATCGGCCGGCCACCGTCCAGGCCGACGAAACGGGCCACCTCCGACAGGTCCACGACGGCTTGGGCCAAGGTGACGTCGGTCGTCAGCCGCTGCTCGATCGTGTCCATGACCCGGCTGACTTCGAACCGCACGACGCCTCCTCATCTCGACCCCCCATACCCTATTGGGCGAGACGCCTGCGGTCAGTCTTTGCCGCGCTTCTTACCCTTGCCGTGATCGCCGTCCTTATCGCCGTTCGCGGCCTTGGCTGGCGCCTTCTTGGCCGGCGGAGCCGCCTTCGTCGCCGGTGGCGGCGGGTTCACCAGCAGGACCGATTCACAGGCCACCCCATTGAGGCTGAAGTCCGTGGGGAGCGGATTTATCGAGGTGTACTGGCCGGAGAGGGCCAACCGCGTGGCTCCTCCGGGGTCCAGCCGCGGTCGGGCCGGATCGGTCACCACGACCTCGGGGCCCTGCTGGCGCACGCTTCCGGCAGCCGCCGCGCGCAGCACCTGGCCGCTGGTCACCCGAAATTTCAGCTGCCAGTCGCTCGCCGTTGCCCGGCCGGTGTTGGTCACCGCGAGATCGGCGGCGAAGCGGCCGGCGGCCTGGGCCGTGGTCGTGTACTGGACGCGGCATTGGATCGGCGCCGGGGCCAGGGCGGCTTGGGCCGCCGATTGCGTAGCGTGACTGTTCGTGCACGATGTGACGAAAAGGACCGCGCCGGCCGACGCGCCGACGAGCGCCGAGCCGACGCGGACGGCGACCTTGTGCGGCTTGGCCTTCAGGGCCTTGTCCAGTTCGCGTGCGACCTCGTCGGCGCCCGGGCGGTCGGCCGGCTCCTTGGCCAGGCACCGGCGGGCGAGGATGGACACCGACCGGGGCAGGCCCTCGATGTCCGGCAGCGGCTTCGGCGGCTTGTGCTTGTGGGCGCTCAAGATCAGCGCCGGCGTGTCGGCGTCCCACGGGTACTCGCCGCTGAGCATGCGATACAGCAGGATGCCCAGCGCGTAGATGTCGGTGGCCGGGGCCGTGGGCGCCCCGGACAGCCGCTCGGGGGCCAGGTAGGCGGGCGTACCGAGGAGCGGGGCCTGCCCGTCGTCGGCGAGATCGCCGGCGATCGCCGAGATGCCGAAGTCGACCAGCTTGGCGCCGTCGTCGGTGAGCATCACATTGGCCGGTTTGACGTCGCGGTGGACCAGCCCGCGGGCGTGCGCGGCGGCCAGGGCCGAGGCGACCTCGGCGACGATCCGCACGGCCTCGCGCCACGGCAGGGCCCCGTACTCGGCCAGGGAACGCCCCTCGACCAGCTCCATCACCACGTACGGGACGCCCTCGGCCTCGCCGTAATCGTGCACGGCGGTGATGTGCGGATGGGACAGCCGGGCGGCGGCTCGTGCCTCGTCCCGGATGCGCTCGTGGGACCGGGGATCGGCGGCCAGCTTCGGGGCGAGCAGCTTGACCGCGACGCGCCGACCGAGCAACTCGTCGTATGCGCGCCACACGACCGACATGCCGCCCGCGCCGAGCGGTTCGATCAGCCGGTAGCGTCCTAAGTACTGGACAGGCTCCACACCTTCTACCTGCCCCGATCCACCCGCCTCTACACCCCGTCCGCGCGGGCGGCCCTGACCGCCGCGGCCAGTGCCGCGTTGATCCGCGAGCCGCCGCGCCGGAAGCCGAGCTCCTTGCGGGCCGCCTCGACCACCTCGTCCTCGGTGCGCAGCAAGGTGTCCGACTCGATCCAGCGGACCAGCGCGATCAGCTCGTCGTGCGAGTACTCGGTGATCGGCTTGCCGGGCACGAGCTCGGGGCGCTCGGCCGATCGTTGGGCGGCGGCCGGCGCCGGCTCGACTGCCCGGGCAACCGGCAGGACCACGGTCGGCTCGGCCGTCTGCTTGGCGTCGACCGCGGCCACCGCCTCCTCGTATGCGGCCTTGACCCGGGCGACCTCCCGCTCGGGGTCGGCGAACCAGTCGGTCGACCAGATCCGGTGGAACCGCCAGCCCAGCCGCTCCAGCTGCTCCTGGCGCAGCCGGTCGCGGTCGCGGACGCTGTGCGACGAGTGGTACGTGGCGCCGTCCGTCTCGATCGCCAGCACCATCTCGTCCGGCAGGGTCGGGTGTGCGGCCGCGAAGTCGATGAAGTAGCCGGCCACGCCGTATTGCGGGGTGACCGGGATGCCGGCCGCCGCCAACCGGTCACGTACGTCGATCTCGAAGCCGGTCAGCGCCGGCCGCTCGGTCGCCGCGCCGTCGAGGCGATTGCCCCCGCTTTCCGCGTATGCGAGGAAGGCGCGCAGCAGGCGGACCCCCTCGGCGGTGGTGCGGGCCGGGTCGAGGTCGGCCGCGGTGAACGAGCTGACCACGGTCATCCGGCGGCGGGCCCGCGTGACGGCGACGTTGAGCCGCCGTTCGCCGCCGGGCAGGAGCAGCGGGCCGAAGCGGTAGAGCAGCCGCCCGTCGGCCGTCTTGCCGTAGCCGATCGACAGGATGATCGCGTCGCGCTCGTCGCCCTGGACCCGCTCGAGGTTCTTGACGAAGAACGGCTCGGCCGCCTTCTCGGCGAAGAACCCGTGCAGCTCCGGCCGGGCGGTCAGCGCCTGGCGCAGCGCGAGGTCGATCCGCTCGGCGTGGACGATGCCCATGGTGATCACGCCGAGCGTCTCGGCCGGCCGGAGGGCGGCGTGCTGGAGGATTAGCTGGACGACGCGGTCGACCTCGGCGCCGACGCTCTCCACCGAGTCGTTCTTCGCCAGATCGTTCTTGGCGACGCCGGTGACTGGCACGTGAGCCAGCACCGAGGCGCCGGCCGTGCCCGGAAACGTGACCAGGTTTCGCTCGTAGATGTGCGCGTTGGAGAACGCGATCAACCGCTCGTCCTGGCTCCGGTAGTGCCAGCGCAGCATGGATGCCGGAAGCAGGGCGCTGAGCACGTCCAGAATGGACTCGTAGCCGGTGGTCAGCGACAGGTCGATCGAGCCGTCCGCGTTGACCCCGAGCGGATTTTCCGGGCTGCCGTCGTCGGCGGCCATGAAGAACGTCGTCGGCGGCAGCTGGTGCTCGTCCCCGGCGACCACGACCTGGCGGGCCCGCAGCAGCGCCGGCACGGCGTCGGCCGGGGTCACCTGGCTGGCCTCGTCGAAGACCACCACGTCGAAGTACTGGCCGTCGGCCGGCAGCAGCTGCGACACCACGAGTGGGCTCATCGCCCAGCACGGCTTGAGCGCGGTCAGCATGTGCGGCGCGGTCGCGAACAGCCGGCGGACCGGCAGGTGCCGGCGCTTGAGGTTGGCCTGGTGCTCGACCAGCTGGCTCTCGTCCGGGTAGTCGTCGCGAACCCGGACGACGTGCTCGGCGACCGCGCGCAACACCCGGCGGGACGTCGCGTCGAGGTGCTGGTGGTCGAGGCTGCGGTAGTCGCCGGCGACCCGGGAATGCCCGGCACCGTCAAACGTGCCGATCCGCGGGTCCACAAACGACAGATGGTGCAGGATCGAGGCGTACCAGCACGCGTCGAAGACGTTCCCGGCCAGGTCGGCGTCCGGCCGGCGGCCCTCGAGGTCAGCCACCAGCGGGTCCAGCCCGAGCCGGTTGAACTCCTCGGCGAGCCCGTTGAGCCGCGGCACCTTGCGCAGCGTCCGCTCGTCGCCGGCCAGCCCGGCCAGGATGCGGCCCAGCCGGTCGAGGTCCATTGTGGACAGCGGGATGTGCGCGGTGAACGCCTGCAACGCGGCCAGCTCGCGGTCGAGGAGGTCGAACGCGGCCCGCGCCCGGTCGAGCTCGGCCGGCAGCCGCGGCAGTCCCCGGTCGGTCGCCGCCCGCATCCACTGCTGGCGCTGGGCGAGCGCGGCCGACAGCCCGTCGAAGAGGGCCCGCCGGCTGGGCTTGCCGCCACCGGTCCACAACGACGCCGCTTCTTTGCGCGTACGGCGACGAGCCAGCCAACCGGCGCCGGCCCCCGGCCAGTCCTTGTGTGCCTTGCGCCAGGCCCGGTCGGCCAGCGCGGCGACCAGCACCTCGAGGTCGCTCTGGTAGACGCGCGGCTCGTACGAAGCGAGCGTGGCCCGGACCCCGTCCAGCAGCGCGAACACCTGCCGCCAGTCCTCGACCTCGATGGCCGGGCGCAGGCCGGTCTGCTCGACCACGTAGAGCAGAGCCGGCCGTGCGGCCGGGAGCGTCCGCTCGGCCAGCCGGTCGGCCAGCTCGAATGCCCGCTGGGCCTCCTCGGCCGTGCGGATCTGGGCGCCGATCCAGCCGGACTCCCGCCCGGTGAGTATGAACCCGCCGAGCGTCGCGTATTCGCGCAGCTCCTGCCGGACCCGCCGAGCGGTGCCCCCGTCGAGCGCGGTGAGCACATCGCCGCGCAGCCGGACCGGGGTCATCGGCCGCAGCAGCGGGGCCAGTCCGATGAGGACGGTCTGCGCCTCGAAGACGCTCACACCCCACGGCACGCGCTTGTCGTGCAGTGCGTGCTGGTGGCCGTCGAGCGCGGCGCGGCTGGCGGCCAGTGACTCGTGCAGGACGGTCAGGTCGGGCAGCGCGATGCTGGCCGCCGAGTCGAACGCGGCCTTCAGCTCGGTGGCGATCTTCCGGCGCGACGCCGTCCCGTCGTGCACGTCCATCACGAGGTTGCCGAGGCCGCGGCGGGCGAGCCGGTCGGTGACCGCGGTGATCGCGGCCCGCTTCTCGGCGACGAACAGCACCCGCTTGCCCCGGGCGGCCAGGGACGAGATCAGGTTGGCGATGGTCTGGCTCTTGCCGGTGCCCGGAGGCCCCTTCACGACGGTGTGCTGGCCGGCCAGGATGGCGTTGATCGCGAGGTTCTGCGAGGAGTCGGCGTCGAGGACCAGGTATTCGTCGCGCGGGGCGATCGAGTCCGGATCGGGCAGCTCGCCGAGCGCCGGGCGCAGTGACTGCTGGGCCGCCCGGTCACCGGCGATCGCGGCGATCACGTCGTGCCCGTCGAGCGGCGCGTGCAGCAGGTCGGTGACCATCGGCAGCTTCGCGTATGAGAACGTGCCGAGCACGGTCTTCGGCGTGATCATGAAGCCCCGAACCCGGCTGGCGGCCTCCTTGACCAGCCGCTCGTAGACGAGCGAGGGGTCGGCGGCGGCCAGCTCCTCGAGCTCCTTGTCGTCGAGCGCGATCCCGAAGTCCTCGTCGAGCAGGTGCAGCAGCGTCGGGTTGAGCTCGATGTCGTCGTCGACGCGCAGCTCGAAGTCGTCCTCGGCGGCGCCCCGGGCGCGCAGCTGGGCGGTGCGCAGCAGCACCGGCGCGGCCGGGATCGAGGAGCCGGTCGCCTTGGTGTTGGTCCAGGTGGCCATCCCGACGGCCACGTAGCACGTCTCGATGCCGCGCTCTTCGTGCAATTCCCGGGCCTTGTTGCGGATGGTCCGGGCGCGCTTGACGGCTTGGGCGTGCGCGTCGCGGTCGGGGAAGAGCTGGGCGAGGCTCACGGCCCGGCCGGCCAGCAGCGCGGCCAGCGCGATCTCGCTCGCCGTGCCGAGGTCGAGCGTGCCCGCCTTGAGATCGCGGTAGTAGAGAAGGGTGTTGCGTCCGCCCAGGTCAATAAGCTGCGCGCGCCAGCGGCGGGCGGCGGCGTCGACCAGCGACGCCCGCGACGACCCCTCGGCGGACACGTCCTCCACGTGCCGAGAGTACTGCTATCGCGCATATGTTGGGCCGGTCGCGACCTCCCACTCCCCCAGCAAGGAGCTCCGGTCGCGACCGGCCCAACTACCCCGGCGAGCGATGGCCGGCCGCACTGCCGTGACCGGTGCGGCGCCAATCGGCTCGAGGGACCCCGAAGAAAGCTCTAATGCATCGCCCAGCGGCGTTCGCAGGACGGGCAGACCAGGCCGACCCGGCAGGTCTGGCACAGCCGCGGGTACGCGAACCGCCCGCGGCAGCTCGGGCACCGGTGCAGATCGCTCGTACAGCGCAGGCAACTGCCGGTGCTCGGGCGAGCCTGCATGAGCCGGCGCAGCCGCTGGCGGCGGTCGATCACACCGTGCAGGTGATCCGTCATCTCATCCTCCACAGTGGACCAGGCGCCGTGCTGACCTCTACTTTCGCAGGCCTTGGCACGCACAGTCACCGGCTGAACGCCGCCATTGGGCTGACCGAGCGGGTTCCCACGGAAGGACTACTTCGCGGAGAATCCACCGTCCACGAAGATCGTCTGGCCGGTGACGAAGTCACTCGCCGAAGACGCGAGAAACACCGCGACGCCGACGAAATCGCCGAGCTCGCCGTTGCGGCCGATCATGGTGCGGGCCGCCATCGCCGCGGTCCGCGCCGGGTCGCTGAACACCGGCTCGGTCATCGGGGTGGGCACGAAGCCGGGCGCGATCGCGTTGCAGCACACGCCGAACGGCGACCACGCCTCGGCCTGCGACCGGGTGAGCGCGGCGATGCCGGCCTTGGAAACGCCGTACGCGCCGCTGTTGCCGAACGCGCGGATCATCTGCTGGGAGCCGATGTTGATGATCCGGCCCCAGCCGCCGGCCGCCATCTTCGGCCCGAACACCTGCCCGAGCAGGAACGGCGCGGTCAGGTTGACCTGCAGCGTCAGGTCCCAGTCGGGGACGGTCAGCTCGTCGAGCGGCGGGCGCAGGTTGACCCCGGCCGCGTTGACCAGGATGTCGGGGGTGAGGTCGGCGAGTCTGTCGATCGCGGACCGCTCGGCGAGGTCGGCGGCGACGTACGCGAACCCGGTCGCGGCCAGCCGGGCCTCGTCGCGGCCGACCACGGTGACCTCCGCCCCGGCTTCGGCCAGGGCCGTCGCGATGGCCTGCCCGATCCCCGAGTTGCCGCCGGTGACCAGGGCGCGGCGGCCTTTCACGGTGAACAGCGTCTCCAAGAACGACATGTGGTCAGCCTATTAACGCGGCTCCGTCCGGGTGGCGGCCGAGCCAGGCCGAGTACCGGTCGTTGCGGCGCACGGCGTCGGCGTAGGCCTCGATCGCATAGGCCCACAGCTGCGCGGCCAGGCTCGCGCCGGTCCCCGACGGGTGCCAGCCAAGGAGCTGCCGCCAGCGCAGCGGCGCGCCCGCGATCGGGGCGGTGACCAGGCCGGCCGCCGGGCGCAGGGTCGCCTGGCAGAGCCCGACCGCGTCGCCCGACTCGATCAGGTCGACCGCGCTGCGCGCGTCGGTCTCGAAGAGGACCTTGGGGGTGAAGCCGGCCCGCGAGCAGGCCGCCGCGAAGCAGGAGCTGAAGCAGCCGTCGCCGGGCAGGGCCACCCACTGCGCGTCGGCCAGCTCGGCCAGGTCGACCTCTTCCCGGTCGGCCAGCGGGTGCCCGGCCGGCAAGAGCAGGAACACCGGGTCGTCGGCGACCGGCCGCCAGGCGAGGCCGCTCTCGGTCGCCGGGGCCGCGTCGCCGCACGCGCCGACCAGCACGAAGTCGAGCTTGCCGGCGAGCACGAGCTCGGCCAGTTCGTCGGCCGAGTAGGACGCGGCCGTGCTGATCTGGGCCTGCGGCTCGTTGGCCGCGATCCTTCGGACCAGGCCGGCGAGGATCGGCCCGTTGACCGCGCCGATCCGGTAGAGCCCGGCGCTGTCGGCCGTGCTGGCCAGCCGCGTCGCCTCGTCCTGCAGGCCCTTGACGGCCGGGAGGAGCACCCGGGCCCGGGCCAGGACCAACTCGCCGAGAGCGGTGGGCCGGGCGCCGCGGCGGTCCCGCTCGAAGAGCGCGCCACCCAGAGCTCGCTCGATGCGCTGCAACTGCGCGGTGAGGGCGGGCTGGGCCAGGCCGAGCGCCGAGGCCGCCTTGGTGACGCTGCCGGCATCGGCGATTGCGCAGACCACCCGCAGATGCCGAAGCTCCAGGTCCATATGGCGACGGTAGGACCTACACGGGATCGCCGGGAAGACCTGACTACGACTTGATCTCGTGCCAGACGGCCTGTTTGCCAGGGTTGGCGGTGAAGTCGTACCGGACGCCGGCGGTCCCGAGACCGACGAGGCTGACCGATGTCGAGCCGTAGACGCGGTCGCCGTGCACGTGCCGGACGATCAGCGCACGCGGGTCGGTCGGATCGATGTCGCCGCCGTCGAGCAGCCCGATCCAGTCCGTCCACGCCTCGGCCGTCGGGAGACCCGGCCGCGGATCAGGGGTCGCGGCGTGCGCGAGCACCGGCCGTACAAATGGAACCAAGGGATCCTCGTCGGCGTCGACGCCGTCGTTGACCAGCACGTGGTCGCCCGGCGTCAGGATGCGGTGGGTCGCCTCGGTGCCGTTCCAGGACCACACGTCGATGCGCTGCGGGGTCGCTCGCATGAGGTGGAACGCGTCGTAGCGGCCGAGGTCGGCCGGCGGCTCGGGATGGGTCAGGACGTGCAGCGGGAGCCCGCCGCGGCTTGGCCGGACGCCTTCGATGGGCGGAAGCGGCCGGCCGTTGAGCAGAGCGGCGACGGCCGGACGGCGCGGATCGGGATCGACCGCCAGCCAGGTGCCGCCGGCCGTGCGGTCCCGGCCGCCGAGAAAGCCGGGGTGGTCGGGCCAGTGGGCGGCCGGCGGATCCCAGGGTCGCTCGACGAACTCGTCCCGGACCGCGCCGAGGAGGACCGGCCAGGCCGTGCCGGGCGCGAAGCGCAGCAGAACAGTGCACACGCACCAAGTCTCACCCAGCGCCTTGCTCGAAGCGTCGCGGACCCCGTCGGCACCTGCTTTGTGCTGGTCGCGGTCGCCTCCGGCGGCCGCCTCGGCGCATTCCGACCCTGAGCCGGTGGCCGATCCAGCGCGCTACCGGCGCGGGCGGCGGCCGGCTCGGAAGTAGAGCCGGCGGATCCCGAAGATGATGCCGCGCACGATCCGGTTGCGCAGCCGGAACACGACGATCAGCAGGAAGACCACTCCGGGTGCGGCCAACGCACTGCCGCCGTCCTGGAAGGCGAGCGTGTAGGCACACAGGAGCAGCATCGCGATCCCGACCAGCGCGATGATCGGAGAGAACTCGACGAGGTGCCGGCGGATCTGCGCGCGGATCGCGCGCGGCGTGGCCGCCAGGATGCGCCAGACCAGCACGGCATAGGCGGCGGTGGCGACCGGCATGGCGATCTGCGCCGCGAGGTTGCCGCCGCTCGCCCGCGTCAGCGAGGTCACCACGATGACCAGCGCGGACCAGTCGGTCAGCCGCCAGAGCACGCCGCGGCCGGCCCGCTTGGCGTCCTTGACGTACTCGTCGACGGTCGGCGCATCGGCGATCGCCGCGCTGAGGTTGGCGGCGGCGGCCAGCGGCCGGGCCCGCCGGTACTCAAGCAGGGCCAAGTGGTGGCGGGCGTCATGGTGGGTCGGCTCGAGCCGCAGCGCCTCCTGGTAGTTCGCGCGGGCGGCCGGGAAGTCGGCCATGACCAGCAGCACGTCGCCGCAGAGCACATGGGTGGCCGGCTCGAGCGGGCCGAGTTCGCGGGCGCGGACCGCGACCGGCCAGGCCGCCCGGGTCTCGTTGTTGCGCAGCAGGACGGTGGCCATCGTGAAATGGGCCCGCCAGAGCTGCGGGGCGAGCCGCACGCTCTCGAGCGCCGGGCCGCGTGCTTCGGCCTTCCGCCCGACCCCGAGGAGCGCATTGGCCAGCAGCCGGTGACCCCACTCGTTGTTCGGCTCGGCCAGGCAGGCCCGCTGAGCGGCGACCACCATCTCCTGATGCTGGTCGAGGATGCTGTGGCAGCGAGCCATCAGCGCCCAGGCCCGGAAGCTGTCCGGATACTCCGCCAGGTGCCGGCCGAGCATCGGGGCCGCCTCGGCCGCGCGCCGGATCTCGATCAGCGCCTCGGCCCGCTCCAACAACACGTCCACGAGACGCGAACCTAGCGTCCCACCGCCAGCCGGGCCGAGAGCCAGTTCGCAAAGTCGTCAGCCAGCAGCGGGCGCGACACGAAGTATCCCTGCACCAGGTCGCAGCCCTCGCGCGCCAGGTACGCGTAGGTGTCGGCGTCCTCGACCCCCTCGGCGACCACGGCCAGGTCGAGGGCGTGCCCGAGCTCGATCGCCGAACGGACCACGGCCCGGTCACGGTGGTCCAGAGCGATCCGCTGGACGAACGACTTGTCGATCTTGACCTCGTGGATCGGCAGGGCCCGCAGCCGGCCGAGCGACGAGTAGCCGGTGCCGAAGTCGTCGATCGACGCCTTCACGCCGAGCGTGTGCAGCCGGTCCAGGGTGAGGATGCTGCCGTCCGGATCGGCCAGGATGCTGCCCTCGGTGATCTCCAGGGTGAGTGCCCCGGCCGGCACGCCGGACTGGCCGAGCAGGCGGGACACGAGGTCGGGCAGGTCCGGGTCGAGCAGGGTGCTCGGTGCCAGGTTGACCGCCACGCCCAGGTCGTGACCGGCCCGCCGCCAGGCCGCGCAGCGGCGCAGCGAGACCTCGAGCACGTGCAGGGTCAGCGGCCGGATCAGCCCGGCGTGCTCGGCGAGCGGGATGAACTCGTCCGGCGGCACCGTGCCGTGGGCCGGGTGGTGCCAGCGGCAGAGCGCCTCGGCCCCGACGACCTTGTCGGTGCTCGGGTCGACCTTGGGCTGGAAGGTCACCACGAGGTCGTGCCGCTGGATCGCCTCGCGCAGGTCGGCCACCATGGCGACCCGCCGCGGGCTGTTGCGGTCGTCCTCGGACTGGTACACGCGGATGCCGCTGCGGGTGGACTTGGCCACGTACATGGCGATGTCGGCCCGCTGGATCAGCAGCTTGGCGTCGGTCCCGTGCTCGGGCGCGAGCGCGACGCCCATGCTGGCCCGGGCGCTGAGCCGCAGCTCGCCGATCGCGATGGACTGCTCGAGGACGCCGAGCAGTTCGTCGCCGACGGCCAGCGCCGCCTCGCGGGACTTCACGCCGGGCAGCAGGACCGCGAACTCGTCGCCGCCGAACCGGGCGACCGTGCCCCGCTCGCCGACCAGGTCCCGGATCCGAGCGGCCGCCGCGCGCAGGAGCGCGTCGCCGGTGTCGTGCCCGAGCGCGTCGTTGACTTCCTGGAAGCGGTCGAGGTCGAGCAGAAGCACGGCGGCTGGACTCCCAGTGCCGGTCAAGGAATCGACGGCCCGGTGGAAGCTCTGCCGGTTGGGCAGGTCGGTCAGCGGGTCGTGCAGGGCCAGGTACTCCTTCTCGGCGACCTCCTGGCGCAGCTCGGTGACCAGCCAGGTGCGGGCCAGCGCGACGCTCGCGTGGTTGGCCAGCGCCTGGAACAGCCGGACCGCCGTCTCATCGAAGGTCTCGATGTCCGGCAGCGACTCGTAGACGACCAGCGCACCCGTCGTCCGATCGGCGAACGGCAGCGGTACGGCGATGCCGTCCACCACGGACGCCGGCTTGGTGACCAGGACAGGCTCACCGTCGAAGGCCGGCCGCCACCAGACGCCGATCGGCGGTCCGTCGGCCAGCTCGGTGCGGTCGAGCTGGTCGTGCCCGTGCAGGCGCAGCTTGAGCAGCTGGCCGTCGCCGGTCGGCATGAAGAGCTCGGCGACCTCGGCCCGCAACTGGTCGCGGGCCTGTTCGAGCACCACCCGGGCGACCCCCGCCGAGTCGAGCGAGCTGTCCAGCGCGCGGGTGAACGCGTAGAGCTCCTCGACCTGCTCGTGACCCTGGCTCTGGCGCATGTAGCCGCGGTATCCGAGGAACATCACCACGGCGGCCGCAGCCAGCAGGACCACGGCGCGGATGTCGTTGAGGAGGGCCAGGGCGCTGACCAGGCCGACGGTCGTGGTGATCCCGACGAACGGCACGCCGCGCATCGCGGCCGGCAGCCGGCGCCACTCGCTCGGGTCGTCGTGCAGCGCGATCACGGCCGTCACGAGCGTCGCCGCGATCACATCCGTCGCCAGCATCGCCACGTACACCGCGAGCCACTGCCACAACCCGGGGTCGGAGGTCGGGTGGGCCAGGAGGCGGAACACGACCGCGGCGACCGTCGTCTGTACGCCGAAGAGGGACAGGTTGAAGGCCAGCTTGACGCCCCGCTGGCGGCGCAGGAAGACGAGCCCGGCGCCGGCCCCGACCATGCGCACGACCAGCAACGTCGTCGGATCGGTCCCGAGCAGGCCGAGCACCATCGGGATCTCGCTCAGCCCGATCGAGTGGCCGCCCCGCCGGACCCGGATGTGAACGGCGAAGCCCTCGGTGACGGCGAACGCGAGCGCCAGGGCCCACGGGGGGAGCAGCCCGGCCGTCACCGACGGGTGCTCCCCCGCTTGCAGCCAGAGCGCGTGGGCCCCGCACGTGACCAGGGCGAGCCACAGGCTCAGCGCGGCGACGCGGCCGTCAGGCCGTGTCCACCATGCCAGTTTGCCCATGCCCCACCCAGCCACTCGTCGAAGCCCGTCAGCGGTCTGTTACACCCAGGTTCGGCTGCACCAGCTCCGACCTGACCAACTTCGGCTGGTCCAGGTGCGGCCGTCCCAGACGGCGCTGGTCCAGCTGCGCGAGCTCCAGCTGAGCCCGGCCCAGTTGCTGCCGGTCCAGCTGACGCCGGTCCAGCTGTTCGTGCCGGTGCCGAACGCGGTGCCGGTCCAGACCGAGCCGTTCCACGTCCCACCGGTCCAGGCCGTCCCCGTGGACGCCTTGGCCGCCCAGACGGACGCGTACCACGGCTTGCCCATGATGTCTTTCTCGCCGATCAGGTCCACGCCGAGGTCCGGGTCGGTGACGTGCGCCGTGCCGCGGGACTTCTCCAGCGAGCCGGTGCCGGTCGACCGCGGCCACAGCTGCAGGCCGACCGCCGGGAGGGCGGCGCCGACGGCCGTCCTGATGTTGAGTTCCCCGGCGCCCTTGGCGTAGCCGATCGCCTTCGGCATCGGGCTGGCCGTGGTCGTGAGCAGGGTCTTGACCTGGTCCGGCGTCAGGTCCGGGCGCTTCTGCAGCAGCAGGGCGACGGCGCCGGAGGTCACGGCGGCGGCCTGGGAGCTGCCGCTGCCGCGGAAGAGCTTGCCGGTCGTGTCGCCGGGCACGAGCCCGCTCGGGTAGTTCACATCGATGTACGAGCCGGGGTCCCGCAGCCCGATGATCGACGTCCCGGGGGCAAGCAGGTCGGCGTGCCGGGCGAGGTTGCCGACGCTGCTGAACGTCGCCACGGTGTCGTCGGACGGGGAGTCGGTGCCCTGCGTGTCGGCGGCGCCGACCGAGATGACATACGGGTTGGCCGCCGGCATCGTCACGTTCGTGCCGGCCGCGCCGTCGTTGCCGACCGAGACGACCACCACGATCCCGTTGCGCCACGCCGACTCGACCGCGTGCGACAGCGGGTCGACCTGCTCGCTCTGCACCGAGTGCGTTCCGAACGAGAGGTTCAGCACCCGGATGTTCAGGCCCGCGTCCTTGCGGTGGGCGACCACCCAGTCGATCGCGGCGATCACCTGGGACACGTCGGTGGCCCCGTCGTTGCTGGCCACCTTCAGGCTGATCAGCTTCGCGTCGGGGGCGACTCCGGAGTACGAGCCCGCGGTGTCGGCCGGGGCCGTGGTGTCCTTGGCCGCGATGATGCTGCCCATGTGCGTGCCGTGGCCGAAGGTGTCCTTGTAGCGGGTCCCGGCGGTCTGCGACTCGAAGGACAGGTCGGGCCCGTTGAGGATCCGGGTCGGGTCGTTCAGGCCGGCGACCGGGGCGACGCCGGAGTCGATGAGCGCGACCCCGATCCCCTTGCCGGTGATCGGCTCGTTGGTGCCGCTGAGAAGCTTGTGCACATCAAGAGCGCCGATCGTCTTGTTGAGCTGATACAGCGAGGTCTGCGTGCCGTCGGTGCCCCACTTGGAGTCGGCGAAGCTGTTTGGCGGTGGCGATGGTGGTGTCGGTGGAGCGACGGCGTGCGCCGGCGTCGTGAGCGCGACGGCGCCGGCGGCCGCCCCGAGCGCGAGCGTGAGGCCCGAGATCGCGGCTCGTAGCATGTGGCCCTCCTGGGGTCGACAGTTGGTCGAGCTCCATGGTTGGCGACATCGCGATCACGTCGTGTCATCCGATTGCCCATCACAGGCGGTGACAACTAATACACGGAGAATTCCTCAACTTCGGCCGCCACTCGGCGACGAGCCCCGGGACCGGGTCGCGGCGCAGCCTCGCGAGCCGAGCTCAGTTCGTGGCCGGCCGCGCAGTGCAGCTCGAGGTGGACGGGCTCGCCGCAGTCGCGGTGCGCGATCGTGAGCGGCGACTTGTCCGCGCCGACCAGGTACTGGCGGCCCCATTCGAGCAGCGCCACCAGTACCGGATAAAGATCGAGACCCATCTCGGTGAGCCGGTATTCGTCGCGGGCCCGCGAGCCCGGGTCCTGGTAGGGAACGCGGCGCAGCACGCCGGCCTCGACCAGCTTGGCGAGCCGGTTGGTGAGCACCTGCCGGGGCACGCCGGTGTGCTCCTGCATGTCGTCGAATCGGCGGATGCCGTTGAAGACCTCCCGCAGCACAACCATGGTCCACTTCTCGCCAAGGATCTCCATGGACCGGCCGACGGGGCAGTTCTCCACCGACCAGTCGAGTGCAGAAGGTCTCACAAACGCCAGGCTAAGTCTCATTGACAGACTCAGCAAGCGGCTGCGAGGCTGCGTCCATGACACAGACCCAGAGTCGCTCGAGGACCTACACCTGGGGCGACCCGTCCGTGACGGCCGCGCTGGCCGGCC